>Ga0182024_10010770_pt1 | contig 18574 bp, 12 predicted proteins | sample P32metaG_FD_120480 | JGI IMG/M metagenome (GOLD analysis project Ga0182024, IMG submission 120480) | Permafrost microbial communities from Stordalen Mire, Sweden - P3-2 metaG (Illumina Assembly) | ecosystem: Environmental > Terrestrial > Soil > Wetlands > Permafrost | place: Sweden: Stordalen... | reverse complement strand
AGCTTGACGGTTACTCTGTCGCCAACGTCCAGGCCTTTGCCGCCCTGCACGACCTTGCCGTCCACGTGCGGATCGAGGGTGCGCACGAAGGTTCCGTAATTGTTGACGCCGGTGACGATGGCCAGGTAGCTCTGGCCGATGTGCGGGTGGAGCGCCACGGCGGCGATGCGCTTTTGCATGTCGCGCTCCACTTTGCGCGCGCCGTCTTCCATCAGCGTGCACCTTTGCGCGATGGCGTCGAGCTGATCGTCAGAGTAGGTTGCTGTCGAGTGGGTGAGCCAGGATTTGAGCAGCCGCTGCGTGATGACATCTGGAAAGCGGCGGTTGGGCGCGGTGGAGTGGGTGTAGTCCTGCACCGCGAGGCCGAAGTGACCGGGCGAGGGCTGGTTGGGCTTGACCAAAATGTACTCGCCGGGGCCTAACAGCTTGATGACGGTGAGCGAGACGTCGGGGAAGTGATCGGGATCCTTTTGCTTTTCTGCGAGCAGCACATCGTTGAGGGCCTTCGAATCGGGCTCGGCAGGGAGCGTATAGCCCTTTGCCTTGGCCAGTTCGACGATGCGGTCCCAGCGCTTGGGTGTGCGCACGACGCGGCGGATGGACGCCAGGCCCGCTTGCTCAAACGTGCGCGCGATGACGCCGTTGGCCGCGATCATGAACTCCTCAATGAGCGAGGTGGCGCGATTCTTCTGGATGGGCGCGATGCCGATGACCTGATCGGTAACCAGCACCGGCCGCGTTTCGATGGTTTCAAGATCGAGCGCGCCATGCTGGAAGCGGTTGCCGCCCATGCGTCGCGCGGCCGTGTCCTGCAATTTGAGCTGTGCGGCGAGATCGGCGCTGGCGGCCACTTTTGCCGGAGCCGCGGCCGTGCCATCAAGCCATGCGCCTATGCTGGGATAGGCCAACTGAGCGCGATTGTGCACCAGGGCGCGGTAGGCTTTTTCATCGGAGGAAGCTCCAGCGGCGTCCACTGAGAATTCGATGACGATGGCGGCGCGGTCTTCATTCTCATTGAGCGAGGTGATGCCCTCGGAAAGCGCTGTCGGCAGCATGGGATAAATGGTGACGCCCGTGTATACCGAAGTGGTTTCGCTCTGCGCGTGGGTATCGAGCAATGTGCCTTTGTGGACGCGCGCGTCAACATCCGCCACTCCCACCAACACACGGATGCGGCCATCGGGCAGCTGCTCGGCCCACTCGATCTGGTCGAGATCGCGCGAGGTGTCGTTATCAATGGAGGACCAGAGCAGGTTGCGCAGGTCGGCAAGGCCGTCGGCTGCGGTGAGGGCGGGCTGCGCCTTGATGGCGGCCAGTTCCGTGTCGGTTCCGGAAGGAAAATCGGGCTGAAAACCGTGCTCGATCATGGCGGCGTGTGCCGCGGCAACCAGATTGAAGTGGGAGGGATGGTTGGAAGGCATCTGCGTTCGCGCTCCTACGCGCGAAATGCCAGCCTAACACGCGAGACAGGGAGCAAGGGAGCGAGCCACCTCCGCGGGCAGAAATTGCCCGCGGGGGTCCCGGCCGGGAGCCAAGGAGCGAAGAGGTGGGTTGAGGTTAGTGCTGTCCCACATCTCAAAGGCGAGATCTCCACCCCACGGACTTGGACCTGTCCGTGGGGACCCCGGATGTGGGGCACCCGTTTTTGTGCTGGGTCGAGAGAGACGTATTGAGTTACTGAATGCCGAGGTCGGAAAGCACTTTGGGCTTGGCTTCTTCGACGGCCAGCAGATTGTGGCAGGCTGAGCAATCCTGCGTGATGCTGGTCGAGTCTTTGGCCACGTGGTCGCCGTCGTGGCAGCGGAAGCAGCCGGGATAATCCTGGTGGCCGATGTGGTTGGGATGAGTTCCCCAGGTAACTTTCATGAACGGGAACACATTCTGGCTATAAAGCAGGTACAGCTCCTGTCCGGCCTCCGTTACCAGCGCCGCTTTCTGGGCGAGCACGACGGGATTCTGCGTGCGGTAGAAGGCCTCAAGTTGCTGAGGAATCTGTACCCGCGCCTCTTCCTGGCTGGTGAAGGGGCCATTCAGCAGTGCCATGCCCTCTTTGTGGATGAAGGGCAGCGAGGGGCTGATGGCGCCGTCGGCCATGGCGCGATTGATGGCTTCGCCGGCCGTCATAAAGGTGTGCGCTGCCCGGTTGTGGCAGTCGATGCAATCCATCACGCGCCGCTCGCCCTGAGGTTGCGCGCCGTTGAGGGCCGTTGCGGCATAGGTAGTCAGGGTGCCATCGGGATTGGTGCGCTGCACCCAGGGAATGGTGGTGCGCGTGGGGTCGGTCGAGATGTATTCGATGTGGCCCAGGTGCACGCCGTGAATGCCGGTGCGATGCGAGAGAGAATCTTCGCCGCCGAGATGCAGAATGAGCACCGTTTGCGACTCGGTGTTCTGTTCGTCGTCAGCGAACGATGACTTGACGAGCAACTTGTCGCCGTCGAAGCGCGTGGGCGTGTGGCAGGCCTCGCAGGTATAGCGCGCGGGGCGAAGGCTGGTGACCGGCGATGGAATGGGCGTGGGATAGTTGGGAATGATTTTGGGCGCGAGCGGCGCAAACGGGTGGAACGAAACTTCGAGCAGTTGCTTGGTGCCGTTCACCTTGGCGCTGAAATAGGCCTCGGCTCCGGTGCCGATGTGGCACTCGACGCAGGGCACATGGGAGTGCGGAGAGATCTGATAGGCCGTGAACTCGGGCTTCATCACGTGGCAGGAGGCGCCGCAGAACTGCGGCGAATCCATGTACTCCGCGCCGTGATAGCTGGCGGTGGCGACGACCAGGAAATTGACGATGGTGGCCACGAGCACGATGTCGATGCCGTGGCGGAAGATGCGATCGTTGAAGTCGATCCTGGGAAATACGGCGGGAATCCGACCCGCTTTTATGAGCGTCCTGCGGCGCAGGAACACGCCGATGGGGATAAGCGCCAGGCCGAGCAGGAATATCGCCGGAAGAATCAGGAAGAAGATGATGCCCAGATAGGGATTGTCACTAAGATGGCCCGAGAGTTCGGCCAGCCAGTAGCTGATCATGGTGACGCCGGAGGCGGTGGTGATGGCGCCGCCGGCGAGGCTGATCGGGTTGTTGCCGAAAAACAGCGCGGGGCGAAGCCATTCTTCGCGGAATTTTTGAAATGCCGGCACGTCGGTTCAGCCTCCATGCGTAGGCGGGCCCGCCCTGGGATGGCGAGCCCGCCCTCAATTTACTGCGCCGAATAAAATCGGCGTCACGACAATACGAGCGCCGTTTCCGGGTCAAGCCGTCTACGCAGAATGCGGAAAAACTCCATCGTGTGAAGCGAGCACCCCGCAGGGCCCAAAGGCCGCGTTACCTTTGCCCCATTTCGGCACGAGTAAACTCGTGCCCTTTCGCGTTTGGCCCCACTGGCAGAGTTCTTTCCGCAGCCTGTGCAGACGATCATGGCGGACCGGTTCGAGCCTATTTCAGGGTCTTAAAGTATGCAGCCACGGCACTCACCTGCGCGTCAGTCAGTCCGGCCACGGGCTTCATCTTGCCTCTACCGTTCTTCACGGTGGCTTCGACCTGGGCCACGGTGAGAGCTTGCACCGATGGATCGGAAACGGGCTTGATGCCCATGGCCTTGGCCATTCCGGCGCTGGGTGCACCGGTGGGGCCGTGGCACATGGCGCACTTGGCTTTGTAAGTCGCTGCGCCATCCTGGGCGAAGCACATGGCGCCAGCCAGCGATACGGCTGCGGCCAACACGATTTGGGAACGAAGCATTCTGGTCATTTGGAAACTCCTTGATGGTTGCCGGCCCGTACACGCAGAACTGCGCTTGCCGCGTAGTTGTTGTTAAGACCTCAGGCCCGTGTTACCGCCCGTTCGTGCTGTATCGGCCATGGTAACAGGAACCTACTGACGCAGGCTGGCGCGATCGAGTCTTTCGGAGATTGACGATCGCGCCGGCTGTTTCTCGCACTTGCACTTTCGAGCTGGTTGCATAAATGGCTTGAGGCGGTGAAGAAACTTCCCTCGGGGGTTAAAACCCCTTGTCATTTTGGCTCTGTTCGGCACGACTGAAGTCGTGCCCTTTCACAAAGCTCAGCTTATGCAACCGGTTCTTTCTCTTGCTTTACTTCAGAAATCTCGCGTTCTTACTTGCCAAGGGCCCTGAAGTAATCCACCGACGCCTTGATCTCGGCATCGGAAAGCTTGCCCTTGAAGGCCGTCATCTTGCCCTTGCCGTTGGTGGTGTCGGTAATCATCTGCGCTTCGCTCAGGGACTTGACCGAGGGATCGCTGGCCGGCTTGACTCCCATGGCCTTGGCGATTCCCGGATTGGGCACACCCTGCGCGCCGTGACAGCTTTGGCACTTGGCCTTGAAGGTCGCTTCACCGGACTGCGCGAAGCCCACCGCGCTGGAAAGCAGAATGATGGCCGCCAGCGCCGATTGCATGCGAATGGTCTTGCTCATGGTAGGTCTCCCGTGATTCGTAGTTCGTGATTCGCAGTTCGTGGTCCGCGATCGGTTCACGAACGACGGCATACGGTCACTTTCAGAACTCGTAATGCAATCCGAGCACGATGTTGTTGGCGTGGAAGTTGCGCGGCGCGGTCTGGCCCCAGGGCCGCCCGGTCAACCCTGTGACGCCCGTGACGCCGGCGAAGCTGGTGCAGGGAGATACCGTGGAAGGTGTTCCCGATACCGCGCCATTGTCGGTCGACAAACTGCAGAGTTGCGGGCCTGAGGGACCGCCTTCACCGTAGCCGAAGAAGTCGTACTCGGCCTTTACGACCAACCCCGGATGCAACGCGTAGGAGGCATTCAAATACGGCGTCTGATACGAGGAGACCAGCGAACCGTTCACATCGCGCGCATCGGTGAAGAAGCGGGTGCCGTTTACGGAGCTGAGGCGATAACCGACGCCGTAGTGAGCCTTGACGGTGGGAGCCCAGGAGAAGGCGACCATGCCGAATTGCGTGGGCGCGTGCATGAAGTCGCGGCCATACCAGTCTGCCAGCTCGGTCGTTGAGCCGCGGGTGAAGACGCCTGGGCAGAGATTCGGCGCGCCGCTGGCGGTCACCGTGGCGGTGCCAGGGTAGACGCCCGGCTTCGTGCTCAGGTTCTGATTGCCGTTATCGAAGCAGATGTTGTCCGCCGAGTAGACGTCGCTATAGGTGTAGTCGACGTCCACGCCGTAGTGCTCGTTGGGATACACCGATGCGGCGACACTGGCGAGACGGCTGTAAGAGACGTAGTCGAGCGGTCCCTCGTAGGGCGCAGCGGCGGCGGGGATTGCCGCGGTGGCCGCATTGTTGTTGGAATTGTTGTGCTTCTCGACGTCGTTGTAGGCGCCAGAAATCGAGGCCCAGGGCGCCGGCTTATAAACGGTGTGCACGCGGTATTGCCGGAACTGGCGGGGCGACACCGGCGTGAGCACGTTGTCGTCGTAACCGATTTCGACCGAACCGTTGAGGTCCCAGTTCGTGGCGGGGCGCGTGGCGATGTTTAGAATTCCGGCGTTCTCATTCATGATGAACACGCCGCCGACTGTGGCGCTGATGGTTGTGTCGCCGACCGGTAAGGGCGCATTGTGCGGAATACCCTCGGCAACATCGTGCTTCTGGTAGCGATAGGTGACCCCGAGTGTGGTGCGCGGAGAAACGTCCCAGGTCCCCGTGATGTTGTTGGTCACATAGAGCTGGCCCATGTATCCAAAGGCGGGGGTGTTGACGCCGGCGCCGCCCTCAAACGGAGCGGTGCCGGTTTTGGTGGCCGTCGAGATCAGCGGCAAATAGTTGATGGTTTCTTCGTTTGCGACGGCTGGCGTGGCCAGGGTGACGCCGCTCGTCATATTCGTAGTGCCAGGCTGGTGCCAGGTGGAGAAGCTGATCTGCTCGGACAGGCTGAACCGGTCAGTGGTTTGCCAGGAGACACCGTAGTCGGCAGACAGCACCTGCCGCTGCGCCGAGGCATCGCCGGTGTAAGTGATGGAACGGCTGGTGCCGGACAATCCCTCGAAGGCGTCGTAGTAGTTGGGCAGCGACATGTTGGCGTTGGTGAAGCGCACGTCGCCGTTCATCGAGATGTTCTTGAGGGACGCGCTCTGCAGGCGGAACACTTCGGTGGGGAACATGACGCGGGTCGGCTGGTAGCGCTGGTAACCGGTCATCACCGCGCAGGCCGGATTGATGACGGGCGGGCCGCCGTTCGGCGGAGCTGTGAACATGGTGTAGTTGCTTGAGCTGGTGTAATTGCCGGCTCCCATGCTGTTGGTGTTGCAGCTACTCACGGCGTAGGGGCTCAGATTGTATTCGTTGGTCAGCAGAGAGGCGACTGTTCCGTCCGCCTCCTGCACGTTCAGGTAGCTCGGTCCCAAGGTGAAGTAAGAGTCGCCCTTGAAGTGGCTCAATTGTTCTTCCAAGGTGAGCTTGGTGCCCTGCACGGGCTTCCAGTCGACGCCGAAAGTCAAATCGTCGGTACTGTTGCGCGTGTATTCCCCCAGGACCATCGAGTAGGAACCCGCGAGCTGATAGCCGCTCGGCGTGTAAGTCGGCCCTTGCGAAATGTTCTTCGCGTAGGCAATGCGGAACGTCCAGGTCGCCAGCGGAAACAGCGTCAGGTTGGTGTCCGTCATGCGGCGGACGGTGTTAAACAGGAAGGGCGACTGGTTCTCCTGCGGGTACGTATATAAGCCCGTGGGCGCCGTGGAGGGGCCGATCGGTATCGTCTGCCCGCCCGGTACGTTCGAATTGCCAAGCAGGTCGTAGTCGAAGTACCTGCGGCTGCGGCGGAACAAGGCCGAGAACTCGTAATACTTGCTCTTCGACGCGTCCACCTTGACGATATTGTAGGGATCGCCGCCGAAGCCGCTGCCAAACGCCTTGAGATCGTCGACGAGCGGGCTCTTGTTGGTGGGAAGAGCATGCATCTCGAAGGTTTGGCCGAGAATACGCGGGCCGGTCTTCAGGTTAACGAGGTTGTCGTACATGGCGCCGCTGCCCACCTGGTCGCTGATGCGCCCGCCGAAATCGACCGCTTGATGCATCGAGTATCCGCTGGGAATACTCATCTGCGATTCGGGCGGCGGAATCGGCGCTGCCGGATCCTGCGCGACGGCGGCGACCGTCATCAGAAGTAGAATGGCAACCCCAACCAACCCGGCGAAGCACCGGGCCGCTGCGGGAGAATGCTGCTGTTTGGAAAACCAGCCAATTATGCTCATATGAAGCCTCACTTGAATAAAACTTCGATTACCGAAAGAATCTTGAATCCGCTTGCAAATTCTGTCTGGAATCTGCGCCGCGCCCCGCATGAACCGGCGGAACGCGGCGCGAAACCGATCATCCCTATCGCAGGAATGCCACGTTCATGTTGGAACCATGAATGTAGGTATGGCAGCTGGTGCAGGGAGCAAGCTCCGAGGAGCCCGCGCCCTGGCCATGGATCGTGGCTGACGCAACCGGACTGTGGCATTGATTGCACAGAACGTTGATGTTCGGCATATTGAGCAGCCGCGCATTCTGCGACCCGTGCGGCGTGTGGCACCCTGTGCAACCCTCGCCCTTGATCGGCGTGTGCTCGTAGACAAACGGCCCGCGCTTATCGGTATGGCATTTGGTGCAGATCTGATTGGAATCGTTCCTCGACCGGACGTTGTTCCTCTCAAATGTGCCGTGCACGTCGTGGCAATCGGTGCATTTGACCAGGCCTTCGTTCACCTTGTGGTGGAAGGGCATGTTGAATTGCGCGTTCTTCTCGGAGTGGCACTGATAACAGAGCACGGGCTCCGGAGCTTTGAGCAGATGCTCGCGCTCGCTACCGGACATCGTGCTGGAGGGAGTGCTACCGAGCAGGGCCGCGACATGGAGCTTCGGCTGCACGTCTGCGCCGTGAATGCTGTGGCAACTGATGCAGCCAACACCGGCCTTGGCGTGCGGCGAGCGCGCAAAATCAGGATGCGCACTGGAGTGGCAGCTCAGGCACTTTTCATCGACTTCCTTGACCGAGTGCTTGCTCGGATTGAAGATTTTGGTCACGTCGCCGCCGCCGGCCACGTGTTCGCTGCCTGCGCCGTGGCAGTTCTCGCAGGTCACACCCTCGTGATTCCCTGGCATCAGCGTCATCTTGGTGTGGGGGTTCGAGGCAAATTTCCTGGACACCTCTTCGTGACAGGAGGCACAGGTGTCTGAGCCCACAAAGTCAGCGTGCGCAGCCCCGTTGGCCGGCGCGTCAGGGGCTTTGGCTGCCGGCGCCTGAGCAGCGCCCAGAGCCGACGCCCACAGGACGCCTGCGCCCAGCATGAACATCAAAAACACTCGCAGTCCCGATATCTTGACGGGAACCGCACCGAAGATCCGCGTTACCGGCCTATTTGTATGCATGCAAAATACCGCCTTAAAAAGAACTTCCTGGCACAACCTGAAACCAATTTCAACAGCGTGCGGCGTCTTTTCCATGTGAGCGTGAGCGCCGCCGATACCCATTGGCGGCATTCTGCCGGTGTGGAGCATCACCGCATGCACGTGAGATTAAGGTTTTGGCGTGTCGGCGGGCGGTGATGTTCATCACACCCGGTGTGACCTTCGTTCCGAACGCGGAATGCCCTTCGCCTGAGCGAGTTGCGAGACAGACCAGGAGAGAATTAAATCCTTCCCATCACAGGCAATTGTCTGATCCCGATGAACGTGAGCCTCATCACATCCAAGGCCACTCTGGCTCAAGCAAACTCAATCTGGATGCCTGTATCCCCAAGGATTAGCAGGCATCTGGGCCTCAGCCGCGGCTCGAGCAGGGACAAAGATGGCTCGAGATCGGCAGGAGGACGGGCCGCATCGATTTAGGACGGAAGAAGAAGACGATGGCGGACACGCAAATTACGTTGGAAGAGCCGATCGGGCCAAGGCATTTGGGCCGGTCGTCGCCTTTAGGTTGCGCAGCTTGTGCGAATCGCCGCCCCGGTTGGTTTTGCTCCCTGGGCAGCGCCGTCCTGGCCGACCTGGAACTTGCCACCAGCACCATTTCATTGCCTGCGCAGGCTTCGCTCTTTACGCAGGGCGAAGATGCCCGCTGCCTGTATCTCATTTGCAACGGCTATCTCAAGCTGACTGCCGGGCGCGCGGAAGACCGGCACATGATCGTGCGCGTCGCCGGCCCCGGTTCCATGTTGGGCCTGTACGCGGTGCTTTCGCACGGGGTGTACGAGGTCACCGCGGAGTCGCTGACATCGGCCCAACTGCGCCCTGTCGAGCGCGAGCGGTTCCTTACCTTCCTGCGCAGCCACAAGGAAGCCCAGTTGCGCGCCGTGCAGTGCATCTGCCAGGAGTACCGTTTCGCATTGCAGGATGCCTGCCGCATTGCGCTGGCCGAGACCGTGGCGGCGCGCCTGGCGCGGCTGCTCATCGAGCTTTCGCATCAGATCGGCGAGCACACCGAAACCGGCGAGTACCAATTCCCGCTGCTGTTGACGCACGAAGAGATGGCTTCGATGACCTGCACCACGCGCGAAACCGTCACCCGCACTCTGGGCCAGTTCCGCAAGGAAGGCTGGATCTCCATCGAAGACTCCATCCTGACGCTGCACACTCCCGAGCGGCTGCAAAGCCTTATATAGAGAAAAGCGGATTTAGCGGTCCTGCTCACTTTCCGCCGCTTTCCCAAGTCCAGGAGATATGATCTTGGAAGAGCCATCCTCTTATCAGGGTTGGAGTCCATCCCATTTATGAAACACTATCTTGCCTGCATTTCTGCTGTTTTGCTTGCGTGCGGTATTGCCGCCGCCCAGACCCCAACTCCCGACGTGGCTGCGCCTGCCCCTCAGGCCGCCGCGCCCGGCGTCACCAGCGACGTCAGTCCCGAAGTGGCACAGTTTCAGAAGATCGAGAACAGCTGGTCCGACGCCGTCAACCGGCGCGACCAGTACGCGCTGGAACTTGTGCTTTCGCCCTTGTTTGTCGACGTCTCCGCCCAGGGCGACGTGAGCACGCGCAACCAGCAAGTAGTACAGGTGATCAGCGGCCAGGACAAGTCGTACTACCTGACGCAGAAGGTGATCACCGTGCGCATGCTGGGCGATATCGCCGTGGCCAATGGCACCTATACTCTGCACCACAAGGTGAATGCGGCAGAGGTGGACGAGAAGGGTGTGTTTACGCACGTGTTTGAGCGCGTGCGCGGCGGCTGGCTGTGCATTAATTCGCAGCGCACCGTGCTGCGCCAGGATGCCAACAGCAAGCAGAAGAAGGCGTCCACGGCCGAAGAGCCCTTCCACATCCCGTTCTTCTCCAAAGGCGACAAGGGACCGCAGTAAGGGGCCGAACGGCAGAGTCGTTTCCCGCCGGCATGTTCTCTGCTAAGCCCGCATTCCAGCGCGCATTCGATCGTGTCTCAAGGCCCATCATCTTTTGCCGATAAGCCCAACGAGCGTGGGGAACGCCCAGCTGGGGCGGATCGCGCCCCGGCAGAATCACCCCCAATTGATCGGAAGGGGCCACATCCCATGAAGCGGTCTTCTTTGGGCGCGCGTTTTTTCGTCGCCACACTGGTTGGCGTCATTCTTACCTGTCTCGTCTGCGTGGCTGCGGCCTGGCGGCTGGCGTCGGCATGGATCTACGACAGCGTGGCACAATCGGCCACTCAACAATCCAGCGCGGTAATGGACCGCCTAACGACGGTCGATTTAATGGCTCGGGAGCAGGTTGAAGCCGCGATGCGCGTGCTCGAGGATGCCGGCCGGCCGAAAGGCGTGCCCTCCCTCAAGGGCCAAACCAGGCTGGGAGGCAAGCTTGTTCCCAATTTGACATTCGGCTCGGAGTCGCAGGTGATGAGCTTCGGCCTTGTGGACCGCGTGAAACAACTCGCGGGATCGACGGCGACGCTTTTTGCCTGGGACGGCGAGAATTTCGTCCGCGTAACCACCAATGTGATAAAGCCCGATGGCTCACGCGCGGTGGGCACGATGCTTGACCCGGCAGGCAAGGCGTTTGCTGCATTGCGCGCGGGACATTCGTTCGAAGGCGTAGTCGATATCCTGGGGGTTCCGTATATCACCAGCTATGTTCCCATGAGCGACGCCGAAGGACGGCTGGCGGGAGCGTGGTATGTCGGGTATCGGCTGGATTCGATTACTACGCTGGGAAAGAGCATTGAGGATGCGCGCATTCTTCAACACGGCTTTGTGGCGTTGCTGAAGCCGAGCGGCGAGGTGGTTTTTCACGGCCGGCAGATCTCGGATGCGGACTTGGATGCTCTGCGCAAGAAACCTCACGGCTGGACGGTCCATGAAACGGTTTTCCCCGGCTGGGGATACAGGATTCTGGTGGCATATCCCAATCTCGATGTCGCGATGCTGGAGTTGAAGATTCTCATTCTGCCGGGCTCTGGCACGGTGCTCATGGTGGCTGTAATTCTGGTCATTCAACTGAAGACATTGCAGCGGCTGGTATTGCGCCCGGTTCGGGATTTGACAGACCACCTTAAGACTGCCGACTTGAACACGTTGCTGGACTCTCGTCAGCGCGATGAAATCGGGGCCCTGGCCGAGAACTTCAACGAATATGTGCTGAGGTTGCGTCAGACACTCTTCAAGGTACGCAAGGGCTCGGCGGCGACTACCGGCAAAACCAATGAGATTCGCGGTATTTCGCATACCGCGGTGGCGCGCATGGCGGAGCAGCGCCAGTCCGCTGAGGATACGGCGTTGGCGGTGGAAAAGCTTTCGCACGACATCGCCAGCATCTCTAATCACACCGACGATGCCTCGCGGCAGGCCAAGGCAGCGGCGGGCGCGGCCAGAAAGGGAGCGGAACTGGTGGTCTCATCGACGCGGCTCATGCAGGAACTCTCGGAGGACACGCAACAGAGCGCCAGGCAGCTCAGTGCATTGACCCAGCGCGCCGAAGAGATCGGCGCTATTGTCGGTGTCATCGAAGAGATTGCCGCGGGCACGAATCTGCTGGCACTGAACGCCTCCATCGAAGCCGCCCGCGCCGGCGAACACGGCCGCGGTTTTGCCGTAGTGGCAGGGGAAGTGCGCCGCCTGGCCGAGCGTACTGCGCAAGCCACGCAGAAGGTTGCCGAGCTGGTACGCGGCGTGAAAGACGAGACTGCGCATTCTGCCGCAGGCATTCGCTCGGCGTGCGACCGTGCGGCCGGCGGCGCAGAGACCATGGCGAGCCTGAGCAACACCTTCCAGGAGATCGCAGGCCTGGCAATTGAAGTGGAAAGCCGCGTGGTGCAGATTGCGCAGGCAGCACACCAGGAGGCCGCGGCCGCCGAAGCGGCCAGCAGAGCCATGCGCACCGTGGCCACGACCTCGCACGAAAGCGCAGGGGGCGCGGAACAGGTGGTGGCAGCGACGGGAGAATTGCTGGCCACCGCCCGCACCCTGGAATCCATGGTCGAGGAGTTCCATTTGATGGAGTTGCCGGAAGACCGGGCGGCTTGACCGGAAAGAGGCAGAGGCCCAATGGAGAAAAACAACTCTATGGGTATCCCACCCTTTCGCAAAAACCGCGAAAGGATGGAGCACGGCGCTGTGGGCTGGGTTGAATGACGGGAGATTCGCTTCGTGCTATCCCACATCTCAGAATCGAGATGTGGGGCACCCCTTTTCGTGGTGAGTTGATGTAGGGGTGCGGAGACTCAAGACCGAAGATTTAGAGCGCCGCCAGCGCCTCAGTCTGCGTGGCAAACAATCCCGCATATTTGGTGATGCCCACCATGGTAAAGACCTTGGTGAAGTGCGCTGAAAGGCCGAAGCAATACACCTTCTGGTTCGTGTTCGCGGCTTCGATGAGGAGTTGAATCACCAGGGCGATGCCGCTCGAGTTGATGTAATCGACGCCTGTAAAGTCCAGCAGGATGAGCTTGGTGGTTTCTTTCGGCAGCGACTGGTATGCGCCCAGAACGGCCTCTTTCGATGTGCTGGCGATGTCGCCTTCAAAGCGGAGAACGGCAACGGGATGGCCGGCGGGAGAGGTGAGCTGGTCCACACGGGATTTCGTCTCGGATTGCACTTGTTGATTTCCTCCGCTTTCTTTCGAATCGTGGGCTTGCGTTACTCCGGGTCTTTATCCAGCTTGATCAGCAGCCGCACATAACTGCTTTTTCCATCCAGGCCGGTCACCCACTCCGCCTCGTCCACCAGGGCCTGAATAAGGAACATGCCCATGCCGCGCGGATCTTCCTCACCGTGCATTTTGCGATCGATGTCCGGCTTGGCGGGTTTCTTGCCGATTCCGATGCCGTCGTCGATCACTTTCACTTCCAGGGAGTCGGGTTCGGCGCGCAGCACGACGCCCACCGAAAGCTTCTCGTTGAGGCGGTTTCCATGCTCGATCGCATTGATGCAGGCCTCGGCAACCGCGGTTTTCAGATCTTCGATGCGGTCGTCGGGAAAGCCCATCAGCTTGGCTACCGAAGCGGCCGTACTCATGGCCACCTTCTCGTAACCGATGCGCGTGGGCAGTCTTACTTCCACCGTGGTGGTTTTTAGCTCGTTCATTCAGGCATCTCCGCCGCATCCGGTCCCGGATCCGAACGATGGCATAACGCCAATGCGGTCATGTCGTCTGTCTTGGGGCCGCCTTCGGCAAACGCCTCGATGGCGGTCCACAATGCATCGAGAATACCATCGGCCTTCCGGGATGGGCACCTACAAAATTCATCCAAAAGCCTTTCCGGCCCAAACTCCTCATCCCCCTTGAAGACCTCAGTGAGGCCGTCGGTGTAGAAGAGCAGCCTGGCTCCGGCGGGAAAACCGCACCTTTCGCCGCTGTAGCTCATGCCGGGCAACATGCCCAGCGGCGTGCCGGCAGCGTCAAACTGGCGGGGCTCCTCTCCGGGCGCGATCAGGAAGCCGGGATTGTGGCCGGCGTTGACGACTTCGAGCTCGCCCGCCTCAGGATGCAGGCGCAGAAAGATGGCGGTCACGTAGCGCCGCCGCGCCTCTTCGCCCTCGGCCCAGTGGTGTTGGTTCATGCGCGTGGCCAGCTCGTCGAGGGGCATTCCCGTGACCGCCATGCCGCGAAACGCCGCGCGGAAGCTCATCGACATAATGGCGGATGCCAATCCCTTGCCGGCCACGTCGGCCACAGCCATCAATAAACTGCCGTCGGGCTGCTCCACGATGTCGAGATAGTCGCCGCCCACCTCGTAGCAGGCGTCGGAGCGGAAGGCCAGCGAATACGCGGCAATATCGGGCAGCGCCTGGGGCAGCAACGAGCGCTGAATGCGGCGCGCCGCGTCCAGGTCCTGGTGCATGCGCGCGTATTCCACGTTGCGCTTGTGGTTGCGCGCATTTTCGAGCGCCACCGCGGCCTGCAACGCCAGGCCGTCAAGAAAATCGGCTTCGTAGAGCGTCAGCTCACGCCCGCCGGGAGACGCGACCAGCAACTCCGTCATGATGTTGCCATCGCGATCGGTGAGCGGATAGACGAGCAGCCCCTCACCGTCGTCCCCATCGCCGTTCGTAGTGGTATCGCCGTAGGCCAGCCTGGTGCCCGAAAACGCGGCGCCTGCCATCTCCAGCTCGCGCACCACAATGCGCAGCACAGACTCCAGCACCTCGTCCTCGCGGATGGTGGAGTGCACCTGGCGCGAGGCCTCAAGCAACGCCTGCAAGCGCGCCACCTGCTGCTGCAGTTCGATCGTCTCGCCGCCTGCTGCAAGACCTAAGTCCGCCATCGAGCCCCCGTGGAATTTCAATGTAGCATGGCGAAGGGCCGGTCGGCATGGAATGCTTTCAATCCCGGCTCGCGGGTGATGGCGCAGTTTCAGGATTGGCGACAAACTCGCCCCGAGCTCGTTCTCGGCCCTTCGGCGTTTTGGGGAATCATACAAAAACTGGGGTAACTTCCGGATAGACGGTTAACCGCTCGGAACCCGGAAATCCGAGTGCTGATGCACGTCAACGGGGCGTTGGCGGAGCGAACCTTTAAGCCTATAGTCAGGCACGCTCAATGTCAGGCCTGATCGGGGTTCGAAGGCCCCGCGGTTTCCTCCCCAACGATTTCCTGCGGGGCCACACATACCCGATTCCGTCCACTCTCTTTTGCCGCATAGAGTGCCCGGTCGGCAGCAGCTAACAGATCTTCGCGGGAACCGCACCATTCCCGTGTCGCCGTGGCCACGCCTACGCTCACCGTGAGGTACGGAGCGACCGGCGATGCGGGGTGGGGGATTTTGAGATCGGCGATCGCCTGCCGTACAGACTCCGCTATGCGCTCCGCATCGGCGGACTTCGCTAAAGGAAGAATCATTGCGAACTCCTCGCCGCCGCAGCGCGCGGCCAGGTCCATTTTGCGCCTGCACAGGCGGGTCAGCTCGGCACTCACTGCCATCAGGCACTCATCGCCTTTCAAGTGGCCTTGTGTATCGTTAAGGAGCTTGAAGTGATCGATATCGATACTTAGAAGCGATCCAACGGAATTCATTCTCTGTACGCGGGCGCATTCCCAGCCGAGGGATTGGTCATACACGCGCTTGTTCGCAAGTCCCGTGAGAGGATCGGTAGATGAAAGGACTGACAGTTTTTCATTGACGCTCTGCAGATCCGCGGTCTTCTTCGCAATCTCCTGCCTTAGCTCGCTTTCTCTTCTTTGCGCGCCCAGAAAACGAAGAATGAGCACTCCCGTCGCCACAGATAGAGCGACCAATACACATATGCTGATAAACCACCACGTCAAATACCACGGAGTCAAAATGCCGAATGCGAATTCCGCGCTGTGACCGCTCCATCTCCCATCACTGCCTCGTGCATCGACCTCCAGCCGGTATTCTCCTGGCGCCAGATTGGCGAATTGCAATTCCCTTTCAGTCGTCTCTGTCCAGTTTGAAATTGCGCCGCCTAATCGGTAGCGGAAGATCACTTCCTTCTGACTGGATGCATTCAGCGCGGAATACCTTGCGATGAGAGAGTTTGCGTGGCTGCCGAAGGATGGATCGCGGAGCCCGGACACATCCGTCTGTCCATTCATGAGCCGGGTGAAAACAACCGTGAGTGAAGTGCTGGGCGCGTGACGCGGGAGGGGCTTGAAACGCGAGAGTCCGCCGCTTGTTCCAATCCAAACAGTTCCGTCGGGCTCTTCGGCGAATGCATTCAGGTCGCAGTCGTCCCAAATCAAGCCGTCGTTCATGTCGTAATGGGTCCAGCGGCCGCCATCCCAGACATCTACGCCACGCTCGGTACCTGCCCACAACCGTCCCAGATGGTCGAAATCAAAGAAGTAAATCAGTCCGTCACTGCCACTCCTTTGAACGCCCTTCTCGATCACCACGCCACCAGCTTGCGGACGGACTCGATCAATGCCGCCTCCAAACCTGTAACCGACCCACACGACGCCATTCGGTCCCGCACCGAGCGAAAGCACCTCCGTGTTACTCAGTCCGTCGGCACGCGTCAGGTTCTTCCACCTGCCTGCCGCAAATTCATACAGCCCGCCGACGCCTCCGGCCCAAACGACGCCATCCGTACCCTCGGTGATTGCCCAGATCCGGGCCGACGGCAGATCGGTGATGCGCGAGAATTTCCTGTATGGAGGCATGGCCATAAAGAGGCCTGCTTCGGTGGCTGCCCAGAGCCGCTGTTCGCGGTCGAAGCGCAATGTGTACGCCGCTTTGCCGACAAGACCCTGCCTCTCGCCAAACCACTCTGCGTTGCCGGTTTGCGCATCGATGCGGGCCGCGCCTCGTGTCTCAGTTCCTATCCAAATGTCCCCATTGGGCGACCTGCGAACGCTGTGCACTGCAAAACCACTTAGTCCCGCAACACTTCTAAACGACATGCCAACTGAGCGCCGCTCTCCGCGAAACAGGCCCGCTTCCGTGCCCATCAGGAGCGCGCCATCGTCCTGCGGGAGGATTTCGTATACAAGATCGCTGGCGAGCCCGCTCTCGGTCGAGTAGCCTTCCCATTCCCCGTACCCGAGCCACTGCGCCAGCCCACGGCCGGCCAAGCCAATCCACAGGGAATGTTGCCTGTCCTCGAAGGCTGAGTAGACTGTCCCGCGAAGCCCCACGGACCGGTCGACCAACTGCCATCCCTTCTTGTCCCCAATCAGCAACCCCACTGGAGATGTAAGCAGAATCCTTCCATCGCCATCCACTGCGGGAACGCCACCTATGTTTTCGGGTGGAAAGGGTAATTTCGGCCTCTGGAATTTGGCCTTGCCGGCTGGCCATTCAAAAACGCCCGCATTCCGCGCTCGCACCCAGAGATTTCCAGAGCCGTCTTTTTGGATAACCTGCAGCTCCCGTTCCGGAAGCCCGCTTTCTCGTCCAAAAACCTCAGTGCCATGGGCGTCCATCCGGCACAGTTGCTGCCCGCAGCCGTACCACAGGACGTCGCCGTCCGCCAAAATCCCGAACGCGCCCGGACCGGATGTTCCGGCCGGCTGAGGAAACTTCCGCATGCCATATTGTTCTTGCCCAGGTTGAGAATACAGTTCCACAAGCCCGGCGTCGGTGCCTAGATAGGTGTGGCCTTTCCCATCCGATTGGATGCCCTGTGCCCAGTCGATCGTGTTGAAATCGACGGGAAGCTTTTCAAAGCGGTTGCCCGAAAGACGGTAGAGTCCAATGCTCCCACCGGCAAGAAGAGACCCATCGGGTGCATCGCCAAACGCGACGCCCGAATTCGACGGGATCCCCTGGTCCGTTGTAAAGGCTTCAAAGCGGTCACCGTCGTATCGGAAAATGCCGCTTTCAGTGCTGACCCAAATGAAACCTACCCGGTCCTGGTAGATTCTCCGGATCGCGAGGTTGTTCAGGCCTTCCGCGATTCCAAAGCTGCGGAAACGGTATTCCTGTGCGCGCAGCGCGCAACCCGCCAGCATCAGCAGGGCGAGAGCGAACGGGATCGCTCTACGGAGCAATAAGATAGGTAATCGGCGCCTCCGGCTGACTTTTTTGTCAATGACCATCACGCCTGCAAACCAACTTCAGATGGATCACGGACAAATCGGAAGTTGACCTTGTTGGCGATCATACGCCTTTTCATGACCTGAGGGGCTCATGGAGCGCATAAGAGTCGTTGATTTGCGTGGTTCCAGAGTGATCGCCAACTCGGAAGTTAACCCAAGTTTCGACTGCTCTCATCGAGGACTTTGTCTGGCCGTTCGAGCGAGCAAGACTGTCCTCCGGCAGCACAACCGGATTCCGAAGATATGGTATTGTCGAATTTAACCCACACTTGAGAGGTGCGGAGCTTTCCTAGCGTCCCAACCGTCAACTGGTTTCAAGTTTTCTAGTCGCGTGATTTCGCCTCATACGCTTTTCCTTTTTTTGAGCGGGGCGGCACGCGCGTTGCTGAATCTCTATCTCCAGCGAAAGGCGAAGGTATCCCGATGAACCCGACCCGCGAATCCGCTGACGCCCAACTTGTCCTGACGCTCGAGGAGATCTCGAACCTGGCGGCGGAAGAAGGCAAGCCGGTCGATACGCTGATGAACGTGGTGGCGCTGATCGCCACGCGCTTCAGGACCGACGTCTGTTCGGCGTATCTTCTCGAACCTGACCGGTCGAACCTGGTGCTGGCCGCGACGCTTGGCCTGCATCCGAAAAGTATTGGCACGCTGCGCATGCCGTTGCACGAAGGCCTCTCCGGCCTGGT
>Ga0182024_10010769_pt1 | contig 18575 bp, 13 predicted proteins | sample P32metaG_FD_120480 | JGI IMG/M metagenome (GOLD analysis project Ga0182024, IMG submission 120480) | Permafrost microbial communities from Stordalen Mire, Sweden - P3-2 metaG (Illumina Assembly) | ecosystem: Environmental > Terrestrial > Soil > Wetlands > Permafrost | place: Sweden: Stordalen... | reverse complement strand
TTCTTTACCGCGACCGGTCATGCTGCCGTCTATCTTTCCGGCGTGTGCGCCGATACCCCCCTCATTCTGCGCCATTGTTCCCCCGGAGAAACTGGGATCGTCCTCAGCCGCTACGATGGCGTGGGGGGATACGATTGGGTCGCGATTCCTCTGATTCCTTACCTCTATGCGGTCGAACGCCCCGAAGACGTGCCATTATTCGCCAACGCGAAGATGGCCGCCTTCCTGCGCGACCGCTATCGCCGCAAATATCTGGAAGACACTGTCCCCGACGTAAAGCATGGCGAAACTCCCGGCGGGAACTGGTACCAACTCGTCGGATCTTCCTACGATCGCGCCATCTACGGCTTCGAAATTGAAACCACCCCGGAACAGGACGATGCGCTGATTCGCAAATACAATGCGTCGCCGAACCAGTCTCATTTCCACCTTGCTACGAACAACTGCGCCGATTTCGCCAAAGGTGTGCTCAACTTCTATTATCCGAAATCTTTGCATCGCAGCTTGGTTGCCGACGTTGGCATTACCACGCCGAAACAGATTGCGAAAATGCTCACCAAGTTCAGTGCGCGTCATCCCGGACTGGAGTTTTCGCGGCTCATCATCTCGCAGGTTCCCGGCAGCATGCCGCGCAGTACAAATGTGCATGGCGTGGTCGAATCTTTCTTTAAGGCGAAAAAGTATATAGTGCCCAGCGTCGTGGTCAGCCCCATTTTTGCGGGATGCGTAGCCGCGGTCTACGTCGGCACCGGCGCCGGCCACTTCGAGCCGGCGCGCAACGCCATGGTCTTCGTGGTCGGCGGAGCCCCGGAGCGGCCGCTTGACCCAGAAGATCGCCGAGCCTACCAACAGCAACTGAAACATTTCCTGGCCGGCGCTTACCCGGAAAAATCGGGACGGAAAGTCGACAAGGTGTGGGCGAGACTGCAATCGAAAGCCAAGACCGGCGTCGACGATCAAGGCCGGCCCGTTCTTGAAGTGCAGGTTGGAGAGAGTCGGGTGCAAATCGGCGTCGCCGCTGACAATGTCTTGAACGGAAGCGCTCCTCCCGAAATGGAGCGTCAGCTGCTCGAGGCGCGCCTTCAGTCTGAATTGCGGAGCGGATCGCAGAAGGGACTATCAGAAACAGAAGTAGAGCGTGACTGGGATCTCCTCCAGAAAACCATGACTGCGAGCGATTCGCCAGTTGCGATTCGGCTCGCGCCCCGCTCTGAAAGTATTCGTGGAAACCACCCCTAACTTCGTGAGCTAAAGACCCAGGTTAAATTGAAAAGGCCGCGCCTCTGAGCGCGGCCTCAATGCTTATTGTTGCTGCTGTGGGGGCTGCGGCGGCACGACCGGGGCCGGAACGGGAGGTTGCCCGGACTGTTGTTGCTGCTGGAGCTGCAACTGTCGCTGCTGCATATCCTGCAGCATCTGCTGCGGAGTCTTCACGCCCGGCTGATCCGAAGTGGCAGGCGGTTGTTCCGCCTCCGCGGCCGCCTGGTCGGCGGCGTCATCCGTGTTTTCCTGGTTTGCTTCCGCACCATTTGCGTCAAGTTGTATCCCCGGTGCGCCCGAAATTCCCGGGTGTTGCATCCCCGGTTGCTGTTCGGCTATTTGAGGGGTATTGGGATTCGCATCCGGTCCGGTTTTTGCCACGAGCACCACGCGCGTCAGCACGGAGCTGTCCGCCGAGGAGCCCAGCAGTACATAGTTAAACCGCGATCCATTCAATAATTCGGCAATGACATCCCGCGCCGAGCCCGGCCCCAGATGGGTTACCACACGCTCCGTCGCCACCGGAATCTCAATCTCTGCCCCGGTCTGTTTGCGGACGGCTCGCAAAATGTCGCCCAGCGTTGAGTTGGTCGCGACGATGGTTAGTTGAGCATTCTGATAGTTGACTTGCGGCGGCACCGGCGCCATCGAATCCAGCGGAACCTGCTGTACCGGCCCGGTCGGCCCGGATGGGAGGGGAGGCGGCAGAGGTTTTTGCGGCTTCTTTGTCTTTGTCTTCGTTGTCGGCTGGCTTTGCGAGGACTCGGCATTCGCCGGGCTCACCATTCCAAGGCACAGCGCACCGAGGCACAGGAGGAAGACTCCGACCGCCTTATTGAATTTCCATCCCGTACTCATGCTACCCCTCCCAGGAACCTGATTTCGGGGGACACACAGAGCCTACTTACCAATTTTATCACCCGCAAGGCTTATTAATGACTGGCGGAATGTCCCACCAGATGGAACGTGCAAACACCACGTTCTTGCACTTGTTGGATGCGACGCCACGAACCGGAACCATCTACAATTGGATTGCAGTCAACCATTTCAGCTGGTCCTAAATCTTAACAGGGTAAGGCTGAAGCAGCGTAAACTGAACCCAGCCTTTTCAACTCTCTGAAAGTAAAGGCGGAGTTCAAAATGAATCTGGCCCGCAGCCTCACTCTCGCTCTCTGGATTGCCCTGGCAGCACTGGCATTTTCGCCCTTGAGCGCCCGCGCTCAGAGCTGTCAGACAGCGGGCGACCTGGATGACGCTACCCGCACCGCCATCACCGCGGCTGGCCAGCGCTATTTCGGAATGGCCATCAGAGGCGACGTTGCCTCCTTGCGCCAGAATGCCATCCCCGGCCTCGCTTCCGATTTCTCCGGAATCGAGACCACTATCAAAGACCACCAACAGGATCTCGCGGCTGCCCAGGCCACCGTGAAGGGCGTATTTCTGCTCGACGGCTCGGAGCCAGCCCCCCACGCCGAGTTCTACTGCGGAGTTTTCGGCAAGACGGGCCAGACTTCCGGCAGCGCTGTCTTCTATCTCGACAATCTGCCGGTCGGCAAGTACGGTGTGGTTCTTCTCGACGCGAGTTCCCCGAAGGGCCGAACCATGTTTAGCTTAATTCTGCAGCAGGCGGGAACCGACTGGAAAATAGGCGGCCTTTACATCAAGACCGCCCAAGTCGCAGGACACGACAGCGATTGGTTCCTGGCGCGCGCCCGGGAATACAAGACTAAGGGCCAGTTGCATAATGCCTGGTTTTTTTATGCCCAGTCTCGCAACCTGATATCCCCATTGCCCTTCATGAGCACATTGGCCACCGATAAGCTCTATGACGAAGCACAGGGCTCACAACCCGCCGACCTTCCGGTGGGAAAGACGGTCGACCTGACGGCTGGAACCGCTACTTACAAGCTGATCTCGATCTTTCCCGAAATTGTGGGCAACGATCTGGATTTGATCGTAAAGTATCAGGCCGCCGATATTTCGAATACCAACCAGACCTACCAGGGCAATGTGGCCGTCATCAAGGCTCTGGCAGCGAAGTACCCCGAGATGAGAGATGCGTTCGCAGCGATCGTGGCCCGCGCCGTGGACCCGAGCGGCCGAGACTACGGCACCCTGCTGGCGATGAAGGACATCAAGTAGGTCAGTCGTACTCCTCGGCTGTCGGTATTACCGTCCGTTCACGATCATCCCGTAGGGATGCCCGATAGTAGCTCGCTACTTTCAGTGGCGGGCAGGATCACCTTGATGAAGCGTCCTGTAAGGACGCCTGGAAAAGATCACGGAGAACTAAACCGGAGCATCCTCCAGCACGCACTCTTTCGGGTCTTTGTCGTCGCGCAAACCTAGAAACACCGGAGCGCGCAGCTTCGGGCCGCTGCCCGCGCTCGTCCCGCCGGTCCACTCCGCAAACTCGATCTCGGCCACCAACTCCGGTTTCACGAAACTTACTTTCCGGAGTGCGTCAACGTCGCCGAAAAATGGATTCTTATTCGTCTCCAGCTTCTTCAACACGTCCGCAATTTCGCCGAGCGATTTCTGATTGAAGCCGCTTCCCGCCTGCCCCACATGAATCAGTCGCCCTTGCTTGTCATACAAGCCGAGCACTAGCGAACCAAAGTGCGTGCGGCTGCCCTTGGTTTCTGTGTATCCGGCAATCACAGCTTCCAGGCGATGGAGAATCTTAATCTTCAGCCACTCTCCGCTGCGGCGCTCTTCATAGCAACTGGTACGAATTTTCGCAACAATGCCCTCCAGCCCCTTCTTGCGTGCGATCTCAAATAGCGCCTTGCCGCGCTCTTCATAGTGATCGGAATATCGCACCCCATCGCCCGCCACCACCAGCGACGCCAGCTTGCGCTTCCGTTCCTCGAGGGGCACGCGCCGCCAGTCGTAGCCATCGAGATACAGCAGGTCGAAGGCGTAATACAGCACCGGCACATCGGCATTCCCCGCCGCCCGATGTCCGCCAGGACGAAATCCCGTACGCTGCTGCATCAGACTGAACGACGCTTTTCCCTCCTCATCGAGCGCCACCACTTCGCCATCCAGAATCGCCGTCTTCGCCTTGATGAGGCGCGCCATATCCTTCAACTCCGGATAACGCGCCGTCAGCTCATTCTGATTCCGCGACACCAGCCTGACCTTGCCGTCTTCGATAAAGGCGATCGCGCGATATCCGTCCCACTTGATCTCAAACAGCCACTCCGCCCCGTCAAAGGGCTCAGCCACCGACTCTGCCAGCATGGGATGAATTGCTGTGGGCATGGGGCGCTTGACTGCGCCGGAGGAGAGCGCAGGGGAAGAAAAGGCTTTCACCACAGAGGGCACAGAAGACACAGGGTAAGTCTTAGGCTTGGATGGTGCAAGATTCTCTAAATTCTTTGAGCGTTCCGTCCGGTTTACCCTGTGCTCCCCGGTGCCCGCTGTGGTTATTTCTTTTGTTTTTTTTTAGCGCTCGTTTTCTTAGCGAGATTCTTCTTGTCCAACTTCGCGACCGCATCGGCCAGCCAGGCCGCCTTCAATCTTCCGCGACCTGTGGGCCGGCTCTTCCACTCCCGCGAACCCGCGTCGCCGGCAACCTCCTCCAGATTCCGCCCACTGAGCACCGACTGGTCGATCTCCTCAATGTCGTATCCCTCCACCGCATGATCATCGTGCTTCTTGATGATCAGCCATTCGTTGCCCTTGCTCCCCGCACGCCGCCCGCCGATCTTGATCAGCGCGAAGTCTCCCTTCAAGCGTTTCCCGTTCAAACGAAACTTCAGGTCTCCCTTGGCCAGCATCGCCACCGCTTCCGCTTCCGTGCCCGGCGCATACTTCCCATTCACCGGCACCGGCGAGAGTGGCTGCCACGTGCCCACATCCCACACGATCACCGTTCCGGCCCCATAATTGTTCTCCGGAATGGTGCCCTCAAAATCGAAATACGAAACCGGATGATCTTCAACCTGCATGGCCAGCCGCTTGTCGGCGGAATCGAGCGATGGCCCCTTCGGCACCGCCCATGACTTCAATACGCCTTCCATCTCCAGCCGAAAATCGTAGTGCAGCCGCGTGGCATCATGTTTCTGCACGACAAACCGATTTCCGGTCTTCGTCGCGACTTTTGGCGGAGGCTCCGGCGTCTCTTCGAACCGCCGTTTCCGTTTGTATTCTTCCAGTGCCATAGAGACACCATTTAACCACAGAGTCACAGAGACACCCATTAAAGAGGCGTCATCCCGAAACTCGGCGCAGTTCAGCCGAGTGAGGGATCTCGCACGGGCCATCAACTCGTGATCCGCGCGAGATCCTTCGTTCCGCCTGAGGAACGGCTGAAGGATGACGCCGCATTGATGGAGATGCACACGAAACGCAAAATGCGACATGCTTTAAAATCCTTGCACTCATGCAACGTGAATTCCCCGAAGTCCCCCTCGTCGGCGTCGGCGCCGTCATCATCGAGGACTCCCGTGTCCTCCTCGTCAAGCGCGCGCACCCGCCACTGCAGGCCGAATGGTCCATTCCCGGCGGCGTCCTCGAAGTCGGCGAACTGGTCCGCGAAGCCGCTATCCGCGAGGCCCGCGAAGAAACCGGACTCATCGTCGAACCTGGCGAACTCCTCGGTGTTTATGATCGCGTCCTGCGCAACCCCGAACAGCGCGTGCAATATCACTACGTTTTGATTGATTTTCTGTGCCGCCGGGTTGGGGGAGATCTCGCCGCAGCCAGCGACGCCGACGAAGTCCGCTGGTTCGCAAGAGAAGAACTGCCGGCGCTGAAGCTCGCCGAAGATACTTTCGAGGTAATCCGCAAAGGATTTGCGAGATTAGAGCGTTGACTCTGGCGTTTCTGCGATCCCGTCATCTTCCCATTCCGCATCATAGGAATGGCACCTCCACGCCTACGGTGAAACGGAATCGGCATACTCAGGACAGGGCTGATAAAAGCTGCAGGAGCCAGTTCCTGAAAATTCACAAGGATTGCATAAAAGTAAATAACAAACGGCCCGCAGGTTTGTTGAACCTGCGGGCCGTCCGGTGGACTGTTTGGGATTGACCAAGAGGTGGTCACTCTACGTGGCCTCTACGGCAACTCCGGGATTCCTGACCGACCTGCGTCAGGCGGATCCAATCCTTATTCACCGGTCGTGTGCGGGCTGTAGCTCCTGGCGCGCCGTGCATTCGTGCTTGCACCCGAAGCCCCGCTTAGAGCAACCCGCTCTAAGTCTCAGCCACCTCACCTGGTCTTTGAACATCCCAACTACTGCCATCTGAACTTATCATCCGACCACCTCCTTTCCGGTGTTGCTTCGAACTTAACGCTGCATAGTATTTGTTGTCAATACCGCAAGGGTGACTTTTGTGGGGATCCCAAACTCGATTACGGAGCCGGCCTTCGATTCACAAAGTGACAGCCACAGCCACAGCCACTGAAATTAGGGTCTTACGACCCCACAATCGGCGACACTTTTCAGAATTAGTTTCGCAACTGAGCAATTTTGAACAGACCGCAAAGAAGTGACGACTATATATTCACTCTGAAGAGACGGAAGGAACGTGCGCTCCCCTGTCCCCCGTCTCTACTGGCCGGCCAAGGGAATCTGTGCGCTAGTTTCTCCCCCGGGCGCGCAATGGTGCCCAACAATGCCACGAATTCCCTTGGCGGAAGACCTAGCAAGGGAAGGAAAAATATGAGATCGCGCGCCGTTCGTCTGTTTGCTCTCTCGCTCTCACTACTGCCGCTGCTGGCACTCAGTGCTTATGCCAACTCGGTCAATCTGGGCACTGCCGGCAGTTATGCAGTGCTGGCTGGCTCGGCTGTGACCAACACTCTCGCAACCACCCTCAGCGGAGACCTAGGGTTATCTCCAGGTACGGCATACTCCGGCGGGGGCACGGTTACCTTCGCGAGTGGAACGTCCAATATAAATAACGCGGCCGCGCTTCAGGCCCAGAGTGATCTAACCACCGGGTACCTCCAGGCAAAGAATTTAGCGTCCACTAGCAACTTGACTGGTAAGGACTTGGGCGGGATGACCATCATGACAGGCGGCGTTTACTCTTTTACCAGTTCTGCCGATTTGGCAAAGGGGATGACGCTGACCCTCGAGGGTACGCCCGGTACACTGTTCGTTTTTCAGGTAGGCACTGCGCTCACGACTGGAAGCGGCTCGTCGGTTATTTTCATCAATAGTCTGACGGATAAGCCGTCGACTGACCCGAACATATTTTGGCAGATTGGCACCTCCGCGACTCTCGGTACAAGCACCTCGTTCGAAGGAAACATTCTCGCGCTCACCAGCATCACCCTGGATACCAGCGCAAGCATCACTTGCGGGAGTGCCTTGGCACAAAATGGTGCCGTGACGCTGCAGGGTAATACCATCAGCAGTTGCGGAAGCGAGACGACGACTGTTCCAGAACCCGGCACTATGGGCTTGATGGGAACGGGGCTGGCACTTCTGACCGGCGCAGCCCGCCGGAGACTGCGCATCTAGCGGCTGATCTTAAGGCAGCCCGAAGGCATACACCGCGCTCCCCGCGGCGATTGCCACATACTCTTTCCCGTCGACGGCGAATGCCATGGGCGCGGCATAGACCGCACCGCCCGTCTGGAAATGCCACACCGCTTTGCCCAACGCCGCGTCGAAGGCGATGAAATTCCCTTCCGCGTCGCCAGTGAACACCAGGCCGCCAGCCGTCGAAAGCACTCCCGACCAAGTCGGCGAAGCGTGCTCGAACTTCCACTTCACCTGCCCGGTCGTGGGATCGATCGCCTTCAGGAACCCGCGATAAGGTTTAGCTTCTTCCGACGGAAAATACGCGCTGCCATAATACGCATGGCCGGCCTCATAAGGTTGCGGAGCCGTGCTGAAAATGTCGCACTGATCGCGCGCCGTGACATAGAACAGTGCGGTCTGCGGATCGTAGGTCGGAGCCATGAAGTTCGTCGTCCCCAGCGCCCCCGGGCAAACCGTACGCCCTTCGAGCGTTGGCGACGATTGGTTGTTCGCCACGGGACGCCCCTCAGCGTCTTTCGTGTCGCTCCACGTAATCTTGCCGTATGCCGTTGCCGAGATGAGTTTGCCGCTGGTGCGATCGATCACATAAAAAAATCCATTGCGATCCGCCTGCGCGATCAGATGCTTGCCGCCGGCGTCGATCATCACTGGAACCTGGGTCGCGTCCCAGTCGTGCTCGTCGTGCTTGGTGAACTGGAAATACCAATTCATCTTGCCCGTGTCGGCATTCAAAGCCAGCAGAGAATTGCTGTAGAGGTTGTCGCCCGCGCGCCCCTCGCCACGATTCGACGGCGCGGGATTCCCCGTCGGCCAGAAAATCTGATTCGTGACGGGGTCGTACGTTCCTGTGTTCCAGGCCGGCGCCCCGCCCGTCTTCCACGAATCGCCTTCCCAACTTTCATGCCCGGGCTCGTCCGGCCCCGGAACTGTATAGAACCGCCACTTGCGCTCGCCCGTCGCCGCGTCGTAAGCGTCAATGAACCCGCGCACTCCATACTCCCCGCCGGAAATGCCGATGACGACCAGATCCTTCACCGCCAGCGGCGCCACCGTGAAGCTGTGCCCGGTGCGATAGTCCGCCGCGACCACGTCCCACACCACATTTCCGGTCTTGGCGTCGAGCGCGATCACGTGCGCATCCAGAGTCCCCAAAAAAACTTTGTCGCCCAAAATCGCCAGCCCGCGATTCACTCGCCCACAGCACGGACGAATGTCCCCCGGCAGTTGCCGCTGGTACATCCAGATGGGCCGCCCGGTGCCCGCATCGAGTGCGAACGCGCGGTCATCTTGCGCGGTCGCATAAAGAATTCCATCTACCACCAGCGGCGAAGTCTCGAGCTTGCCGGTCGCTCCGGTCTGATACACCCATTTTGCAACCAGGCTGTGCACATTTGTCCGATTGATCTGATCGAGCGCGCTGAAGCGCTTCCCGGAGTAATCGCCGGAATAAGTCATCCAGTTCTGCGGTTCCTTCGCAGAATTCACCAGCCGTTCGAACGTGACCTGCCCGCCAACCGGCGATGCGAAGAGCACGCAAGCCAGGCAAATCGCCAGGAGACTAACGAGATTCCTCGGCGCCCTCCTCGGTACTCCTCCGTGTCCTCGGCGGTAAAAGCTTTTTCTGGTCCGCTCTCCAGTCTGAATCTTACCCGCACCCCGCATCGTCATTTCGCCCCCACGCTGGTCAAGTAGGCCACAATGTCCTCAAGATCTTTGTCGCTCAAAAGGTCGGCACCGTACACCGGCATCGCCGACTGCCGGCTTTTCTGAAACGACCGCAGCTTATCTTTCTCGAGCAGATGAATCTGCTCGCTGGTGTCCATGATTTGCACGCTGAAGCTGTCTTCATTCAGCGTCACGCCTTTAATCTCCTTTCCTTCAGCCGTCACCACGGTGACGCTCTCGTATTCCTGCGGAAATTCCTTCGTCGCCTCGGTCAGTCCCCAAGCCAGCCTCCGGCTGGGATTGCGCACGGAATCAATGATCGCTTCCCGCGTTCGCGACCCACCCACACCCGTTAACTCCGGTCCGACTCTTCCGCCCTTGCCCTCAATCATGTGGCACAACGAGCAGTTCGCATCGCCGTAAAACAGATCCTTGCCATGGCTGGCATTGCCCACCGCCTTAGCCGGAGCCTTCACTTCCTGGCTCCGAATGTAGGCGATGATCTGCCAAATCTCCTTATCGGTCATACCGACCCCTTGCCCGTTAGTCCCGTTGGCCGGCATCGCCGTCCCGGGAATGCCATTGCTGATGACCTGAAACATCTCCGCGTCGGAGTGCGTGTGCTTTTTCACCGCCCGCGTCAAATCGGGTCCGCGCCCTCCGCCGTGCGCGCCCAGTCCGTGACACAGCGCGCAGTTAATGCGGAACTGATACTCCCCCGCCTTTGCCGCCTTGGCGTCGCCAGCCAAAGGACTGCGGTCATCCGCGGCGTGAGCCGCGATTCCCAGGAGCACCAACCCGACGAACCCCATGCACCATCGTCTGAACATGAACTCACCTTCGCGGAACGTGCCGCATTCTACGCCATTGAGTCGTCACTGCAGCTTTGTAAATCGCGGGCGCAGGAGAAAGGGTCACTAAGTTCCCCGCCCGTACATGACCGGCGGGCATCTGCCACCTGCACCTTTGGCTCTCTACACTGAAATCCTCGCCTCAAGATCTCGATATTACTGAGGTGAACGGGTATTTTCCCTAGGTCGCCAAGTCATTGATTCATCAGCCTTTCCAGCGAAAGGCATCGAGCTGGGGAAGGCCCAGATGAGCCAGCACGCGATTGGCAAATTCGCGAGCCATTTCATCTAAGGATGCAGCACCGTAATAGAAGGCCGGAATCAGCGGGAAGACGGTAGCTCCGGCGTCGGCGGCCCGGTACATGTTGCGGATGTGGATTTTATTGAGCGGCGTCTCGCGCAGGCACAGCACCAGCGGACGCTTCTCTTTGAGAGCGACGTCAGCCGCGCGCTCGATCAAATGCGAGGCGACGCCGTTGGCGATGCGGGCCAAAGTGCCCACGCTGCATGGCAGGACGATCATGGCATCGGCGGGATAAGAACCGCTGGCCACGTTCGCCCCGATGTCAGCGTTCGATTGAACTTTGATTTTTCGTGATGCGCGGCCGCCGGGTTGGCCGGCAGAAGAGCCGAGAATCCGGCCGACCAGGTTGGCCCGGCCCTTCAGGCCCAACTCTTCGGCCATGACTCGCAGCGCGCTGTCCGACGCGATGAAGTTTACCGTCTCGACGCGCTGATCACGTTCGACGGCAAGCAGCAACTGCCGCAGAAAAATGGCCCCGCTGGCCCCCGTGGTGGCGACGGTCAGATTCTGCGGCGGATGGTTGGGCAAGGCTGAGGTCATTTTGGTTAAGAAGCGCCTCGCGGAACTTCGGGATGGAGCGCGAAAGATGTAGTCGCTTCACTCCAGCCCCGCAGGGGCGGCATGTGATAGCCCGGCACGTAAGTGCCGGGTCGCAGAACCGAGAACAAGCGCGTCCCGTAAGGGACGGCACTGGTTGTACGTCGAACTTCGGAGGATAGGGAGTCGACCGACTAGAAGTCAAGAGACTGACAAATGGCCAGCCCCGCCAATCTTCGATCCCGCCGCAGCGCCGCCCAGTTGCACGCGCTGGCGGGAGTCGAGCGCGAAATTCGCGCCCAGGATTCGCATCACCGCCGCAAATATCTTCGCGAATTTAACCAGGCTTTTCGCAGTTACGATTCGCTGCTGGATTCCGCGCAACTTCAAAGCGCATTGCACTCCGCCGATGTTGTCCTCATCGGCGACTACCACGCGCTGCCTGCCGCACAGCGCCATGCCGCATCGCTGATCGAGCAGCGCGCCCTGGCCGGCGATCGTCCCGTGGTGCTTGGCGTAGAGACCATTTACGCCCGCGACCAGCACATTTTGGACGAGTGGTGGCGCCGCGAAATTGACGAGAGCGAACTTCGTCAGCGCATCCGCTTCGACCTCGATTGGGGATACGATTGGACCCCGTTTTACGATTTGCTCGTCACGGCGCGCGATCACGCCGAAGCCCTCTATGGCCTCGACTGCATGCCGCGCGAAGATTTGCGCAAGATTGGCGCGCGCGACCGTCACGCCGCCGCGAAGATTGCTGAAACCCGCCTCCGCCATCCTGACGCCGTGATCTTTGTGTTGTTCGGTGAGTCGCATCTCGCTCCCGGACATTTGCCTCGTGAGCTACATCAGTTCACGCCTGGCGCAAAACTTCTCACCGTATTGCAGAACATCGACGCGCTTTACTGGCGCGCCGCCGGAGAGCCCACTCACAAGGTGGAAGCTGTTCGCGTCAATGACGAAGTGCTGTGCGTCTTCAACGCCACGCCGCTGGAAAAATACGAAAGCTACCGCCTGTTTCTTGATCAGTGGAGCCGCTGTGACGATGGTCCCGACTTTGCGCCCACCATCTACAACCTGATCGACAGTCTGGTCCGCTTCCTCGAGATCAATCGCTACTCGCCGCACAACGGCACGCAGCCGAAATTTCTGGTGGACATGCTGCCGGAGGTTTATGGCGGGTCATCCGACGCCATGCTACGTCGCCTGCTGTCGCGCAAAGGCGTTGCCGAAGCAGAGCGCGAAGCCATGCTCACCAGCGTCGAAGAGCGCGGCAGCGCCTACCTGCCGCAGGTGAATGCGTTCTACATTCGTGAGTTCCAAATGATTCACGCCTCGGAAGATGCGACGCGCTTCCTGCATCAGGCCTGTCAGGGTTTGCCGCAGCGCCTCAACGGAAACTCGGAAGAGCAAAGCGCCGTAAACGATAACGGCGAGCGCAAGAATGCAATCGACGATTTCTACGCTCGCGTGATCGAACACGCAGTAGCCTATTTCGGCTCGCGGGTGCTCTGTCCCTCGCGGCCTGATCCCGACAATGCATCGCCGCTATCCCGCAGCGCGTGCGAAAGATTGGCGCAGGCAGCCATTCGTGCCGACCAGAGCAGGTGCGAGTGCACCGCACAGGAACTGGGCTACCGCATCGGAAGCCAGATCTACGACGCCTATCTCGCCGGCAAAGTCGCGCCCAGCGGCCTGCGGCGCCTATTCCTGGCCCATCTCAATGAGCCCGGCCTGGCCCGCAAAGTGTGCGCCACCGTGATCGCCAAACTTCGCTCGTTCTCCCGTCCGCTGTGGCGCTAGGCCCAGTCTTGATTTCGAAATCATTCCCCAATGCTAATCTAGACCTGAGTTCGGCTGAATGCTGAGTGCCGGCTGCCGAGTGCTTCTTTGAACGCCGAATCTATCCGCAAGCTTTTCGAGCAAGTCCGCAACGGCAAACTCACGCCCGACGATGCCGTCGCTCGCCTGCGCCATTTGCCCTTCGAAGATCTCGGCTTCGCCAAAGTCGACCATCATCGCGCCCTGCGCGCGGGTATGCCTGAGGTCATCCTGGGTGAAGGCAAGACGCCGGCGCAGGTCGCGGGAATCTTCGCCCGCCTGGCCGAACAAGGGGGCAACATCCTGGCCACCCGGGCCAGCGAAAAGCAATTTGCCGCAGTCAAGAAAACAGTTCGCGTCGCCGAATATCGCGACCTCGCCCGCGCCATCGTTCTGCAGCGCGATCCAAGAAAATATGGCAAGGGTATTATCGCGGTAGTCTCCGCCGGCACCAGTGACATCCCCGTCGCCGAAGAGGCCGTCGTCACCGCCGAGATCATGGGCAACGAAGTGGAGCATTTCTACGACGTGGGCGTCGCCGGAATCCACCGCCTGTTGGCCAACCGCGAAGCGCTGACGAAGGCCCGTGTCGTCATCGTCTGCGCCGGCATGGAAGGCGCTTTGCCCAGCGTCGTCGGAGGTCTCGTGGGCGTTCCGGTGATCGCCGTCCCCACCAGCGTCGGCTATGGCGCTTCGTTCAAAGGAATCGCCGCGCTGCTCGGCATGCTGAACTCCTGCGCTTCAAACGTCAGCGTGGTCAATATTGACAACGGATTCGGTGCCGGATATGTCGCCTCGCTGATCAACCGGCTGCCCTGAATCGTGCACGATAAGGCGCTGCCTACGAAATTCGCTCAAAACGAAAAGGCGCGGCCACCGGCCGCGCCCTCCTGTTACCGCTAATCCACATTACAGTCCCTGCTGTCCCGGCTTTCCTTCGACCTGCAGCTTGTTGTCGATGCTAAAGGCGCCGAAGAGCTGGTTGGCTCTGATTCCGGCAACCTCCTTGTCCATTTTGTTATCGACCGAACCGTAGAGCGTCAGGTGCCCATTGTCCACGATGATGCGAATCGGACGCGCCGGGTCCATCGCGTATTTGCTCAACACCGAGTCGCTGTAGATAACCCGCATCGCTCGCAACCGCAGCCCGTCGTCGAACTGCGAAACCGGCTCCAGCGAAACGTTGTCGATCACGTCCTTCACTCCGGCCATGTTCGCGATATCGGCGAGAGCTTCGTCGCGGCCAAGGCCAGTTCGATCCTGACCTTCAACCGTCACCACTCCATCCTTCACTCCCAGCGCGAAGTAGTCGAACGTGTTGTCATAGCCGACGCGCACGTAGCGCAGCTTCTTCGACAGTTTCTGCTCAAGTTGCGCATCCGTCACATTCGGGCCTGCCACGCTCAACAGGTTGCGCACGCCCTGCGTGTGCGCGGCCTTGCGCGCCAGTTTCGCGGCGTCCAGTTTTCCCTGATAGAGATCGACCGTGCCCGTAAGCGTCACAATGCCCTCTTCGACGCTCGCCTTTGCATTGCGGAACTCGTTCTTGGCCGACAGTTTCTGCGACACCGTCGTCTGAATTTGATTGTCGTACCAGGACGCAGCGCCCGTCTCGGCGATGAGCGTTGCGCCCATGATTCCCACCGCCAGCACCGCCCCCGCCACTTTTAATAAGCTCATTTTTCTAGTTGCTACTGTCATTGAACCGCCTCCGACCATTGACGAATCTTTACGAATTAACTATCTGGTTAATTCGTTCGATGCGGAAGTCCTAGCCAGAGATGCATCTGTGAGAGCGGCGCGAAGCAGTCACGAGTCCGCCTTTCCGCGCAACTATTTATATTGGGACGTGTTTATGGAAGTGGAAAAGTCGGTTTCACACTGCCTATTGCTGCGCTGCCCAGTTCGGACTACTTCGTTTTGGGATTACCCCCGTAACTTTCGACCCGGTAGTCCGCGTTCTACCATGCCCTTGGACTGCGTATTCGGAGGGGGAATTCGCGGATGGGCGAACGTGTCACCCAATCTAAACAGGCGGACCTTGCTCACGCCAGCCGGCTGAAGAAAGCGCTGGAGTGCGGAGCTCCGCCCGCCTTTCTCCGGCCTGGAAACGGTGCCTCACCCACGAATGGTGCGTGCTCCGAACCTTCCTGCCCTTTACCTCCGCTCCCCGAACCCCACAGCAAAAATCAACACAGCGCCGAGATCCGGTTGCAGTTTCTGGAACAGATGTTTCAGGCATCGCCCGACGGATTAAGCATCGCGGATAGCGCCCATCGCGTGCTCTTGGCCAATGAAACCTTCGTGCGCATGTTCGAATACGAAGCTGCTGAGGTGGTAGGGCAGCCCCTGGAAAATCTGGTGGTGCCTCCGGACCGGTTGGCGGAGTCGCAATGGGTAACTGAAGCGCTCGCCAAAGGCCAGCGCATCACACTGGAAACGCAGCGCAGAAAAAAAGATGGAACCCTGCTCGATGTTTCCGTCTCGTGCGCGCCTCTGCTGCTGGATGGAAAGATGGCGGGCTTCTACGCCGGCTACCACGACATTTCCGATCGCAAGCGAGTGGAGGCGCTGAGCTCGGCGCTCTACCGGGTCGCCGAAAAGAGCAGCAGCGCTCACGATCTGCAACAATTCTTCGCCGCCGTGCACGGCATCGTGGACGAGTTGATGTACGCGCGCAACTTCTACATCGCCCTCTTTGATCCGGCTTCCGACTCGCTTACTTTTCCTTATTTCGTCGATGAGCAGGATCCCGTGCCGTCTCCGAAGAAGCTGGCCCGCGGACTAACCGACTATGTCATTCGCGCGGGACAACCCCTGCTGGCCACGCCCGAGGTGCAGCAGGCCATGGAAGAACGCGGCGAAGTCGCGCGGAACGGATCGCGCTCCCTCGACTGGATGGGAGTTCCGCTGAAAGTCAACAATCATACGTTCGGGGCCCTGGTAGTCCAGACGTACTCGAAGAACATCCGATATGGCGAGCGCGACAAGGAAATTCTGACCTTCGTGGCACGGCAACTGGCGAGCGCGGTGGAGATCAAGAGAAACGAACAGGCGCTGCGCCGCTCCGAGGCGCGCTACCGCTCTCTCGTGCAGAGCTCAGTGTTCGGAATTTACCGGTCGAGTCTGGAAGGAAGATTCCTGGACGTGAATCCCGCACTGATCACCATGCTGGGATACGGATCGGCGGAGGACGTTCTGTTGCTCGATCCTCGGAAAGATGTGTTCGCGCGCTCCGAAGAGCACACCCGGCTGATCGAAGAATTCCAGCGCACAGGACGCCTGGATGGAATCGAAGTAAAGTGGAAACGCAACGACGGCAAAGCCATCACCGTGCGCATCAGCGGCCGGGCAGTGAGCAGCGCCGACGAGCCGGCAGATGTGTTGGAGGCGATCGCCGAGGATGTCACCGACCGCCGCGTTCTGGAGGATCAGTTCCGTCAGGCGCAGAAGATGGAGGCTGTAGGGCGGCTGGCGGGAGGCGTGGCGCACGACTTTAACAATCTGCTGATGGTGATCAGCGGCTATGCGGAAGTCATGCTGGCAGCCTTCGATCCGGATCACCTCCTGCGCGATAAGGCGCTGGCTATTCAGCAAGCCTCGGACCGCGCCACTACTTTGACGCGGCAGTTGCTGGCCTTCAGCCGCAAGCAGTTGCTGGAACTGAAAGTCGTCGACATAAACGCGATTGTCGCGGACATGGAGCGCCTGCTGCGTCCTCTGATTGGAGAAAACGTGGAGTTCATTACTAGCCTGACTCCAGAGGCGGCTCACACCCGGGCCGATGCCGGCCAGTTGGAACAGGTGCTGATGAACCTGGTAGTGAACGCCAAGGATGCCATGCCCACCGGGGGAACGCTCACCCTCCAAACGGAGAAGATTGTCGTGGATGAAAGTCTTCGCCGCGAACCGACCTTCATCCGTCCCGGCCACTACGTCATGCTCTCGGTCGGCGACACGGGCATGGGCATGGACAAAGAAACGCAGTCTCGAATCTTTGAGCCGTTCTTTACGACAAAGGAGAAAGGCAAGGGGACAGGGCTCGGCCTGTCGACCGTGTACGGCATCGTGAAGCAGAGCGGCGGGTACGTGATGGTGCAGAGCGAAGTAGGACGCGGCAGCACGTTCCATATTTATCTGCCCCGCGTCGAAGGCGTCGCGGAGAAGCACACCGCTCCCGTGGCGCTCACAGCCTCCGGAGGCACCGAAACTGTGTTGCTGGTGGAAGACGAAGAGTTAGTCCGTCAACTGGTGCGGGAAACGCTCGCCGCGAAGGGCTACCGGGTGATGGAAGCGGAAAACGGCGAAGCCGGCGTGACCGCCGCCGCCCGGCACGACGGCAAAATCGACCTCGTCATCACCGACGTGGTGATGCCTGGAATGGGCGGCCGCGAATTGGTCAAGCAACTCGCGCAGTCGCGCCCAGAAACCAAGGTGCTTTACCTCTCCGGATATACCGAGGACGCAATTGTCAGTGAAGGCACCATCGAGAGCGGCGCAGCATTTTTGCAGAAGCCTTTCACCCTGCAAAATCTGTCGCGGAAGGTAAGGGAAGTGTTGGGCCAGTCCGGTTCCTTGTTGAGCAGCCGCGGAGCGTCGAAATAACTTAGCCCAGTGCTTCAGGGACGGACAAACTCTGACGCACAACTCTTCAGCCCCAGGCGAGGCCCCTCAGGCAGCATTTTCCGGCTCCAAATCAATTTTCATCTTTGAAACTTTTTTCTAACCTTATCGTCCTATCTGGTGGAAGATAGAGGCAGGGCGAATCCGTTTGTGGCGGATACGCGTATAACGTACAGGGGTTCTCATGCTGATTAAGAAAGCGGAAGACATTCCTTCCTCGGAAATCACTCCCAGGAGTTTGTATCTGAACCGCCGCAAGTTTCTGGCCGGGGCGGCGATTGCAGGAGCCGCCGCGGCCACAGGCTTTGGGCTGCGCGAGATCGTTTCGCCTTCGGTCACGGCGTTGGCCGGAAACAAGATTGACGGCATCCAGAAAAGCCAGTTCAGCACGACGGAGGCGATTACGCCTTACAAAGACGTCACCAACTACAACAACTATTACGAGTTTTCCACCGACAAGGACGGTCCTGCCAAGCTCGCCCAGGATTTTCGCACGCGCCCCTGGAATGTGAAGATCGATGGCCAGGTCGAGAAGAAACAGGAACTGGATGTGGACACCATCCTCAAAATGGCCGCTCCTGAGGAGCGTATCTACCGCCATCGCTGTGTGGAAGGCTGGTCGATTGTCGTTCCCTGGGTCGGCTTCTCGCTGAGCGAACTGATCAAGCGCGTGAACCCTACGAGTAAAGCGAAGTTTGTGGAGTTCACCACGATTCTCGATCCCAAGCAGATGCCGGGCCAGCAGCGGGAGGTGCTCGCGTGGCCCTACGTGGAGGGCCTACGTATGGACGAGGCCATGCATCCACTTACACTGCTCTGTTTTGGCATGTATGGCGAAAACCTTCCCAATCAGGATGGAGCGCCGCTCCGCATCGTGGTCCCCTGGAAATACGGTTTCAAAAGCGCGAAGGCGATTGTGCGCGTACGCTTCACCGAAAAGCAGCCGCAGAATACCTGGAACATCTCTGCTCCTCAAGAGTACGGTTTCTATTCCAACGTGAATCCG
>Ga0182024_10010768_pt1 | contig 18576 bp, 17 predicted proteins | sample P32metaG_FD_120480 | JGI IMG/M metagenome (GOLD analysis project Ga0182024, IMG submission 120480) | Permafrost microbial communities from Stordalen Mire, Sweden - P3-2 metaG (Illumina Assembly) | ecosystem: Environmental > Terrestrial > Soil > Wetlands > Permafrost | place: Sweden: Stordalen... | reverse complement strand
GCAAGCAGTGGCTTGAGTTTCTCCCACTGCGCCGCGGTTAGGTCCATGTTCCTGATTTACACTGGTTTGCATAACTCGCAAGCTCTGAAAGACTTAAATGTGTTTATGAGATAACTTCTAGATCAGTACTATCCGACTCGTTGCCAGCCGCCAGAGGGTCCGTTAGAGTCAAATGACAAAAACAAAGAAAAGGTGGCTGGCGTTGGCAACACCGCCGCGAACGCCGCTCAGGGAAACAATGCTGCGAGCGACAGTGGCTTCGCCCCCGTGCCGAGCAAGGTAGGTTCATTTCGTGCCGGGACTAACGGGGTTGGATATCCAAGCTGTATTTTTTGTCCAGAGCCCTCATTTTCAGAAGAGGCGCGAACTGCAAAGGCTCAGGGAGTTGTTGTGGTGCAGGTCACCGTCCAACCAGACGGTCATGCAACGAACGTTGAGATCGTTAGGGGTGTGGGATTCGGCCTCGATGAAAGGGCTCTTGGTGCTGTTCGGATTTGGCGCTTTAAGCCTGCCCTTGATGCGAACGGTATCCCTGTTGCGGCGATTACGCGGATCGAAGTGAGCTTTCAATTTATTTAAATAATGGGCCACCGCTGCTCCGCGTGCTAACTCAAGTCCCGTGAAGCAGGGGTTATCGGAATCTGGCCCACCGCTTAATTTGCGGGAAAGCACGTCGAAAACAGGGGATGCTCATGCCCAGGGAACTGAAGCCGGACCATCCCAGCGAAATATTGCTCGAAGAATTCATGAAGCCGTTCGGCCCTCCAGATGCGATTTCCTCGCCCGAGATATGAGACCGGGCAACCGGTGAGCCCGGATTACACCTTCAAAAGATGCGGAAAATTCGCCGGATTATTGTCGAAGCCCGGGAAAACCGTTTGCAGATTCTTGCTGCCCAGGTGTCCGCTGATCACTTCACCAAGCGCGGAACGGAAATCGGTGGTGAGCTTGAGGTCGCGTCCTTCGTTCAGTCGTTCCGGCGCAAGCCCCGGCCACTTGCCGTAAACTTTTCCGCCCTTGACGGGGCCGCCCATGACAAACATGACGTTGGCGTGGCCGTGATCGGTGCCGCGGTTGCCATTCTCGTGCGCCGTACGTCCGAATTCGGACATGGTCACGACGACGATGTCTTCCATGCGGTCTCCCAGGTCTTGATGGAGCGCCGCGAGGCCCTGCCCCATGTCACGCAGCAAGTTTGACATTTGACCCTGCGCGCCGCCTTCGTTCACGTGATTGTCCCAGCCGCCGGTATCAACGAAGCTGACTTCCATGCCGATATCCGACTTGACGAGTTGGGCCACTTGCTGCAGCGTCTGGCCGACGCGGCCGTTTGGATAGGCGGCGCCGTTTTCCGGCTGAAAGCGCGAAGGATCGGCCTTGCGGAGCATCTCGATCGCCTCGAAGGTTTCCGTCCCGGTACCGCGCAGAACATTGTCCACCGTTTGCGCGTAGAGCGCTTCAAACCCGCCCTGGACCGCAGTCGATTGGCTCAGCACGCGGAATTGCTTCACATCGGGGAGGGCAATCGCAGGAGCGGCGCCGCGAAGAGTAAGCGGAAGGTTCGGCCCCATCGCCACGGCGCGGAACGGAGACGCATTTTCCTCGCTTACCTGCACGGTGCGATTGAGCCAGCCGTCTTCGGTAGCCTTCACGCCGGGCGTGCCGGACTCCATGAAATCCTGCGCATCGAAATGTGAACGCGATGGATCGGGCGATCCCGCGGCATGAATGATGGCCAGCTGCTGGTTGTGGAACAGTGGCCCCAGGGGCGCGAGACTTGGATGCAGTCCAAAGAAACCGTCGAGGTCAACCGCCGCGCCTTCACCGCCTTGACGCGGCTGTGGAATCGCGATGGAGGGTCGAATCTTGTAGTAGTTCGGCTCGCCAAACGGCACTACCATGTTCAGGCCGTCCGCGGCGCCCCGCTGGAAGAGCACGATAAGTTTTTTCTTATTCGGCATCGGGGTGGACGCCACGGCTCGCTGGAGGAACGCGGGAATCGTGCTCATGCCGATCATAGCCACGCCACCGCTTTTCAGGAAAACTCGCCGAGATACATTCATGGTCTATGCTCCTATCACGCTCCCGAACAACTGTTCCAACTAAAACGACGGGAGTTCGTTGGCCTTTGTAGTGCCCGCCTTCAGGTGGGCATGTTGCTTCTATCCGAAGTGCCCGCCTGAAGGCGGGCGGTACAGAATCATTCTTACTTCACCGCCGTTGAAACTCGGGCGAACCGAGCACAAGTCCCGCGATGATCGCAGCGTTCACCTGCTTCACGGGATCGCCAAGAGTCGCCTGCAAAATTTGCGGATCGCTCAGCTGCTTTTCGAGCGTATCGCGCGTTGCCGCCGACATCTCGCCGCTCAACAATGTTTGAATGGAGCGGTCCAAAATCGCGTTCGGATCAGTAACCCCGTTGCTGCCGAGCAGCGCGTCCATGTCCACCTGCGCGCCGCGTAGGCGGTTCGCCGTAAGCGCGAGTGAGAAATTCATTCGATTCAGCAATGCGCCCGTGTTCACCCACGCATCGGCCTTGTCAGAGTAGCCGGTGGGAGGCTCGCATTGATACAGCGGCTGCCCGATGCGGTTGGTCCATTGCACGAGCATGAGCGGCACGTCCACCTCAGCGCCCACGGCACGCGTAGCCGACGCGACCAGCTCGAACGGCGTCTTGATTTTTGCGCGATACACGTCCTTCGACCAGAACTCCGGCGAATAAATCATCGTGCGCAGCACTTCGCGAATATCGCCATCGGTTTTGAGGAACGTCTGGGTCATCCGGTCCACCAGCGCATCCGACGGATTGTCGGCGACGAAACGTTGCGCAATCTCAAATGATATGTGATGCGCCGTGTGCGGGTCGCGCGCAAGGATGTCCAGAACTTCCTCGCCGTCCTTCATTCCGCCGTTGTGAATCTCATGCCCCAGGACGATTTTCGTGCCTTTGTCATGGATGCGGTCGTCGTAGGTGAACTCCGGATCGCGCTGCGGCTGCTTGATGGTCCATCCGGTAAACGCTCGCGCGACATTGATCACGTCCTGCTGCGTGTACCCGCCATCGACTCCGAGCGTATGGAGTTCCATCAGTTCGCGGCCGTAGTTTTCATTCAGGCCGCGCTCTTGTTTATTCTTTGCCGCTGCATTCGGCGCGCCGCCTTGCGGGAAACGCGGCATTCCGAAAGGACCGAACCCACCCATTCGCATCTGGCGCGCCTGCTGGCGCTCCTGTTGTTCCTGCTGCAATTTGGTCCACGCGACTGGATCGGCGGAAAGCCAGTTATCGAGATAAAACATCATTGCCGGACTTTTTGCCGTCGCTTCCAGCAGATCGCGGAATTTGCCCATGGCGTTCGGGCGAATCGCGTCGCGTTCGTAGGAGGTTATGAGCCAGCGATCGACTCCCTTTGCGGCAAACACATTGAAGTGGTTGTACCAGAAATCAACCATCATCTCGTTGAGCTGCCGTTCGCTATAGACGGCGCGCGTGACTTTGGCCATCGAGAGTTCAGCGACAATACGCTGCGGCGTGTGGACGTCCTCGTAATTAAACATCGGATTGCCGAAGCCTGTTTGCCCGTTGCCTCCCCCTTTTGCTTTTCCGGGGTTGGCGCTAGGGTCCATGGAGCCGCTGTTGTTTTCCACATCAAAATTCGGCATGCCTTGCGGGTCCGCCATCTGCATATCGGATTGCATGGCTTGCGCCGCGGACTTGTTTTGCTCCTGCTGCTCTTTGCGGTATTCCTCGACCGAAACGCCTTCGCGCCGCGCGGCCACCTGCGGCTGCGGGAATTCGTTAAGCAGTTTAGAAGAGGACATTTTCAGCGTGGGAAAACGGTCCAGGCGCGCTTCGAGAGCGGAATCGGAAATCGATTCCGGATGCAGTTGCTGGTCGATCCATTTTTGCAGGCCCATTTCCTTGACGCGTGCGACGTCGCCGGGCCGGGGACCAAATCCCAGGCGGTTGAGCGCCTGCAAAATGGACTCATCGTCCGTCAGCCCTTGCGTCGGCAAACCGGCCAGCGTTTTTGTCGCATCGGCAGCCTTATTCTTGTCCTTCTTGTCCTTTGCAGCCAGCAGGAAGGGCGCCGAAAGAGTGAGCCCAACCAGTAGAAACCCAGCGGTCATTGCGGTGGCTGTTTTTTTCAGTTGGAGTCGTGTTTGAATTCCGAGGGGCAGCGTGCTTTTCATGCTTCCAGCTCCCTTTGCCGTCATCTGCGCAGCAATCGCGGAGGGGTGGGACTTCGCAATCCTGACGTTTATTGTAACCCCCCGCGACGGGAAAAGTTGCGCAGCCAATCGGCCTCGTGCCCGGATAGTACGCCGCCGCGAGACAGGCATTTTCCGGCATCAGCTCAGCGCAACGTCACCGGCTTCCGGCAGAGGCGCCCTCTCGCGGGAGGAACGGAACGCGTCGAGGCTCCAAACGTCCTGCGCCTCGTCGTGCCGCAAGACGAAATAATCTCCGTCTTCGGTTCGAACGCGGAAATAGACGGCGCCTGGCGAATACCACTGGTCCTGCACTTCCGTGATTTCGAATACGTGCCCGCGAAGGGTAAAACGAATGGGGCGCTGGTCTGCTCGATACCCGGCATAGCATTCGACGCGCATTTCGCCCATCGCTCGCCTCCCGTGACCGAACTCTCGATGGAGGTAGTTTACTCCTAATTGAGTGGAAAAAGTCAGTCGTCAGATTGTTGCATCTCGGCGTTATAGGCGGAGCCGATCAGCAGGATGGACGCAGTAAGTTGCATCCAGAGCATGAGACCAATGGTGACCGCCAGGCCTCCGTACACCAAGCTGTACGGAACGTGGCGCAGATAAAATCCGAGGGAGATGCTGACCACCCACCAGAGAACCGTCGCGACGGCCGCGCCCGGCACAACGACCAGACAGTCCTGCGTGCGGGAACGCCCCACGGCGTAAATAATCGTGAGCACGAACATGGCAATCAGCAAGGATGCCGCAATGTACAAGCCGTCCCAAAGCAGCCGGATCAGCACGGGCATCGAGGAGGTATGCAGCATCCAGCCGCGCACCTGCTTTCCGAATACGATCAGGTTCACGATAAAAATGGATGGCAGGATCGTCGCGCACAGCAGAACGAGGGCTCGCACATGCCGGTTCAAAAAACCTGCGCGATACTCGTCGCCGTGCACCATGCGAAACCCTTCCATCATGAGTTTCATCATCTGGGTCCCGGCGAGCAAAGTGCCGCCCGTACCAAGCAACATCCAATCGAACGGATGCGAACTGTGGCGTGTCAGGAAAGCGTTCAGAATCGTGACCGTTCCCGGCGGAAGAACCGGGCGCAAGCGGCCGACCATCCCCTGCAAAGCCTCATGCAAAGGCGCCGAACTCGCCACGGCTCCCAAAACAACAAGGAGCATCGGGAAAAATGCGAGGAACATGTTGAACGCGATGGCCTGCGTCTGCGTGACGCAGCTGGGAAATACTCGCAGCACTGCGCGAAAGAAGCGATTAGAGAAAGTGGACATTCGGTCTGGTGTCGATGCGCCAACTTTCGAGCTGAATCAGAATAGCCTAATTCCAGTTGTTTGGGCACTCCTCGTACCAATCCTCGTACCAATCCAGATCATGCCGCAGGTTATATTAATTTTTCATCGCACTACGCCCGTAAGCGGGCTCGAAGCGGACGCGTAAAGCTTCTTCGGCATGCGTCCGGCAAGAAATGCTTTGCGTCCGGCCGCGACCGCGTCGCGCATGGCCTCCGCCATCAGGACCGCGTCCTGCGCCTCCGCGATCGCCGTATTCATCAGGACGCCCTCGGCTCCCACCTCCATCGCCACCGCAGCATCAGACGCAGTCCCGACTCCGGCGTCCACGATCAGCGGAACTTCCGTGACACGCTCGCGGAGAATACGCAGGTTCGCATGATTCTGTATCCCCATGCCGGAACCGATGGGCGCGCCGAGGGGCATCACTGCCGCCGCACCTGCGTCAATCAGCTTGCGCGCCACGACGAGATCGTCATTCGTGTAGGGCAAAACTACGAATCCTTCTTTCACCAGGATCTGCGTTGCGCGAATCAGTTCCTCCGTATCCGGAAACAACGTCTGCTGGTCGCCGATCACTTCGAGCTTCACCCAATTTGAGAGTCCCGCCTCCCGCCCGAGGCGCGCGGCGCGCACAGCCTCATCCGCGGTGTAGCACCCCGCCGTGTTAGGAAGGATAAAGATTTTTTCGCGATCAATGTAATCGAGAAGTGATTCCTTCGTGCGGTCGCTTAAATTCACGCGCCGCACCGCCACCGTCACCATGTCCGCGCCCGACGCCGCATGCGCGCGCGCCATCTCCTGAAGGCTGCGGTATTTTCCTGTCCCGACAATCAGGCGCGAGCGAAATGCCCGCCCTGCGATGACCAGTTCGTCACTCATGTGGATTCTCCCGCGTGTATTGTATCGCGACGCCCCAAAGTAGCACAGGCTTCACAGGCTGCGGAAAAAATCGATTCAGAGCGGGTTCTAGTAGCACAGGCACTCTTGCCTGTGCTGAATTTGCAGCACTTACATTCAGCACACAGCCAAGAGTGGCTGTGCTACTGGACTTTTTCCGCAGCCTGCTCAACCTGTGAGCACACCCGAAATGAAACAAATCAAATGCGCGCAGACTAAAGTCTACGCTACTGTAGTCTTCGCCATAAATGAAGATTGAAATCAGCGCTGGACCTCCGCATATAGCTCTTCGATGACTTCCGCGTACTTCTCGTCAATCACGCGGCGTTTGAGCTTCAGCGTGTACGTAAGCTGGCCGCCGTCAAACGTGAAATCGTGATCCAGCAGCGCGAACCGCTTAATCGTTTCATATTGCGCGAGTTTCGCGTTCACCTGCGCGACTTCCCTGCCGATCAGTTCATGCACCCAAGGGTCGGCGGCAAGCTGCGCATGCGAAGAAAACTTCCTGCCCTGTGCGCGCGCGGCGGCTTCCACATTCGCAAAATTCGGCACGATCAGCGCCGAAATAAACTTGTGCTTGTCGCCCACCAGTACGGCGTTCAAGATCAGTGGACTTGTTTTGAGCTGGTTCTCAATCGGCTGCGGCGCGACAAATTTTCCCGCCGCCGTCTTGAACAAGTCCTTCTTCCGGTCAGTGACGTACAGATATCCATCTGCATCGAGCGCCCCGATATCCCCGGTCGCGAGCCAACCATCGGCGGATAGTACGGCGCGCGTTTCCTCGGGTTGCTGGTAATAGCCCTTCATGACGCACGGGCCGTGGACGAAGATTTCTCCGTCCTCCGCGATACGCACTCCTACGTTGGCGATCGGCTGGCCCACCGTGCCAACCTTGTTGGCGCTGGGATAATTCGCGCTGACCACAGGCGAAGTTTCAGTCAGCCCGTATCCCTGATAAACGGGCACGCCGACGGCCCAGAAAAATTCAGCGAGTTCGCGGGAAAGCGGCCCGCCGCCGGAGATAAACGCGCGGATACGGCCTCCCACGCCGGCACGGATTTTTGAATACACGACGCGATCCGCAATCGACCATTTAAGACGCAGCGCGAGTGGCGCGTGCTCTCCGTAAGCTTTCCAGCGCACGGAATCACGTGCCACGCGCACAGCCCAATCGAAGAGCTTGCGCTTCACGCTGGTATTCTCATGGCCCTTTTGCATGATATTTGCGTACGTTTTTTCAAACACGCGCGGAACCGCCGCGGCGAGAGTGGGGCGAACTTCCAGCAGAGCTTGAGGCAGATCGTCCATGCGCTCGACGTAGGCCACCGGAACCCCTTTGAAAATGTACGCGTACGCGATGACGCGCTCGTAAACGTGAGAGAGGGGCAAGAAGCTCACGACCGTATCGGCGGGCGTCATACCATAGGATTCGGCGGAAGTTTCCTCATTCGAGCTGAGATTATTGTGCGTGAGCATCACGCCCTTGGGTTCGCCCGTGGTGCCGGAAGTGTAGATGATCGTGGCAAGCTGATCGGGGGTCACTCTTGCGGCGTTCAGTCGGTATTCCGCCACGGCAGCGTCGCCGGTCGCAGCGGCAAAATTCTCGTAGCGCAGGATATCATCGCCCAGGTCCCGCGGCGCCGCAGCGCATATGATGTGCTTCACGGATTTCAAACGGTCGCGGCAATCCAGCAGGCGCCGCGTTTGCATTTCTCCCGCTACAAATACGACTTCCACGGCAGCGTGATTCAGGATGTAAGCGATCCGGTCGGGCGATTCGTTGAAATAAATCGGTACGTCGGCCGCTCCCAGCCCCAGAACGGCGAAATCCGCGATGTGCCATTCGGGACGATTGGGAGAGAACAATCCCACTCGATCTCCGGGCTTTACTCCCAGCTGTTCCAATGCAGCGGAAAACCCCGCAATGCGCCGGAGAAATTCGCTCGATGAAGTTGGTTCCCAGCGCCCGTTGACCCTGAGCATCTGGGCGCGGTCGCTTGGAAGCCTGCCAACTACATCGAGAAGTTTTTCAGTGAGTGTGGCGTATGCCATGGCGAACCAGAACATTACCGCACGATTCCAAGAGAGTGCAAACAAACTTCCGACAATCGTTGGTTGACACTTCGGTGGACGCCGCGATTTTCCATCTGGAGGATTCACGCAAAATGCCGTACTATCATTGTCGTCATCTATTGCACGAGAGGTAACCCGGCGCGTGCAATGTTAAATACCCACAGCAAAGGAATTGACCCTGCGCAGTTCCCCAGGGCTTCATGAAACGCCTGATTGAATGCGTGCCAAATTTTTCCGAGGGCCGCGACCTTGCCAAGGTTGACGCTCTGGTGGACGCCATGAGCGGCGTTACGGGCGCGTGGGTTCTCGACCGCACGAGCGATGCCGACCACAATCGTTCGGTCATTACGCTGGCAGGCGCGCCCGAAGCCGTTGCCGAAGCGGCGATTCGCGGCGTTGGCGCTGCGGCGAAACTGATCGACATGACGCGCCAAAGAGGAGTTCATCCTCGAATTGGCGCGACGGACGTCCTGCCCTTTGTCCCCCTCGATGGTGTTTCCATGGAAGAATGCGTGGCATTGGCGCGGCGCGTGGGCAGCGAGATCTGGGAACGGTACCGCATACCTGTCTACTTCTACGAAGCCGCGGCGACGCGCCCCGAACGCGTTACCCTCGAAAACATTCGCAAGGGACAATTCGAGGGACTTCTTGCAGGTGCTCTGCACGACCCGGACAGGTCGCCCGATATCGGCGAACCGCGCCTTCATCCAACCGCAGGAGCAACCGCTGTGGGCGCAAGGAAACTTCTAATCGCCTACAACATCCATTTGAATACGGCCGACGTGTCCATCGCCAAGAAGATTGCCAGGGCGATTCGATTCTCGGGCGGCGGCCTGCGCCACGTGAAAGCGATCGGCGTGGAATTGAAGGCGCGCGGCGTCGCTCAAGTCTCGATCAACCTCACTGATTTTGAGCAGACGCCGATGCACCGCGTCTTTGAAATGGTCAAGCGAGAAGCCGAACGCCACGGCTCGGCAGTGACGGGAAGCGAAATCATCGGCCTGCTTCCGCGCCGGGCCATCGAGCTTTCAGCGGAGTATTATCTGCAACTTGAGAATTTTTCCCCTGCGCGAATCCTTGAAAATCGTTTGGCCGCCGCATCAGGAGTCATGCCGGTTGAGATCGCCGCCCCGGAAAATCCTGAAGGGACTATTCGGCAGCTCCTTTCGGCACTCCGCCAAGGAGCCAACGCATGCGCTGCTGAGATTGCTTCGGCTGCCCACACTAACAATCCAGCGAAAGCCACAACCTCGCAGGCCGAAACGTCCGCGGCCGAGGCAAATCTGGAAATGGCTCTGACAGCCGCGCAAATATTTGAGCAATGGGTACAACTCGAAGCCATGGCTGCGCCGTCTATGCTCATAGCCCTGCACATCGGACGCGGTATGGCACTCGCGGCTGCCCAGGGCGCGCTTCGAAACGTGGAAACCCATCTGGCCGCAATACACGACTTGGGCGATGATTTTGGGTATATTTCAAGGATAAAGTCCCGCGTAGCGGGAATCGAAGCGCGGCTTTCATTGAATCCGGTATCAGCGGGAGAAAATAAATGAAGATCACAAAAATTGTTGGGACATCCATTCTTTTCGCAATCCTATGCGCGCTACCCCGGCCTGCGAGCGCGGGTTCTCTGGGATCCGACATCCTCAGCATGTTCCCCAAGGACACGGGAGAGCTTGCGTATGCGGATTTGAAGGAAGCCCGCGCGTTCCCATGGTTTCCGCAGCTGCAGGAGCAAATGCTGCCCCCGAAATTCCGGCAGTTTGAGACCTTCCTCGCTACGGCGGGCGTTGATCCAAACACGCAAGTGACCGAACTGGCGTGGGCGCTTGTGCCGGGCAAATCGAACACGGACAAAGGCGGCGTTTCCGTTCCCACCAGCGATCAGATTGTAGGGATTGCTCTTGGCCAGTTTCAACCCGCGTCCGCAGAGGCTTATTTCACATCCAAGAAACTGCCCATCGTCAAGATCCGGACTTTTTCGTTGTTTGCGTTTGGCGGCGGCAGCGGGCCAAATGACCTCTTTTTCTTCTTTATTGATTCCAACAGCGCCGCCTTCGGGCAGCGGCAGTTGCTGGAGAAGCTGATTGCCGTGCGATATGGCGAGGAGCAGGGCCTGTATTCGAACACGGATTTCTCTTCCTTGGTCAACGATGCGAACGGCAGCGGAACGGTTTGGGCCGTGCTGAACCCGGCATACACGCGCCTCGCCATGCAGCAGCTTGTGCCGGAAACATCTCAATTTCCCGCAGCCGCGCAGCTGACTTCCAAGCTCAAGGCTATGACGATCAGCATCACAGCCGGCAGCGGAGTGGACGCCAAATTCGAAGCCGTCTGCGGTTCCACCGAGGACGCCAATACATTTGCGGCCTTGCTGCAGGCCGGATTGATGTATCGCAAATATCAGGTGGGAAACTCAAATCCGGATCTGGGCCAACTGCTCGACAGCGCGCAGATCACTCCAGCGGGTGATCGCCTCGATTTGAAGCTCTCCCTCACCGACGATCAGATGTTGTCGCTGATTCATCGGAATACTTTTGCAGTGGCGATGTAAAGCGGACTTCAGGGACTCTGTGGAACCGGCGTAGACTCTAGGGCACGGCTCACAGTATAGGGAAAAAGTCGGTTTGGTAGTCATTCCGAACCCGCTTCAGCGGGTGAGGAATCCCTCCTTGTTCATAGTCCAGGGTGTGAGGGATTCTTCGCCGCTTCGCCTGCCTGCCGGCAAGCGGGCTCATCAGAATGATGACGCATGAGGGTTTTTCCATTAACTGTCCGGCCACGCCGTAAAGAAGCTGGAAGTAAGACAGGTGAGATTTACCGCTTCTGATGCAAATACTTTACCAGCGTAGTCCGCGCCACACCTTCTTCTGCACTGAACAACACGCGATCCACGCGCGACAATAATTCCAGGCCATTCAGCCGCCCCGGCCCATCCGCAGCTGATTCGCTGAACGCGAAGGCCTCGAGGCCAACCGCAGGCACCATCTGCCCATGATGATGGATGGAAATCTCAATGCGATCGTGAAAAGTGTCCAGTGTGACTTCGAGTACTTTGCCCTCTTCGGTAAGCTGGGAAAGTGTTTCGCGGCAGACATCCTCGGAAGCCTTGGCAAATTCGGCGCAGATATCGGAGCCCAGGCCCGCCTGCAACGCTTGATGTTGCACGGCGCACCGCAAGACACCTAGCAGAACCAGGTCCGGGTCCAGACGGAAAACAGCGCGGATCGGATCATTTGCCATCATTTACCGCAACGTGAACTTCGCACGCTTCCCGGCAATCAGGGCAGTAGTATTTGCCATCCATGCACAGGCGGATGCCATCTTGTCCCTGGCAGTAGCTGCAATACCGCTCGCACTTACACTTGTCTTCCTGCTGATCGCATTGGGAACAGACAACCACGATTTGCATAGCGTGTCCTTCGTCCTTCTGCCGGATTTGGAACTAGCCCCGGTTCCGACGATTCTATGGATCACTATAGGCCAGCCCGGAGCGGGAGAACAAGCCGCAAGTGTCACAGGGAGTTGGCTTTTGAATACGCCGCCGCGCGGCCGCACCGGAAATAATATTCGATAGATTGTCTAATATTGAACAGCTTTCGTTCCTCGGGCGCATCAGGATGATTACGTTCTGGGAGGTGTCGATAATGCCTAAAAACAATTCCAGCGCTAGGCGCGTGCAGAACCAGTTGCCCTTCCATCGGGAATTCTTTAGCGAGGCCCTGGGCGAAGACACCATTTCGGATTTAATTTCCGTTGGCTCCCTCCTTCCCAAAGTACTGAACGAATTATGCGCGTCCTTGGATTTCCAGATAGGAAACATCGTCTCGGTAATCCTTCCAGCGGGACACGAGGAAGACGATTTCAGGACTCTTAAGAAATCCGCCCAGCAATACGGCCTGCATGTTTTCTGGTCGGCACGCATTTCTTCAGTGGGCGGGAATCACTTGGGAACCCTCCAAATGTTTTCCTGCGATATGCGAGAGCCTGCCCCGGATGAATTGCATCAGATCCGGCAGGTGATGGTTCTGGCGGCGCTTGCGCTTCAGCGGCACGAGGCTGACTTCGCGAGCGTCGAAAGAGACGGGACAGACGTTTTCCGGAGACCCACCCGTGAAGTGTCTCGATTGAATTGAACGCCCGCCCTGTTGTTTTCCAGGCGCCTCGCTCCATCGGCGAATGGTGCGGTCACCCCGAGCGAAGGAACTTATGGTAAACAGGCGCAGTAAATACCTATTCGTATACTTGGGACTTATCCTCTGCTTTTCACTTCAAGCAGTAAATTCGGCGGCGACTGCCATGCCCGCGCAGGTGGCCGCGGCGGCGGTTACAGAATCTCATCCTGAAGCCCTTCCCGATAAAGTCAACGCCGCGCCCGACAATCCCGCCCCGGACATGGATACAATAGACGCCCAGGACACGGCGCCGGCCACAACCTCCCTGCCTGCTCCCGCAGGGCGAGAAGTCTCCTGGCGCGAGTTGCCATCAAACATTCTTCACGACCAGATGGATATCTGGCTGTTCCCATTGCAACTCGCGCACGGACGTCACTGGCTCCCCACGATTGCCGTTATTGGAATTACTGGGGGACTTGTGGCGCTGGACGCGCACGACACGTCCTACTTCCGGCGTACCAGCGATTTCTCCGGATTTAATCGTGGGTTCAGCGGATCGATTACAGCGGCGGAGATTGCGATCGTGCCGGTTGCAATGTACGGCATCGGACTGATCCGAAAAGATTCCTACACACAGCAAACTGCTTTGTTTTCGGCAGAAGCCATCGTGGATAGCGGGATCCTTGCGATCGCAATAAAAGATGTGAGCCGCAGACTGCGGCCTTCCGACATCGCCCCTACGGGCGATTTTTCCGACACATTTTTCCGCAGCCCTGCGACGATTACCGGCAAAGACAGCGGCTTTCCTTCAGGGCACACTATTTTGGCGTTCTCGGTGGCGACAGTCATCGCACGCCGCTATGGCAAAAACCATCGCTGGGTTCCCTGGTTCGCTTACGGCGCGGCGGGAGCGATCGGCTTTTCTCGAGTCACGCTGCAATCCCACTTTCCGTCGGACGTCTTCCTGGGAGCCGCCCTCGGGTATGCCGTCGCCCGCTTTGGCGTGCTCCACAATCAGTAAGACAAACCGGCACACCCGGCGATTTGCCAAACTTCCGGAAATCGAACGCCTCCCGATCGTCCTCGTTTCTTGACACTTTTTAAACTCGCGTGTTAGTTTTGATTTTGCGCTGCGATTCCTGAGAACCTCGAGTGACGTCTCCGGCCACCACACAACTTCGCAAGACCGCACTGAACGCCGAGCACAGGCGTCTGGGCGCCAAGATGGTCAACTTCGGCGGCTGGGATATGCCCGTGGAGTATTCGGGGATTCTCGCCGAGCACATCGCGACGCGCACCGCGGCGGGGCTTTTCGACGTCAGCCACATGGGCGAAATTGAAGTCCACGGCGATCAGGCGCTCGATCTGGTTCAACACGTTACCTGTAATGACGCGAGCAAACTGGAGATCGGGCAGGCACAATATTCCGGGCTGATGACCGAGCGGGGCACGTTCGTGGATGACCTGCTGGTTCACAAAATTTCCGACAGGCATTATTTCCTTTGCGTGAATGCGGGCAATCAGGACCAGGATTTTGAGCACATCGCCGCGCACAATCCCACGGCTGCGAAAGTCGAAAATGCCGGCAAGCGCTATTCGCAGCTGGCCATTCAGGGCCCGAAGGCGCTTGGGATTCTGCAGCGCCTCACCGAAGTGCCGCTCGATTCCATCGGCTACTATCATTTTACGTTCAGTGACGTGGACGGAGTGGATTGCCTGATCGCGCGCACCGGGTACACGGGAGAAGATGGTTTCGAAATTTACTTCGTACCCGAGTATTCTGAGAAACTGTGGACCGATCTACTCGAGGAAGGGACCGATTACGGCATGTTGCCGTGCGGACTGGGCGCGCGAAACACGCTGCGCCTCGAAGCTTCCATGTGCCTGTACGGCCACGAAATTGATGAGACGACGACGCCGTGGGAAGCGGGACTCGGATGGATTTGCAAACCGGGAAAGGGAGAATTTCTTGGACGCGACGCCCTGCTTCGGCAGAAAGAAAAGGGCGCGGAACGCGCTCTCGTTGGGTTTGAAATGCTCGATCGCCTGATCGCACGCGATGGATGCCCGATTTCGATTGATGGCGACCGGGTTGGCCGCGTCACCAGCGGCTCTCCCGCGCCGTTTTTGAAGAAAAATATCGGCATGGCCTATATTCCCGTGAAATTCAAAGAGCCCGGAACCGAGATCACCGTCGCCGTTCGCGCGAGCCAGGCCCCGGCACGGATCGTTCCGATGCCATTTTATAAACGGGCAAAGTAGTATCCATTTTCGCCCTACGGGGAGCAAGGACAAGGAGCCAAAATGTACCCAAGCGACTATCGCTACACCAAGGAACACGAATGGATCAAAGTGTCGGGCGACACGGGCACGATTGGCATCACGGATTACGCACAGCATGAGCTGGGCGATGTTGTCTTCGCGGAATTGCCGGCGCTCGGCTCGAAAATTACGACCGGGCAGGTGTTTGGCACAATCGAGTCGGTGAAAGCCGTCAGCGAAATCTATGCTCCAGTCTCCGGCGAAATCACCGAGACAAACGCGGCGCTCACGAGCAATCCGGAAATTATCAACTCGGACCCGCACGGCACGGCGTGGCTCATCAAGATCAAGCTCGTAAATCCCGCCGAGGTCTCCGGCCTGATGGACGCCGCCGCGTATCAGGCGTTCATCTCAGAAAAGGAAGCCTCGGCCTGATGCGCTATCTTCCGAAGAGCCCCGACGAGCGCCGCGAAATGCTGGCGGCCATCGGCGAGCCATCCATCGAACATCTATTTTCTTCCATTCCCGAGCAGTTCCGGCTGAAAGCCCCGCTGAATTTTCCGGGGCCGATGTCGGAGCAGGAAATCGTCGATTATTTCAAGGCGCGCGCGGCGGAAAATTCCTGCGGCTACACCAGTTTTCTCGGCGCAGGCGTTTACAACCACTTGCGTTCGGTGGTCACCGACTCGCTGATCCAGCGCGGAGAATTCCTCACTTCGTACACGCCCTACCAGGCGGAGATCAGCCAGGGAACGCTTCAGGCCATTTTTGAATTTCAGACGCTGATGTGCGAACTCACCGGCATGGAAGTCGCCAACGCCTCGATGTGGGATGGTTCCACCGCGACCACCGAAGCCGTCCTGATGGCTGAACGATTGACCGGGCGGCATCGCGTTCTGGTCGCGCGCTCCCTGCATCCCGAATATCGCCAGGTGCTTGAGACCTACACGCGCAACCTGGGCCTCGAGATTCAGGAAATCGGATTCCTGCCCACTGGCCAAATTGATGGGGAAAGCCTCGACGCGGCGCTTGACGACCACACCGCTGCTGTCGTCGTGCAGTCGCCGAACTTCTTCGGCGTGCTCGAACCGATTCCCGACCTCGCGGACCTCGCGCACGCAAATGGCGCGCTGCTCGTGGCGTCCATCACCGAGGGAGTGTCGCTCGGCGCCGTACGCCCGCCTGCTGAAGCTGACATCGTGGCGATGGAGGCGCAGAGCTTCGGCTTGCCTCCAAGTTACGGAGGCCCTTACGCAGGCGTTATCGCCACGCGTGACAAATTTGTGCGGCAGATGCCGGGTCGACTCGCGGGCGAGACCGTTGACGCCGACGGCCGGCGGGGCTACGTCCTCACGCTGGCCACGCGCGAACAACATATTCGCCGGGAAAAGGCGACCTCGAATATCTGCACCAACCAGGCGCTGTGCGCTCTCGCAGTGTCGATTCACCTTTGCCTGCTCGGCAAACAAGGATTGAAGGAACTCGCGGCGCAGAATCTTTCCAAGGCGCGCTTCGCTCTCGAAGAGCTTGAAAAGATTCCGAAAGTGAAGCGAGCTTTCTCGGGCCCGTTTTTTAATGAATTCGTAGTCGAGCTGCCAAGATCAGTGAGGCTCGTCAATGCCGAACTGTTGCGGGAGAAGATTATCGGCCCGCTGCCACTCGGCGGGTCTTACCCGGACCTGACCAAGCGCGGCCTATTTTGTGTAACCGAGACGACGCCACGGGCGGAGATCGAACGCATGGCAGCCGCTATCAGGCAGATTCTTTCGAAGCCGGTCTGATGGATTAAGACGTAGCAGGTGAGAAGAGGGAGTTGACGGGTTATGGGCGGTAGGTTTTAGGTTTTAGGCTTTAGGTTTTAGGTTTGGGTTTTGGGTTTTAGATTTTGAATTTGAGATTTCAGATTTTAGGTTATGGGTTGTGGGTCGGAGCTTTAGCTCCGACATTAGCGTGGTGAGAGAAGGGGCTTTAGCCCCTGAGGCGCCAGGGGCTAAAGCCACGACCCACAAGACATATTTCTTTGATTTGCTTATGGAGCATCACTTTGACCGATCGAATCAAAAAAGCTCGACGCCACGTCAGCCAAAATGAAGGCCTGATTTTCGAACAGTCTGCGCCGGGCAAGCGCGGAGTTGAATTCCCTCCCCTGGACGTGCCGGCCGTGGACGCGCAAGCGGCGCTGGGTGCGGACTACGTCCGAGAGGAAATTGCCGGCTTCCCCGAGGTCAGCGAGATCGAAGTTATCCGTCACTTCACGCGGCTCTCCACGTGGAATTACGCGATTGACCTGGGCATGTACCCGCTCGGTTCGTGCACGATGAAGTACAACCCGCGCGTCAATGAATTCGTCGCGCGCCTCGATGGCATCGCTACGGAGCATCCCTACCAGCCGCAGGAACTATCGCAGGGCTGCCTGAAAATTCAGAAGCTGTTGCTCGATTGCCTCGCCGAAATCACGGGGATGGATACCGGCACGCTCGAACCCGCCGCCGGCGCGCAAGGCGAATTGACCGGACTGCTGCTGATCCGCGCCTACCTGACGGACACACAGGGCAACCCGCGCAAGAAGGTTTTGATTCCGGACTCCGCGCACGGCACAAATCCTGCAACCGCGGTGATTGCCGGGTACGAAGTCGAAAACGTACTCTCTGACGCGCGCGGCCAGATTGACATTGCGCGGCTGAAGGAAATTGTGGATCAGGACGTGGCTGCGATGATGGTCACGAACCCATCCACGCTCGGCGTGTTCGAGCAAAATATCGCCGAGGCCGCTGAAATCCTGCACTCGCATGGCGCGCTGCTTTACATGGACGGCGCGAATATGAACGCGCTGGCTGGAGTGGCACGTCCCGGCGACTTTGGCGTGGACGTGATGCACCTGAACCTGCACAAAACGTTTTCGACACCACACGGCGGCGGTGGTCCCGGCGCGGGGCCTGTGATGGTGAAGAAAATCCTGGAGCCATACTTGCCGATTCCCGTCCTCGCCGAGAAAAACGGGCGGCTCGCACTTGAAAATAACCGGCAAAAATCCATTGGTCGCGTGCGAGCGTTTGGAGGAAATTTTGGCGTGTTGGTCCGCGCCCTCGCGTACACGCTGGCGTATGGTCCCGGGATCCGCCAGGCCACCGAGGACGCGGTCCTCAACGCGAACTACATCCGCAAGAAACTCGAGGACGTCTACGACCTGCCCTTCAATTCCCCGTCCATGCATGAAGTCGTGTTCAGCGACGCGCGCCAGAAAAAGAATGGCGTGAACACGATGGACATTGCAAAACGGTTGATTGATTACGGCTTCCATCCCTACACCACCGCGTTTCCGCTGATCGTGCCGGGTGCGATGATGATAGAGCCGACCGAGTCGGAATCGAAACAGGAGTGCGACCTGTTCGTGGACGCGATGCGTTCGATCGCCGAGGAAGCAGCCGCCGACCCCGAACTCGTCAAGACCGCGCCGCACTCAACGCGTGTCAGCCGCCTCGACGAAGTCGCCGCTGCGAGAAAACCCGTGTTGCACTGGAAGCCGAAATAGCCAAGTAGCACAGGCTTCAGCCTGTGTGCTGCTGTGAACTGATGAGAACCAAAAACACACAGGCTGAAGAGTCTGTGTGGCAACTCGGCTTGACAGTACAGGTATACTTCGCGCAGGAGGTTGCGCGATGCCAAATTTTTACGAGTACAACCCGGAACAGGGATATTTGTTGCCGCCG
>Ga0182024_10010767_pt1 | contig 18578 bp, 14 predicted proteins | sample P32metaG_FD_120480 | JGI IMG/M metagenome (GOLD analysis project Ga0182024, IMG submission 120480) | Permafrost microbial communities from Stordalen Mire, Sweden - P3-2 metaG (Illumina Assembly) | ecosystem: Environmental > Terrestrial > Soil > Wetlands > Permafrost | place: Sweden: Stordalen... | reverse complement strand
CGCGGCGCCTCCCCCTCGGGCTCGGCTTCGCGACGACCGGCGCGCTACTCAACCACGGAGCTCAGACGACCTAGAAAGTCCCTCCAACTGGGCAGGTGTTGCGATCACCGCGCGAACCCAAGGAGCTCTATCGGACGCTCCTGGCCCGGCGCACCACCCGCGCCTTTGACCCGGACGTCGCGATGACGATCGACGAACTGGGGACGGTGCTGCACTACGTATTCGGCTGCCATGGCTACGGAACGACCGTTGCCGACGTCGTCAGCATCAAGCGCACGAGCCCGTCGGGAGGCGGGCTTCATCCGATCGAGGCCTATCCGATCGTCAGCAACGTGGCGGGCGTCGAGCCTGGCATCTACCGCTACAGCGTCCGCGACCACTCGATCGTGCGGCTCTCCGCGCTTCACCCCGACGTAGCGCGCCGCACGGCCACCGCCTTCATGTGCGGTCAGAACTACTTCGGCGCGGCCCACGTCTCCTTCGTCCTGACGGCTCGCTTCTACCGTAACCACTGGAAGTACCGGCAGCATCAGAAGGCCTACGCCGGGATCTTGATGGACGCTGCGCACCTTAGTCAGACGCTCTACCTGGTGAGCGCTGAACTGAGGCTCGGGGCGTTTGTGACGCTTGCCATCAACGGCCTCGACATCGAAAAGCGGCTCGGTCTGGACGGCGTCAGCGAGGGCGTCATCGCCATGACCGGCTGCGGGCCGGCCGCTCCCGGGTTGTCACCATTGGAACTGCAGTTCACGCCCGGCGCGCCGCCCGCCGCGCCGCTCCCGCCGGCGGCTTGAGCACTCGCAGCGATGCACGCGCGGCCTCGGCGGACACGCTGATGCCCTTAGCGTCGTAGAGCTCGATCCCGAGCCGTAGATCCAGGGCGGCGTCGCCGGGCCGGTTGAGCATCGCCAGCACGTCCGCCCGATCGGTCAACGCATCCGCGCGCAGCATCAGGAAATCGGTCTCGTTCGCCAGGGCCACCGCGCGGTTGACGAGCTCCTCGGCGTCGAGCGCCTGGCCGGCGCGGGCGAGCACCTTGCCGCGGGTTCCGGACGCCAGCACCTGCGAGACGACGTCGTCCCTGGCTGCGGTCTGCGCGGTGATGTCCGCGTAGCGACCGGAATCCGCGTATCGACCCTCGGCGTAGAGAACGCGGGCGAGCAGGGCGGCGGTGGTCGCCAATCGGTCGCGCTCCCCAATCCGCTCCAGCGCCGCGTAGGCCTCGGTCAGCTCCGGCTCGGCCCGCTCCGGCTCGCCCGCGATTAGCTCGATGAACGCGCAGTACATCTGGAGCGCCGATCGGGTCACGGTAAGCCCCACGTCGTCGAGCCGCCGTTTGGCGTCAGCCCATCGCCTCCGCGCGTTCTCGACCCTGCCGGTCATCGCTTCGAGAACCGCGAGCATGGTCTCGGTGACGGCGGTGAGCGCAAGGTCGTCTCCCGCGCTTTCGAGAATCGACTCGCAGCGACGTATCCCGTCGTCAACGGGTCGCGGTCCGATCACCGTCGCCCGCGCCAGCTCACTCAGGATCCGCGAGCGCTCGCGGTGGTCATCGGCACCTTCTGCGTGCGTCAGCGCACGCTCCAGGATCTCTTCCATCTCCCCGCACCGGCAGCGGATCCAATGTGCCTTGGCGATGTGCAGTTGCGCTCGAGAGATCCCGCCACGGTCGTGCAGGCGATCGAAGACCGCCATCGCATTCTCGGCCACTCGGAGCATTTCCCTGACGCGAGCCTCGGGGTCTACGAAGGCGCTGCGCAGCGAGAGCTCGATCAGGGCCCGAGCTCCCACCGCCTCGGCCCCGGTCGTGCGCGACCGCTCCAGCGCCAACTGCAGGATTCGCTCAGCCTCGTCGAACTCGCCGCTCTCGTTGAGCGCGCTGCCGAGATCGAGCAGTAGGTCGGGTCGGTCATGGCCGCTGGCTTGGACCAGCGCAACCGATCGGCGGAGCAGGCCAGCTGCCGCGCTGGTCTCGCCGCGCGCCAATCCGCGCCGCCCGGCGGTCGCGAGGTGTTCGCTCCCCCGCCCGGCCAGCACTCGCAGATCCGCATCCGGATGGCCGAGCTGGCTGCGGTAGAGGAACGCCTGCTCGAGGTGGTAGCCGACAAACTCCTCATAACCCTCGGTGCGCAGCTCGAGCCAGTCCGCGAAGCGCTCGTGAAGCTCGCCGCGCAGGGCTTTGGAGGTGCTGCGGTAGGCGACGTCGCGGATCAGGATGTGGCGGAAGCGAAGCTCCTCCTCGCCGGACAGGGTGCTCCTGCTCGGCTGAACCAAGCCCCGGCGCACCAGGGCATGCACATGCTGCCCCGCCGACGCCCGGGCCTCGTCGGGCAGCAGCTCGAGCACGGCTCCGGACCAGAACCCGCGACCCATCACCGCGGCCCGCTCGATCACTGCCCGTTCGCCCGGACCAAGCCGATCGAGCCGGGCCGCCAGCAGGCTCTGGATCGTAGGTGGGATCGCGCCTTCGCGGTCCCACCACGGGTCTTCGAAGCTGGTCGCCAGGAGCTGTTCGACGAATAGCGGGTTGCCCTCGGCGGTGTCCAGGATCCGGGCGCGTTCGGTGTCGCTTAGCGAGCGTTCACCCAGCTGCTGATGAAGCAGACTCAGCGTGTCCCCGTCGCTGAGGGGGCCGATCACACGCGAACTCACCCGGGGGTGGCCACCGCCCCACCGGGGCCGCGTCTCGAGCAGTTCCGGGCGGGTGAGGCACACCAGCAGCATGGGCGCGGTGACCCAATCGAGCAGGTACTCCACCAGGTCCAGCAGCGCGGGCTCACCCCAGTGGACGTCCTCGATCACGAGCAGCAGCGGCCGCTCGCGCGCCAGGATCTCCAGAAGCCGGCGAAACGCCCACGGAACCTGCTCGCCAGAGCCTTCGTCGCTCGGCTCGACACCGAGCGCGGCGGCGACGATGTCGGCGACCAGGTCGGCGTCTTCGTCATCACCGAGCAGCCCGCGAAGCCCGTCGCGCGTCTCTGCGCCTGCCGCCAGGGTGAGTGCCTCGCGCAGCGGCCACAACGCAATACCTTCACCGTAGGAGAGGCAGCGCCCGCTCAACACAGTCGCCGCGTCTCCGACCACGGACGCCAGCTCCAGCGCCAGCCGCGACTTTCCGATCCCGGCCTCGCCGATCAGCGTCAGCAGGTGCGTGCTCCCCTCGAGCTCGGCACGGTGAAAGGCGGCGCAGGCGAGCGCGAGCTCGTCCTGGCGACCGACCATCGGGCTCCCGTGCTGACGCTCAAGCGCGGGCGCGCCCGCGATCAGTCCCAGCAACCGCCAAGCACCCCCGTCGAGCGCGGGTGCTACCCGGAGAGCGTCCGATGCCAGCCGGCGGGTTGCGTCGCTGAGCAGCACATCCCCATCCTGCGCCGAGCGGGCGAGACCGATCGCCCCGCCAAGCGGCTGACCGAACAGATCAACCGGCGTCTCGCCCACGACCTCTCCGCTGTCGACACCGATCCCGACCCCGAGCTTGTCGGGCTCGGTGGCGAGCCTCGTCAAGCTCGTCCCCAGCTCGTCCGCCGCTCGCAGCGCACGCAGCGCATCGTCCTCCCTGGTTCTGGGCACTCCAAACACCCCGACCACCTCACCGCCCAGCCCCGAGACGAACGCCCCACCGTGACGACTCACAATCGCCTCGGCCCTCTGGCGAGCGTCCGCGACCAGCCTACGGGCCGTCTCGGCGTCGACATCGCTCCCGGCCGAGAGTCTTGCGACCAGCACGGTCACCGTCTTGCGCATGATTGCGACCGACTCCGGATCGCCGGGCGAGGGCGACACCCGGGCGGGCCGGCGCTCTCCGGTGGAGGGCCCTATCGGCGCCTGGTCGGTGGCGGGGGATGCCGGGAGCATCAGCGAGGGGTCCTGCTGGAGGATCGCCTGCTCGAGCTCGCGAAGCCCGTCACCGGGTTCCACCCCGAGCTCCTCCACGAGCGTCTGGCGCGCCCGCTGGTAGGCCTCGAGCGCCTCGGCCTGGCGGCCACACCGGTACAGCGCCAGCATCAACTGGCCGCGCAGGCCCTCTCGGAATGGTTGTTCGCGTACGAGCGCCTCGAGGTCTGAGACGACGGTCGCATGCAGCCCCAACGCGAGCTGCGCTTCGATCAGCCGCTCACGGCAACTCAAACGCAGCTCCTCCAGACGGGCAATCGTGGCTTGGGCAAATGGCTCGTAGGTGAAATCGGCCAGGGGTGAGCCCCGCCAAAGCGCTTGCGCGTCCCGCAGCAGTCGGGCGGCGCGCGCCGGATCTCCTACGGCGAGGGCCGCGCAGGCGCCCGAGTACAGGTGCTCGCAACGTTCAGCATCGATCTCATCGACGCCGACTTCGAGCACGTATCCCGGCTGCCTCGTCACCAGGCGGTGGCCGACCGGTCCGAGCGCCCGCCGCAATCGCGACACGAATACCTGGATCGTGTGCGCCGCGGTCGCGGGCGGGTCGTCGGCCCAGAGCTGATCGATCAGTCGGTCGGTCGAGACCACCTCGTTGGCCTGCAGGACGAGCACTGCCAGCAGAGCGCGCTGGCGTAGTCCCCCCAGGGCCGCGGGTCTACTGCCGTCGAGTTGGACCTCAAACGGACCGAGGATCGAGAAACCCGCGCCGGCCCCCACCTACGGAACCGTAACACGGGCTCCAGGGCGCTCTTGGGTCGGTGGTGAGCGATTGGTGAGCGGCCGGTGAGCCCCGCGCCGGATCGTGTTCCCACGGCACCAACGCCGAGGGGAGTCGTTCCCAGGGCTCCTCGCCTTCTCCTCACCCAGGAGGTCGAGCATGACCGTCGCGCCCTCGCCGCAAACGCACTCAAGACCCGCTCGCGGATGGCTCGCGAGTACGCGAATCAGCCGGCTCAGCCGGATCAGCCGGCTGGTCGAGTCGGCTGCCGCAGGAGATCAGCACAGCTGGGACGCGCTGGTAAGGGAGTTTGGCGGCATGGTCTGGGCGGTGGCGCGTAGCTACCGCGTTCCCGATGCGGACGCAGCCGATGTCGTGCAGGCCACGTGGCTGGCGCTTCTCGAGCACATCACAAAGCTCAACGACCCCGCCCGTGTTGGCCCCTGGCTGGCGACGACGGCGCGCCGGGAAGCTCTACGGACTCTGCGCCACCGGAAACGGCACGTCCTCTACAGCGAGGATGTCCCGGGCCACGAGTCCTCCACCGAGGAGTCCTCAGGGCAAGGGCTGCTGATCGCCGAGCGCGATCGCGCCCTCTGGGAGGGCTTCGGGCGCCTGCGCCCCAGCGACCGAGCGCTGCTGCGGTTGCTGATCGCCGATCCCCGCCCGGCGTACGAGGAGATCTCGGCTGCGCTGGACATCCCGATCGGCAGCATCGGGCCGACTCGGGCCCGCGCCTCGCAGCGCCTGCGAGCAGAGCTCGACAGCGACGGCGCGCTCGCCCTCATGTCGTGATCGGGTCACGGTCCCGATGACAACACGTTCTGAATCCCTCCGGTTCATGTATCAGGGAGCCGGCTGCAGTGCTCTTACCCGTGTGAGTGCCACACCGTGTCACGCGCTCACCGAACGGTTTGAATGGCAACGAGATGGAGGCCTCATGACAGTGACATCCGATATCGGGTTTCGTCCTTCGGGCGTCCTTGAAGCGGGCGAGCCCTGCGAGCCGGTGAGCTCGCTGCGGGTGCTGTTTCTGGTGTCGGCGCACAACGGCTTGAGCCAGCGTGCGTTGATCGCCCTGAGCGAACTCGGCCACCAGGTCGTGGTCGAGGTAGTGGACGGTCCTGCGGCGATGGAGGCGGCGGTCGCCGAGAACCGCCCGCAGCTGATCGTGTGCCCGTTCCTGAAGACGCTGATCCCTGAGTCGATCTGGTCAGAGCATCGCTGTTTGATCGTGCACCCAGGTCCGCAGGGGGACCGCGGACCCTCGGCGCTGGACTGGGCGATCGAGCTGGAGATGCCCGATTGGGGGGTCACGGTCCTCGAGGCCACCGGCGAGGCCGACGCCGGCCCGGTGTGGGCGACACGCGATTTCCCGATGCGCAAGGCGGGGAAGAGCAGCCTCTACCGCCACGAGGTTCGCCGCGGCGCGGTCGCGGCGCTGATCGAGACGATCGACAGGATCGTCGCCGGCGAGAGCGCAGCCGAGGTCCTGGACCCTGAGGGACGGCTGCAGATCCTGGACCCTGACCGACGGCCGCAGATCGGCTGCGCTCGCCCCCTGATGACCCAGGACGACCGCACGATCAATTGGAGCTCGGACACCACGAACAGCGTGATCCGCAAGATTCGCGCCGCCGAGGGCCACCCCGGGGTGCTGGATGCGATCCACGGCACCGAGTTTCATCTCTTCGGCGCGCACCGCGAGCGGACCCTGTGCGGCCGTCCGGGCGAGGTCATCGCCCACCGCACCGGGGCGATCTGTCGCGCGACGATCGACGGGGCTGTCTGGATCACTCATCTGAAGCGGCGCGACACGCCCACTGAGCGCTACTTCAAGCTGCCGGCCACGCGTGCGCTCGCTCTTGCCGGCCAAACGCTTCGCGTTCCCGAGATTGACCTACCGCTGGACGTCGGGCTGGATACGCGGCCTCACGTCAACGACACCTACCGGGAGATCGCCTACGAGGAGGACGCGGGCGTCGCCTACCTGCACTTTGATTTCTACAACGGCGCCATGAGCACCGAGCAGTGCCAACGCCTGTGCGACACCTATAGGTACCTTCGCGCGCGGCGACAGACCAAGGTGATCGCGCTGATGGGCGGCGGCGATTACTTCTCCAACGGCATCCATCTCAACGTGATCGAGGCCGCCGAAGACCCCGCCGAGGAGTCGTGGCGCAACCTGCAGGCGATCGACGACCTCGTGCGCGAGATCATCGAGACCGACTCGCATCTCGTGATCTCGGCACTCGCCGGCGACGCGGCGGCGGGCGGGGTGCCGTTGGCGCTTGCGGCCGACCTCGTGGTAGCGCGCGAGGACGTCGTGCTCAACCCCTGCTACCGCCACATGGGCGGTCTTTACGGCTCCGAGTACTGGACCTACCTCCTGCCCCGCCGGGTCGGGCCCGTGATGACCGAGCGCCTCACCAACGCGCCGTTCACCCCGGTGGGCACGCGCCAGGCGGTCCAGATCGGTCTTCTGGACGCCACCTTCGGCTCCACCCTGGGCAGCTTTAGAGACCAGACCCGCGAGCTGGCCGAGTGCCTGTCCGCCGACGCCGAAACGGAGCATCGGCTCGAGCACAAGCGCCGCCGGCGCGCCCGCGATCAAACGATCAAGCCGCTGGCGGCATACCGGATGCAAGAGCTGGCCCGCTCCTACGAATGTTTCTTCGGCCCCGATCCCAGCTACCACCAAGCGCGGCGGCGGTTTGTGTACAAGCTCGGCGCCGCCTGCAGCCCGAACCCACTGGCCACCGCGCCTGTCGGCGCGACTTGAGGAGGCACGATGTTCAGATCATTACCGGAGCTCTATAGGCCGACCGAGCACGCGCCGGCTGCGACAACCGTTCGCGAGCGCGAAGCGCCGGTGCGACCGGCGGCATCCATCGCCTCGGCCCAACGCCCGCCCGCGAGAAGCGCTGGCGCTCTGCTCGTAGAAGCGACCAGATACTTCGAACGGCACGTGCTTGCCTGGTACGCCCTGGGCCGGGTGTCCGAAGCGCGTTCTGCGCGGGCGGCGATTGAGCACCACCGCCAGGCGCTGGCCGGGGAATCACGGAAGTTTCCGCCAGCCTAACGCTCGGGCTGGTTGGAGAGTCTCGATCCCTGCTCGTCACGTCCTCCCGCAGGAAAGCCCGCTTTGATGCACCCAGCGCCAGCCTCCCACCCGCAGTTAACCGGCGGCGATTGTGAAGGTGGCGCTGCCGGGTCTTGGCGCCAGCAGAGCAGATGGTTTCCGCGCTGCTCTTGAGCCATTGGAGCGAGCGCCCCGCGTCGGCTCCGCCATCGGCTCATCTCGATGCGAATGATCTCTTCTGGCCGGCTCACGCGAGGCGCGGATGCCTGTACCGAAACGGTGTCACAAACCGTGTGACTCGAGGGCAGGTCCGTCGCTACCAGAGGACTGTGACGCCGTATTCGGAGAGCGGTTCATCGCGCGACACGATCGCAGCATCCTCCGTGAGAGCTTGGGCGATGAGGAGGCGGTCGAAGGGATCGCGATGATGCCAAGGCAGTCTCTCGACCGCCGCAGCGTGATCGATCGTCACCGGTAGAGGCTGCGCTCCGGCGTCGAGGAGCGTGTGGGCAAGGTCCTCCGGTGCGTCCAGTTTGCCAAGCGAGCGCTTGATCGCTGCCTCCCACACCACGACGGCGCTGAGCAGTACCTGATTGGTGTCGTCGGTGAGATGGCGGGTGACCTCGTCCCCGATCCGCGTATCGTCAGCCAGCAGAGTTTTCGTTAGGCGGTTCGTTCGCGCACGAAGCCGATCGTCAACGGCCGGCGGCAGGGCGGGCGCTCACGGGATCTCGCGGGCGGTGATGAGGTTTGTCGCGCCGGCAGCTCCGGTCTGACGTCCGGCGGTGATGACAACGAGCGAGCCTGTCGGAAGCCCGGCGAATTCCTTTGCGGTCAGCAGAGCGGATTCGATCAGTTCGTCTACAGACTTGGTTACGGGCATTGTTTTCGCGTAGACGCCCCACTCCAGTGCGAGTTGATCGGCGGTCGCCTGCTCGTGCGGCAGAGCGATGATCGGTCGCCGTCGGCGGTACTTTGCGCACGCGCGTGGTGAGCCGCCGAGCGATGTCGGTACCACCAACGCGGCGGCGTCGAGTTCCTCAGCCAACTCGACCGCGGCGTGCATCACCGCGGCGGCGGGCGTGTCTCGGGCGCCGGGCCGCACCCGCCCGTGGATCTCGGGGAACTCCTCGGCGGCTTCCGCGAGCTGCGCCATCTCCCGCACCGCCTGGACTGGGTAATCGCCGACGCTCGTCTCCGCGGAGAGCATTACGGCGGACGTCCCGTCGATGACCGCGTTGGCAACGTCGGAGGCCTCCGCGCGCGTGGGCTCCGGCGCATGGATCATCGACTCGAGCATCTGCGTCGCGGTGATCACCAGCTTGCCCGCCTGAGTCGCACGGTAGATCGTGTCCTTCTGCATCAGCGGCACGTGGGCGACCCCGGCCTCGATCCCGTAGTCCCCGCGGGCGACCATCACGCCGTCAGCGACCGCGATGATCTCGTCGAGATGCTCGTAGGCCTCGATCTTCTCGATCTTGGCCACCGTGCGCCCGCGCCAGCCATGCTCCTCTAAGAGCGCGCGAAGCTGCTCGATGTCCGCCGCCGAACGAACAAACGACAGCGCGACAAAATCGGCTCCGAGCTCAGCGGCAAGCGCCAGATCCCGCAGGTCCTTCTCGGTGATCGCCGGCAGTTCGGGGCGCGAGTACGTCACGTTGATCCCCTTGCGCGGGGCTAGCTCCCCGGCCGACAGCGCCCGGGCGACGACCTCCCCGGGGCCGGAGGACGCGACCGCCAACCGGGGCAGCCCGTCTCCGATGACGATCTCCGAGCGCTCTGAGACCAGCCGCGGGAAGTCTTCAAAGTCCACCGCGATGCGGTCATCCGTCGCCGCATCTGCGCCCCCGAAGAACGTCACCGTCTCGCCGGCCTGTACCACCCTCGGCGTGATGCCCGCCGACAGGCGCAGCTTGGGGCCCTGTAGGTCGAATAGCAAGCCGATCGATCGACCGGCATCGGCAGCGACGGCACGGACCTCCGCAGTCCGGCGCCGCAGATCTTCCGCCGTGCCGTGCGAGCAGTTCAGGCGCGCACAATCGATCCCAGCTGCCACCAGGGCTTCGAGCACGCCCGGCTCGTCGGTCGCCGGGCCAAGCGTCGCGACGATCTTCGTCCTGCGGTTGAACACGATCTAGGTTCCTTGGAGAGGCATCTACTCAGAGCGTAGCCACCAGTGAGTCCGAGGAGGGCAGGCCGACCGCACGCCGAAACCGGAATCTCGGTGCCGCCCACTCCTCGAGCGCGCACCGCCGGCCGCGGTAGACCCCCGCTTCGCGCGGTGGCTGTCGGGCAAAGATCAGTTGCATCCGAGTTCAGCCTCGGGAGGGATCGGCCTGACCGCTGTGCAGGAGGCGCGCGCTTCTTCCGGTTTGGAACGCGGGAACCATCCATGGCCCATCGGGGGTTATATGGGGTGATGGACGACTTCGACGATTTCGTGGCCGGCAACCTTGAGCAGCTGCTCAAGACGGCTTACCTGGTCACGTGGGATGCAGGCGAGGCCGAGGATCTCGTGCAGGAGTGCCTGTTGAAGGTCGCCAGGCGGTGGCCACGCGTGCGAAGGATGCCGCAGCCACGAGCGTACGCGCGGCGGATTCTCGTCAACTTGGCGCTTGACGATGCCCGCAGCCGTGCCCGGCGCCGCGGCGAGCTCGACGGGGCGCCAGCGATCGTTCACGTACCGGCTCGGGATCTGCTCGTCGGACTGGAGACGCGTGCCGAGTTGCTCGACGCGCTCGCGCGCCTGACGCCACGTCAACGGGCGGTGCTCGTCCTGCGCTACTTCAACGACTTGACCGAGGCCCAGACGGCCGAGGTCCTCGGCTGCTCGCCGGGGACCGTCAAGAGCAACGCCTCGCGCGGACTCGCGCGGCTGCGCGAGGTGCTCGCACCCATCCCCAACCCAACACGGGAGCTCTGAAGCGCAATGCCCGATCAACTCGAACAGAGTCTGCGCGAAGCCCTGTCACAGCGGGCCGCGCAGCTCGATCCAGACTCGATCGCCCGCCTGCGCGCGATCGACTACCACCCTCGCCGGCGCCGGATCAGGAAGCTTCCTGCGATCGGTGCACTTGGCGCCACCGGATTGGCGGCGGCGGTTGCCGCCATCGCGACCCTCGGCTCGAGCGCCGCGCCGGCGTTCGCCGGCTGGCAGTCGACGCCCACCACCCCGGCGCCGGGACAGCTCGCCCACGCAGCACAGGCCTGTGGGCAGGATCTCGGCAGCCCGGTGCTGACCGACTCGCGGGGTCCCTACACGGCCTCGATCTACGCCGACTCGACCACCAGCGACCTGTGCCTCAGCGGCAATGGGGTCTCCATGTCCTCCAGCTCCACCTCGGTGGTGCCCGCCAGCGTCGCAGCTGGCCAGATCCAGGTCGGGGGCGGTGGCACGCGGGACTCCGCGGGTCACGCGTTATCGCTCGTCGACGGCCGGACCGGAGCGGGCGTCACCGCGGTCACGATCGAACGCAGCGACGGCAGCTCCGTGCAGGCGAGTGTCGCCAACGGTTGGTACCTGGCCTGGTGGCCGGGCACCGTCACGGCGACGAACGCAAAGATCACGACGGCATCCGGGACCAGCACCGCGGCGTTCCCGCCGACGCCGACGCCGGCGCTGGCCTGTCCGTCCGGGGCCCACTGCGCGGCCGGCTACTCGTTCGGCAGCGGCAGCCCCAGCGGCAGCGTCAGCGGCAGCAACGACGCGCCTTCCGCCGGCCAGTCGACGACGGCGGTCCACGCCGGGAGCGCGAGCTCGTCCCAATAGCAGCGCTGGCGCCGTCGGGGGGTGGCCGGCAGGCCACCCCCCGACGGAGGCGTCGTTCCACCGGCTTCGAGACGACCACGTCCCGCGACCGCGCAATGCGCCGGCGATCGCTTCGCCGCGAGCACGGCGCCGAGCCCACGAGCGCTTTGTCGCGACGAAGCGCTCGCGCCGGTCGCCGGGAGCTCAGCCGCGGCTGACGATCGAGTTCGCCCAAAAGGAGCGGAGTCGCCGAGCGCCGGCATCGCGCCTCCTTTCGATGAAGCGGGCGCGCTGCACGTCGTGGAGCACAGTGCGTTCGCGCTGCTCTTGAGCCATCGGAGCGAGCGCCGCGCATCGGTTCCGCCGTCGCTTCATCTTGATGCGAAATGATCTCTTCCGGCCGGTTCACGCGAGGCGCGGATGCCCGTGTCCAAACCGTTTCACAGACTGTGTAACGAGAAGGCAAATCCAGGCGCACGCGACCTGGCGCAACCTGAGGAATACCTGGAATTTCTCATATTGCCAAAAAATGGTTGAAGGACTCATAACCTGAAGGTCGCGGGTTCGAATCCCGCCCCCGCTACTTCACACCGCTGGCAAATCGAGGCCTCCGAGAGCTCGGGGGTTTTCGCTGCTTTTAGCGTGGTACTTTTGATGGCGTTGACAACGAGCTGGGCGTTGGGGGAGACGGGAGCGCGGCGGCCGCTTGTCGCCTCGATTGGTCTCAGATCGAACGCCACTTTCAGCGCATGGCAGATGAAGCGCTGACCGTGGAGATCGGTCGCCGCCTCGGCGAAAGGGCGCCAGCCCGTTCCCTGATCCTGGTGTCGTCTCGTCGGACAGAATCTGAGCAGATCTAAAACTAGCCTTAGATGCCCGTAGATGCTCGGACTCCGGATCGCCGCCGGCCTCGCTTCGGTCGCTCGCTGGGATCAAACCGGTGGATCCGACGCAGGTATGACCCGAACTGCGGCACCGTGAAGTCGAGCTCACTCGCGACCGGGTTGTAGATCAGACCCTTGTCGATGAGCCCCGCACGGCGGACCGAGAGGTCCTTCTGAGCGGCTCCCATGTGCGCGGCAATCTCCGCCGACGAATGGCTCTCGTCGCCTAGGTCCGCCATGGCAGCCATATAGATGCGCTCAGCCCCGGTGGCCTTTTCGTAGCGGTCGCGGAAAAACCGCCGGTCAAGTTCGTCGTTGACGAGCTCCTCGGCAGCCCTCGCGTTGCCGAGCGTGATCTCGGATCCCTCCGCTTCACGCCAAACCGTCTTACCCCATTGTTGGAGAAAGTGCGGGTAACCCTGGGTTCGGTCGAGAATCAGCTCGAGCGCACTCCGAGTAAAGCGAGCGCCCTGACGTTCGGCGGGAACCGCCAGCGCAGTAGCAGCGGTCGACCGTGGTAAGCCTCCGATCGTTCGGAAATCAAATAACCGTTCGGTGTAAGGCTTTGCGTTCTTGAGCATCAGCGGAAGCTGGGGAAGACCAGCCCCGATGAGAAGTACCGGAGCGTTCTGTTGGCTGATGCCGTGCATGAGAGCCCGCGCCACGCCGCCCCCGACGCGTCTCCCTGCGCTCAATCGGCGAAGCGCCCGATGGCAGAGCCGCGCCATGAGCAGGGGTAGATCATCGTCCTCGTTGCACTCGACGACGCCAGAGCTGATCCATCCGTGCTTACGTGCCATGACGTCGGCTTCGTTCAGCAACACCGTCTTGCCGACGCCGCGCAGGCCGTCGAGAATGAAGCTACGTGCGTACTGGCCGGTCCCGAGGCGCTGAAACGCCACCCCAAAGTCGTCTAGCTCGGCGTCCCGACCGCTAGTAGCGGCGGTCGGGCGCCGGCCCCAGGCGTAAACGGATTGTTGTAGCGGTCCATGTCTAAATAAATCTAAAACGCGCTTTAGATTCTTTCAGATGGGCGGCGGACTCTCAGCGGCTCACGAAAGACCAAAACCTTGCGACAACGTGCCGCCTGACAGTCTGGCTCACCACCGAAGGTCGCTGGTTCGAATCCCGCCCCCGCTAGCAAGAAGTCGCTGGAAACTGAGGCCTCCGAGCCTCCGAGAGATCGGAGGTCTTGTCCGTGTGAGCCCTCGGTGTTGAATCCCGTTTGATCTCCGCGGCGAGGTGGGACCCTCTGCGGGTACGAGGAGTCCGGGAAAGAGCTGGGGCGCTGGTGGACGCTGGTTCGGCGTGAGCGCGGGAACGATTTCCGTTGGGCCGTGACACCACGGACACGACCGAAATGTAATGGCGCTCTCCGGCACGTGATCTCGCTCAGCCAAGCAACCCGCGGATGTCCTCGGCGGTGACGCTCCCGGCAAACAGGTCCCCGTCGTCGACGACCCCGGCGAACAGTTCCGCCTTGCGCTCGGCCAGCGCACGTACCTTCTGCTCGATCGTGTCCCGGGCGATCAGCCGGTAGGCCATGACCTGACGGGTCTGGCCGATGCGGTGGGTGCGGTCGATGGCCTGCGCCTCGGTAGCCGGGTTCCACCAGGGGTCGAGCAGGAAGCAGTACTCGGCCTCGGTCAGGTTGAGGCCGACGCCGCCGGCCTTCAGGCTGATGAGGAACACCGGGTCCTGGCCGGCCCGGAAGCGCTCCAGGACCGTGTCGCGGCGACGGGTGCTGCCGTCGAGGTAGCAGTGGCCGATGCCCGCAGCGTCGAGCCGGTCCCGGACCCGCCCCAGGAAGCTGGTGAACTGGCTGAACACGAGCGCCCGGTGGCCGCTGGCGATGACGTCGTCGAGCTGCTCGACGAGCGCGTCGAGCTTCGCGCACGGCACCGTGTCGTGGCCGGCGTCGAGGAGCCCGGGGTGGAGGCTCAGCTGGCGCAGCCGGGTGATGGAGCGCAGGATCGTGATCCGGTTGCGCTCGAAGTCGGCGAGCAGCCGCAGGACCCGCTGGCGCTCACGCTGGAGGTGGGTGTCGTAGAGCTTGCGATGGCGGGGATGAAGCTCAACCTCGAGAGTCTGCTCCTGCTTGGGCGGAAGATCAGCGGCGACCAGCTCCTTGCTCCGCCGCTTGACAAGCGGCTTGATCCGCCGGCGCAGGCGGGCCAGGAGCTCCGGGTCGCGGCCGCGCTCGATCGGCCGGGCATAGTGCGCCGCGAATCGCTGCGGGTTGGGGAACAGCCCGGGCGCCGTGAGCGAGAGCAGCGCCCACAGCTCCATGAGGTTGTTCTCCATCGGCGTGCCGGTGATCGCCAGCTTGAACGGTGCAGCAAGCTCACGCGCGCACCGATACGTCTTCCCGCGGTGGTTCTTGACGAACTGGGCCTCATCGAGGACGAGCCCCGCCCACCCGACCGTGCCGTACGCCTCGGCGTCCAGACGGAACAGCGTATACGTTGTGACGACCATGTCGGCCGTGGCGATCCCCTCGATCGCACGCCCGGACTTGGCGAGCGTGTCGCGCACGACCTCCACTCTCAGCCCAGGCGCGAACCGCGCCGCCTCGGCCGCCCAGTTGGATGCGACGCTGGTCGGGGCGACGACGAGGAACGGTCCCTGCGCCGGGTTGCGCTCCCGCGCATGGCAGATGAGCGCCAGCGCCTGGAGAGTCTTGCCGAGCCCCATGTCATCGGCCAGGATGCCGCCGAGCCCGAGGTCCCAGAGCGCCGCGAGCCAGCTGAAGCCCTCCCGCTGGTAAGGACGCAGCTCGGCCCGGAGCGCCGGCGGCTCCGGGTGGGGCGGCAGCTCGTCGAGCTCCAGAAGCGGGGCCACCGCGCGCTGCCACCGCTCGGCCTGCTCGGTGACGACGCCGAGAGCGGCCATCTCTGACCACAGATCGGCCTGGTAGCGACTGATGCGCAGCGGCGCCGTCGGCGAATCGACAAGCTCCCGCGCTTCCTCGATGAGCGCGCGCAACGACTGAAGCCGGGGATCCGCCAGCGAGAAGTGGGCGCCGTCATCGAGCAGCATCCGCGTCTCGCCGCGGGCCAGCGCGGCGAACACCTCCACGAACGGCACCTCGCGGCCGTCGACCGTGATCGACACGCCGAGGTCAAACCAGTCGCGCTCGCCGGCGACCTCGGCCGTCGAGACGCCGACCGCGAGCGACTCGCCGACGTCACGGTAATCGGGCAACGCGCCAATCGCCTCCACGCGGAAGCCTGGATGCTCCGCGAGCCGCGGCAGGACCTCAGTGGCCAGATGCAGGCTGTCGAGGCCTGCCAGCGTCCCCGGCGGCCCGGCGACCGGGCGGCCGCCGTCGTCGAGGATGCCAACCGCCCGGAGCGCGGGCTCGTCCAGGGCGGTGGCGATTACCCGCTGGCGCTCGGCATCGTAGTCGCGAAACCCGAGGTCGTCGCCCCCCGCTCCCAGCGGCGCCCGGCGGTGCACGTCTCCGACCTCGTACTCCCACTCCCACCCCACCGTCACCTGCGGACCCGGACCGTGCTGCGCGCGGAGAACGAGCGCCGGTGGCGACACCGCCGGCGAAGTGAACGAGCCGTCGGATGAGGTCACGGGTGCGATGTGGCGGAGCCCCGGGCACAGCTCCTCGGCGAAGCGATCGATGTCCGCCTCGTCGATCGCCAGCTCCTCGCCGGCCAGCAGCATGCGCTCCAGCTGCGGCGGCGTCGGCCTGGCCAGCCGCATCAGACGCAGCCGCCAGCGGCCGGGGTCACGGTCCGCCTCCACATCGGCAGGTGCTGCCCAGACCATCCCGTGTCCCTCCCGGCCGATGAACCGCACCGGGACGAGATCCTCGGCGGGAACCTCGTCGACACGCGTGACGACCCTGACGGCGAAGCCCCCGCCGGCCCGGCGCGCCACGTCGAGCACCAGCTCTCCGTTGAGGTGGGCCGCGACCTCCCCAAGCGGCGCGTGCGCGTGGACGAGCGGCAGTCCCAGGCGTCCCGCCTCCTCGAGCAGCGGCCACAGCTGCGGGCTGTCGCACGCCGACAGATCGATGCTCCGCTCGCCGCGGTAGCCGTACAGGTAAGAGCGATGCGAGTCGCTGAGCTGGTGCAGGGCGTGGAGCTCACGGATGAGCGCGACGTGGTCGAGCCGGTATGCCCCGTCCCGGGCCTGCCAGTCGATCCCGCCCCAGTCGAGCGAGCCGTTGACCCACCCGCCACGCGCTCCGGGACGCATGAGCCGGGCGTCGAGCCGCGGAGCACCACGATCTGGATAGCGCGGTGCGGTGAGGCACAGCTCGATGGCCAGCGGGCTGCCCACCGCCGACACCCGCCGCGCCGCCAGGAGCGCCCGCAGCGGCTGCTCCCACGCGGGCGGCCTCGGCGCGGCCGCCTTCTGCTGCTGCGCGGAACGGCGAGGGTCGATTCGGCGTGTCGACCGCCCATCCGTGTGGTCGGCCGCCGCCAGGACGATCGCCGCCACGTGCTTGCAGTTGTGGGCGACCGGGCACGAGCACTCGCCCTCGGCGAAGGCGAGGTCGCCGCCGGCATCGTCGAAATACGCAGCGGTCTCGTACAGCGCGCCGTGCCCGACGACCCGCGCCGAGAGCACCCGCTCGGCCTCGTCCCAGGCCAACGACAGCACGCGGTTGCCCCGCGCATAGCCAGCGCCCCGCTTCAACGCCGTGGCGGAGAAGCGGGCCTCCAGCCCGGAGATCTCAAGATCGCTCAGCTCGGCCACCGTTGCCAACACGACCCAAAGGCTAAGCGGGCATGCGGACGGTGTTAGCCCGCAGCGGCCCGATTAAACCCGCAGCACCATGGCTCTGCCTGATTTGCCGGGCGCCTCATGGTCGGCTTGAGCCTCAGTTGCCAAAAAGGCCCATGTATGGCAACACGACGCTAGACTCCGAGCATGAGCGCCATCGACCAGAAGCGGGAGCTATTCGAGAACATCCTGCGGCTGCGTCACGCCGCCCGAGATGTCCCTCACACCGAGGAGCTGTCCGTGGTTCGGGCGTCGCTGGAGCGGCAGCTGGGTCCAACGGCGGCACGACGGCTCGCGGCGCGACTGCTCGGGGTCAGCCACACCGCGCTTGAGCGTTGGATCACGGCAGGAGATGTCCCGGTGGTCTACTCGACAAGCGGTCGGCGAGAGGTGCCGGTGGCGGCGCTGCTGGAGCTACGGGATGCCGTCGACGCACAACGTGCAGGAGAGAGATCGCGGTATGTGCTCGCGCCGATGATCGCTCGCCAACGCGAAGCCGCAGATCGGTTGGACCTGCCCGAGTTCAAGAAGGTGGACGGCCGAGGCGGGCATGACCGCGCTCGCGCTCGGAGCCTCGCCTATCACCGCGCGCTGGCAACGCAGCTGCGCAAGGAGATGGTCGATGAAGCCCGGCATGTGCTCTCCCGTTGGCGACAGGATCGGCGGATCGACCCCCGCTACGCCGACCGATGGGAGAGCCTGCTCGACCGTCCGCTCCCCGAACTCCGGCGAGCCCTCGTCGACGAAAGCCAGGACGGCGACGACCTGAGGCAGAACTCGCCTTTCGCCGGTCTCCTGAGCGAGCCCGAGCGCCTCCGCATCGTGCGTGAGGTGGTCTGACTGCGGCTCGACGAATTTGAGCACCTCATCGCCGCGGCGGCGAACGTCACCGGCGAGCGCGAATTCGTCATCGTGGGCAGCCAGGCAATCCTCGGCTCCTACCCCTCGCCGCCGGGTTCGATGCTGCAGTCGCTGAAGGCCGACATCTACCCGCTCCGTGATCCGGGAGCAGCCGATCTCATCGACGGCGCCCTTGGCGATGGCTCGCAGTTTCACCGCACCTTTGGCTATTACGCCCATGGCGTTGGGCCGGAGACGGCACGCGCTCCGGCTGGCTGGCAGGAGCGCCTCGTCAAGCGCGAGATCGCACCGAGGGTCGGGGGCGGCGAACCGGCGATCGCGTGGTGCCTGGAACCCCACGACCTCGTTCTGGCTAAGTGCGTCGCCGCGCGCCAGCGCGACTGGGCGTACGCGCGGGAAGCGCTGAACGCGAACCTCGTCGACCTCCAGACTCTCCTGGCTCGCGCCGCCGCTCTCCCGGTCTCCGAGCAGATCCAGGCAAGGATCAAGGAGAACCTACGCGCGATCGGCCGAGAGCTCGCATGAGGCCCAGAACCCGAACGCCGAACGAAGAGCCCATTCTGAGACTCTGACACAGGGAGCCCGCTACTAGCCCGGAGCGTGCAGTAACGACCGCGCCCCCGGCGGGCGGGGGCGCGGAAACGT
>Ga0182024_10010766_pt1 | contig 18578 bp, 16 predicted proteins | sample P32metaG_FD_120480 | JGI IMG/M metagenome (GOLD analysis project Ga0182024, IMG submission 120480) | Permafrost microbial communities from Stordalen Mire, Sweden - P3-2 metaG (Illumina Assembly) | ecosystem: Environmental > Terrestrial > Soil > Wetlands > Permafrost | place: Sweden: Stordalen... | reverse complement strand
TGGATGGAAAGAGCGCGCAAGGTGCCGGTAGGCGCGCTTGATCTCGGTGGGGCCTGCGCTTGCCGATACTCCGAGGATGCGCCAGGCCGACGCGCGATGGGAGTCGGCGGGTGCAGGCTGCGGCGTCTGGCCGGCGCGATCGCGGGCGCGGCGGCGTCCCGAGAGAAACTGGGTCGGAAGGAGGGGCGCGCCGGTAAGCGCTCCGCGCGGAGGACGCACCGTGACGCGAAAGAGGACGCGGGCGTCGGGGAGTTGCTCGAGGCGTTCCAGTCGGGATCGGATCTGGAGGCGCAGCGCGGCGTCCACGACGACGTCGCCGATTCGGAAGTCCTCCACGAGGACGTCGCCGTGCAGACGCTGCGAGCTGATCGCGCGGAGGAGAGACCGCCGAAGCACCTCGTCGTCGACGCCGTGCTCGCGCTTCAGGATCTCCGCCAGCGTAGAAGTCGCCCCGTCGATCTCGACGGCCACGACGAGTCCCATGGCCAGATGCACTCGGTGCGATCTGCCGCCGTCCTCGGCGAGCTCCAGTGTCCCCGTCGCTCTCGCGCGGTGGAGAGTGCCGAGCATGTCCCCAAGCGTTGTCGTCCGAAGACGCCCCGGCAGGTTCATTCCTTACGCGGCTACCAGAGGTCGCCGCGACCGGCCAAGTTCTCTCAGGGCCCCACGAGGACGTGCCCGCGCGCGGTCGTCTGTTCGGGCACGCATTCTTCCCCTCGGCACACGACGGCTCGAACCCGCACCGTCACGTCTCCCTCCCCGCGCCCGCGCCCGCGCGTGACGAGACCGAGTCCCCAGCGCCACAGGTCGTCCTCGTGCGTCGTCGCTTCGCGTGGGCCCGCACGACCTCGGAGCGGGAGGATGAAGTCCGCGACTTCGACCACCGAGACGTCGGCCCAGCGAAGCGTGGCGTCGCGTGTCCGTAGCTCGACGTCGCAACGCAGGCGTCCCGGTGCGGCCAAGTGGTCGCAAGTGACGCTCGCGCGCAGGGCCGTCGGGTCGGGGTCGCCGTGCGCTTCGCCCGCGCGGGCGAGGAACGCGAGGAGCGCGAGGACCTGGCCGATCCGTCTCATTCTCGACCGAGAATACGCTGATTCCGCTGCCCGCGCCGAGTCGTGGTATCCCGAAGGCATGGCAACCCTTGCTCGAGCCGAGGCGTTTGCAGCGGGGCTCTTCGTGGCCGTCTTGGCGGCATGCCACGACGAGCCTTCGAAGATGGATATGCTGGTCGAGGCGGGCTCCTACGTGCCTCCGCCTCCCGAGGCGAGCCCCCCGGCGGAGGCCGGCGAGGCGGGCGAGCCCGGCGACGCCCCGGCGAGTTCTGGCCCTGCGGGCGCGTCGACATGGGACGGCTCAATGCCTCCACGCCCCATCCCGAGGCCGGCTCTCACCGTGAGCTCGGGCATGCCCGCCGAAGCGCAAATGAAGGCCATCGCGTACATGGCGGCGATGGGCCAGCCGCGGTTCGACGACGCCAACGCGGACGCCGATTACGCGGCTTCGCTGGCAGCTCAGCTGAAACCCATCCTGATGAGTATGGACAAGGGGGCCGCCGAGGAAAAGCTCCGGCTCGATCGCGTGGAGGTCGTCGGCAGCGGAAGACGCATCGATCTCCTCATGGCCGACGGGTGCGACGCGAGGACGCCGCAGCTCGTGGCCGTCGGACGGGCAGGGTTGTCGTTCATCACGTTGCTCTCGCACGGAGTTCTCGTGGTGCGGTGCAACGACGCGCACGTGCAGTGCCTCCAGAGTACGCGCGATCCTTCGGACGTCCTCTGCACGACCGCGCCGCGCCATCACTGATTCGTTGGCGGGGTGGCTTTTCACCCCCCCGGCCAGATCCCGACGAACGCGCTCCCTCCGCGCACGCACGCCACGCGCACGGCGTCGTCGCTCACGGCGCAGTCGTAGAGGTCGCCGTACCCGCCCTCGAGCTCCTTGGCACGAAAGAGCCGTGGGCGAGAGCCCAGTACCAAGATGCCCGAGGTCGTCGCGATCACCCGCGTCTTGCCGTCCGGGGAACGTGGCGAGCCGAGGGTCATGGGCTGGTCGAGCGTCTGCCCTATAGGGACGGCGCGCGTCAGGTCGGGCGAGACCAGGATGGGAGAGCCCGCCGCAACGAACTCGAGTCCGAGCGCGCCCCACGCCACTGGCAAGAGCTTCACGGGGAGACCACGGCCGCCTTCGCACTTCGAGCCGACACGAGGCGCCACCGGCAACGGAATGCTTCGCGGATCGCCCCCTGACGCGCTCGTCACACTCGCACGCAGCGCGAAGCCGTCGCACGGATCGAGCACCTCGACGAGACGGGAAGCCAAGTCAGGGGAGAGGACAGCCGATCTCCACGGCGACACACCGTTCGCGTCGCTTTCGTCGCCCGTCACCGGATCGACCCGTGCGACCCCTGCGGGAGTGCGGACGAGGAGCTTCCCCGAAGGCTCGAACGCGAGCGCCCCCCAGGCGGCCGTGCGCCCCCCGTGTTCGGAGAGCGGTACCGCGAGCACCGCACGAAGCGTCGACGCGAGCGAAGGCGGCGCCAGTTTCTCGATCCATCCTCGCGCTTCCGTCTCGCGCCCGGCTGTATGCGTCGCGGGGAACGAGCGACCCGAATCGAACGCCGCGACGGCGCGAAGCGGGTCGCCCATCGTCGCGTAGGCGCGAACCTCCGCGAGCGCGAGCTCCTCGAGCGCGTGACTCGCGCCGCACTGGATCGGGTGATCGCCCATCACCCGCGTCAGGCGCGGGGTCCCTCCTTCGGCGCAGAGGGCGACGTAGAGGGCGCGCGCTTGTTGCACGAGCCGGGGCACCGACACCGCGTCCTTCGGTTTGGCCGCGCGGGACATGGCCGTCACAGCGATCGCGTGAATCGATGCCTCCGGTTCGTCCGCTTCCCGACTCATCCCGGCGGGTCGATCGAGCCATCGCACCACCGCGCTCAGGCGCGGCCCCGGCTCGAACGGAGCGTCCCCCCCTTCGAGCGTCACGCGCAGAAGAAGGTCGTCGTGCCCGTCGTTGTCGAAGTCGGGAGCTTCGGCGTCGACCGTGAGCGTCGGGGCGCCCGGCGGGTCGACGACGAGCAGAGAAGCAACCAGGCGAGGAGTCGTCTGCGCGCTGACGATGCCGATCCATCGAAGGGGGGTAGACGCGGCCTGTTCGCCGCAGAGGGCGCCGAGCTCGGCCATAGCGGCGTGGGAACCGATCCGAATGAGCCTTTCGGTTGGCGAGCATGAAGGGCCCAAGAGAGAGAGGGGGGGCGCTCCGGCGAGGACGCCGGCCGTCTCCCCAGTCGGACTCGCTCTGTAGACCCAGACCTCGCCGAGGTCCGGTTGCTCGGCACGCCGCACGAGGGTCATGGCGTCCGCGTTTCCGTCGCCATCGAAGTCTCCGGCGAGTCCAGCGACGAACACTTTCCCCTCCGGTGCGACGAGTGTGACGCCGTCGAGCGTCCAGCGCGCCGCATTCGGGGGCGCTACGATGGCGGAGGTGCTCGCGGCCGGTCTCGCATCGACGAAGGGGGCCGCAGTGGGGATCGCTGCGGCGTCCGGGGCGAGACCCGAATCGAAGTCGATCGAGTAGGGGACGAAGGGGTGATCGCTTTTGCACGCGCGGCACCCGCCTAGCGCCAGCGTGGCGAACAGGGCGAAGCCGGTTCGAGCTCTCGTCATCGGGCTGACTCTCGCACGGACCCGGGCGGGCTGCGTGGACAACCCGGAGCGCACGTGGGACCTTTGCCCGCGCGGTGCGAAGGCTCGTCTGGCTGGTGTTGCTCGCGTTTGCGCTGGCGCTCCCCCGCGCCTCTCGTGCGGACGAGAGCTCGCCGCGCTCGCCTGACGTTGCAGACGCCCGCGCCGCGTTCGAACGGGCCTCGACGTCGAGCGATGCAGATGCCGCCGCGGCCGGCCTCTATTTTCTCGGCAAGATGGACGACGACGCGTTCGACTTTGCCGCGGCAGTCGCCCGCTACCAGGCCTCCCTTGCTCGTCAGTCGAGCGGCCCGTACTCGGCTCGCGCCACGCTGCGGAGAGAACAGCTCGAGAGCCACCGGGAGGGTGACTACGCGCCGCTCGTCCGGCTCGAACAGCTCCGGCGCGATCCGGTCCTCTCGAACGACGCTGCCGCGATCCACGCTCTCGTGGATGCCGCGGCTACCTTTCCGCCCGGCCCGGTTCGCGTCGAATCGCGGTTGCTCGCGGCTGAGGCATACCGCGGCAGGCTCCATAGACCGGGCGCCGAGGTCCCGCTTCTCTGGGAGGTCGTACGGGATCCATACGCCGATGCCTTCGCCGTTCGCGTAGCCGCCTCTCGACTCCTCGACTCGGCGCTCGACGGAGGAGACGTTGTCGCGGCAGAGCGCGCGGTTCGTGAGCTCGGCGATGCACTCGACCCGAAAGTCGCGGCGAACTTCGCGCACCTCGTTCGTCGCCACTTTGCGCACCGCGTGGCTCTCGCCGAGGTGGGCCTGTTTCTCGCGCTCCTCACCGTCGCTCTCGCACGGCACGGGGTGCGGGGCGCTCTCGTCGGAACGCGGCGCATCTTGCCGCTCGCGGCGGGGTTCTGCGTCTTTGCGGCGGGCGGAGGGGGGCTCCTCGCCGCGAGCTACGAGGGGGGCAGCGCGGGGCCGTTCCTGCTGCTCGGGCCCGCGATGCTCGCAGTGATCGTCTTGTCGCGCGCCTGGAGCGCGGTGGGTTCGCGGAGCGTCGTCGCCCGCGTGACGCGGAGCGCGCTCTCGGCGTGCTGCCTCGTCGCGACGAGTTTTCTGCTTCTCGAGAGAGTGACCCCGCAAGTTCTGGACGGATTCGGCCTTTGAGCGACGCGCGAAGGCCACTCTCGCCCGAGGTCATCCGCGTCGTACGGCTCGGCCACGGTGCGAACTGCTCGAGCATCGGCAGTATCATCGACACGCTCTTCGTCACGGCGCTGGCAGGAGGGGCGGTGTTCGCCGCCATCTGCGCGGCTCTCGACGACGAACCCGTTCGTGTGGTGGGCGCGACGCCAGAGGGGCCGAACGACGAGAGCGATGAGGAAGAGCCCGGCTCATGATCGTCCGCTTCGAGCCGTGGGGGGCCTGGGTGAAGCTCGAGTCGATGCCTGCGCTCGTGGGTCTCGACCAAGCGGGCGTACGGGCGCTCGGCCTCGACGGAGGTGCGGCCTGGGGTCCCGACTCGCCACCGTCGTTCCCGGTCGAAGTGCATATGGCCGTGACCGGGCGATGCGCGGCGGGATGCGAAGGGTGCTACCTCGACGCACGCCCCGATGGGCTCGAGCCCACCCAGAGCACGTTGCTCGCGCGCCTCGATGCGCTGCGGGACGCGGGGGTGTTCACGGTCGCGTTCGGAGGGGGAGAGCCGACGACACGCGAAGATCTCGCGTTTCTCGCCGACGAGGCGCGGCGTCGCGGCCTCACCCCGGTGCTCACGACCAGCGGGCTCGGGCTCTCGCGCGAGAAGGTCGCGCGCCTTCGCGCATTCGCCCAGGTGAACGTGAGCTACGACGGAGCGGGAGAAGACTACGCCGCGGTGCGAGGCTTCGACGGTTCGCGCGCCGCGGAGGGGGCCATCCGCGCGCTCGTGGCGGAGGGGATTCGCGTCGGCGTCAACGTCGTGCTTACCCAGGGCACCTTCGCGCAGCTCGGAGCGACGCTACGCCGCGCGCGCACGCTCGGCGCGACCGAGGCGCAGCTTCTTCGCTACAAGCCTGCCGGGCGGGCCGCAACCCTCGACTACCTCGCGCGCCGCCTCCGTCCCGATCAGGCCGCGTCGGTGGGGCCGGTTCTCCGCGCGCTCGCGCTCGAGCACGGCGCGACTCCGGGGGAGTTCCGGATCCGGATTGACTGCGCGATGGTCCCGTTTCTCTCTGCCGATCCCGAGATCGCCGCCGCTCCCGAGCGTCTTCTGCGCATGGGTGTCTTCGGGTGCGAGGCGGCGGAAGCGCTCGCAGCGGTGAAGGTCGACGGCAAGGTCGCGCCATGCAGCTTCGCGGCCGCGACCCAGCTCGACGCGGCCGAGCTCGCCGCGGGACACGCCCACGACCCGGAGCTCGGGCGGTGGCGCGCCTACAACCGCGCCCCGAGCGAGCCGTGCGCGTCGTGCGGGCTGCGCCCCGTGTGCAAAGGGGGATGCAAAGTCGTCGCGTCTTTCATCGACCACGCGCACGGCCCCGACCCCGAGTGTCCGCGGGTGCGGGCGTACCGTGCCGAGACGGGGGATCGCGAAAGGGACACACGTTGAATCGTCTGGCACACTCCCCTCGTGACCGCTCCGCCTCTCGCACTGCTCGCTGAGCTCACCCACCGCTGCCCTCTTCGCTGCGTGTACTGCTCGAACCCCGAGGCGCTCGTGGCGCGCGATTTCGAGCTCGACCCGGGCACGTGGACGCGCGTCCTCCGCGAAGCGGCCGCGCTCGGCGTCTTGCAGCTTCATTTGTCGGGGGGCGAGCCGCTCCTCTACGAAGACCTCGACGCGCTCGTGGCCGAGGCGCACGCGCTCGATCTCTACATGAACCTCATCACGAGCGGCTGGGGGCTCGACCTCGCGCGGGCGAAGCGACTCGCCGAGGCCGGGCTAGATCACGTGCAGGTGAGTTTCCAGGACATGGGCCGCGAAGAGGCGCGTGCCATCGCCGGCGCGGACGCGCTCGACGCGAAGCTGGCCGCGGCGCGTGCCGTGAAAGAGGTGGGCCTCGCGCTCTCTCTCAACGTCGTGATGCACCGGAGCAACCTCGCCCGCATCGGCGAGCTCATCGATCTCGCCGCGTCGCTCGGCGCCGCACGCATCGAGGTGGCGAGCACGCAGTACCACGGCTGGGCGCTCAAGAACCGCGACGCACTCCTCCCCTCCCCGCGCGCGCTCGAGGAAGCGAGCCAGGTCGCGCGCGAACGGCGCGCCCGCTACGAAGGGAAGATGGATGTCATCTACGTCATGCCCGACTACGTGACCGGACTCCCCAAGCCATGCATGGATGGCTGGGGCCAGCGCTCCTTGACCGTGGCGCCCGACGGCAAGATTCTCCCGTGCCCCGGCGCGACCTGCATCACGACGCTCGCGTTCGATGACGTGCGGCGCGTCGCGCTCGCCGACGCGTGGCGCCATGGGTCCGCGTTCGAAGCTTTCCGCGGCGAGGCGTGGATGCCGGAGCCGTGCGCTTCGTGCGAGAGGCGCGCCGTCGACTACGGAGGATGCAGGTGCCAGGCGTTCGCGCTGACGGGCGACGCCAAGCGCACCGATCCCGCGTGTTCCAAAGCGCCGGACCACGGCATCGTCGTGCAGGCGCGCGCGCGCGCCGAGTCTCTTGCCCACGCGTTGCCGGTGTATCGGGAGATGAAGCGGTAGGAGCGTCGCTCACCTCGTCGTCTCGGCTTTGGGGCCTTCGCTTCCACGCCTCGTCCTCTTCGACTAGAAATTCGATTCATGAAAAAGCTCACTTACCGTCTGTCGCTTTTGGCATGGCTTGCGGCTTGTTCCCATTCCGAGAAGGTGGCCAGCGTGGATGCCGGCGCCAGCGCCGAGTCGAAGCCCTCTGCGAGCGCAGAAGATGCGCAGCCGCGAGCAGAGACCGCCGATGCGGCCTCCGCGGTCGTTCCCGAGCCGCCGGCGGCCGTCAAAGGTCCCAAGCTCTACGTCACGAACGAAGCATCGGGCGACGTGACGATCATCGACATCTCGAAGAACAAGGTTCTCGCGACCCTCCCGGTGGGCAAGCGTCCACGCGGAATTCAGAAGGCGCCAGACGGAAGCGCGGTCTACGTCGCGCTGAGCGGATCGGTGCCGAACGGCCCGGAGAGAGGCGAGAAGGGAGGAAAAGAGGAGAAGGACGCAGGCGCGGCCGACAAGAGTGCCGACGGCATCGGCATCATCGACACCAAGACCGGGACGCTCGTGGGCAAGCTTCCGAGCGGATCGGACCCTGAGCAGATGGCCGTGAGCGTCGACGGCAGCCATCTCTACATCTCGAACGAAGACGTCGCCGAGATGTCGGTCGTCGAGCTGTCGAGCAAGAAGATCGAAGCTTCCTACAAAGTCGGGGAGGAGCCGGAGGGGGTTGGCGTCAGCCCGGACGGCAAGTGGGTCTACGTGACGTGCGAAGCGACGAGCACGGTCCACGTCTTCGACGTGAAGGCGAAAAAGATGGTCGCCAAGCTCGCCGTGCCGGGCCGTCCTCGCGGCGTCGCGTTTCTTCCCGACTCGCTTCGCGCCTACATCACGTCGGAGACCGGCGGGGCCATCAGCGTCGTCTCGCTCCCGGAGCACAAAGTCATCAAGACGCTCAAGCCCGAGGGTGAGAACGTTCGCCCGATGGGCATTGCGGTCGCGCCCGACGGCAAGCGCGTCTACGTCACGACGGGGCACGGCGGCACGGTCCTCGCGATCGATACGAAGAAGAACGAGGTGGTAAGCAAGGCCGAGGTCGGCAAGCGCCCGTGGGGCGTCGTCGTCACTCCCGACGGCAAGACTCTTTACGTCGCCAACGGCCCTTCGGACGACGTGTCGGTGGTCGACGCGGAGACGATGAAAGAGAAAGAGCGCATCAAGGTGGGCAAGAAGCCGTGGGGGGTCGTTCTGCTCCCCGGCGAGGAGTGAGCCGAGCGATTCAATGCGCGAAGACGAGACGGAAGAACTCGCCTCGGCTTCCGACGCCGCACTTTGCGTAGATCTGGCTCACGTGTTGGCGGATCGTCTTGGCGCTGTTGTTCTCGAGCTCGGCGATCTCATTGCTCGAGAGCCCTTCGAGCAGGTGAAGCGCGACGGCGCGCTCTTTGTCGGTCAAGCGGGCTCTCGAGAGCACTTGTTCGATCGCGTGCGCCGTTCCTCGCCCTTGGACCGAGGCTCGCTCCACGGCGTCGACGAGCTCGGGCGCTCGGAACGGCTTTTCGAGGAGATGGGCGGCCCCCTCGTTGAGCGCCACTTTCACTTTCTCGACGTCGGCGTAGGCGGTGATGATGACGACGGGGGCATGGATGCCCGCGGCGCGGAGATCGCGCATGAGATGCAGACCCGCGCGGTCGTCGCCCTCCATGACCACGTCGGTCACGACGACGTCGATGAAGTCGGCGCCCGCCGCCCTGGCGAGCGCGCTTCGCGGGCCGTCGGCCGTGACACATAGGTACCCGGCGCGTTCCAGGGCGCGACTCATGAGGTCGCGCGTATCAGGCTCGTCTTCGACGAGCAGGACCGTCCGCTTCACGACGCGCCTCGCGGACGAAGGCCGAGCTCCGGCGGGCCCGAGTCGAGCGGGAGCTCGAGCCGGAACGCTTTGCCCGTCGCTTCGTCGAACGACAACTCCCCACGCATCGCCCGCGCGAGCGCCCGCGCGATGGGCAGTCCGAGGCCCAGCCCCTGCGTCTTGGTCGAGCGGAGCGGCTCGAAGAGCGTTTTTCGAACCTCGGCGTCGAGCGGAGGGCCGTTGTCGGTGACGCGAACGATCGCGCGTCCATCCTCTTCGCCGATCCGGATCGTGATCTGCCCTCCGCCCCCCGTGCGCAAGGAGCACAGGCTGTTGTCGAGGAGGTTCTCCAGGATCGTGCGCACGAACGCCGCATCGGCGCTCGCCTGGATCGGCGCGTCGCATTCCATGCGAACCACGAGTCCATCCTCGGCCGCGAGCGAACCGACGTCGTCGGCCAGCGCGCCCACGATGCGATCGAGCGCAATGCGTTCGACCTCGGGCTCCCCTAGGCCGCGCATCGAGCGAAGGATCGCGAGCTGCGAACGCGCCCGGTCGGCCTGCGCGCGGGCCCTCGTGAGTAGATCTTTCCTGAGCGGCTCGCTCTCTTCCACGGCATGTTCGTCGAGGAGCAACCCAAGCGCGTGGAGCGGATTGTTGACTTCGTGGAGGACCGCCGCGACGAGCACCCACACCGCTTGATCGCGCTCTACCTTCTGGAGTCGCGTTCGCAGAGCCTCGGCGCGGCTCGCGGCTTCCTCGGCGGCGGAGAGTCGGCGCCGAAGTCGAAAGTAGTGCGCGCAGACGCCGAGGAGAGCGCCGACGAGCACCGGCGCGGTGCGGTCGACGACGACGTGCAGTCCCGCGAGAGCGCCGGTGAGGGTGCCGCGTTCGAGCCGGGACTCCGAGAGAATGTCGAAGCCCACGTATGCCGCGCCGACGAGCGCGCCGAGGGCCACATAGAGGGCGAGGCGACGGTCGTGTCGTGGAGTCTGAGGAGGGTCGGGCACCGAAAGAGCTTAGCGCCTCCGGGCGCCTTCGTGCCCGCCGAGCCTCGCCGTGTCTTTACGTTCAGAACGTAACGCGGAGTGTCGCGCCGGAGGCACTGCGCGTGACGAGCGGTGCAACCGAGAGGCGAAGAGCGCTCCGGCCGTCGCTCGTTGTGTGCATCGGCTTCGACGAGGCAAGTCCATAGACGAACATCGTCAATCCGCCGATCTGGGCGAGTCCGTCGAGCGCGAGAAGAACTTCGGAGGAAGCCGAGGTCTCGGTCCCCATCATGACGAAAGGGCCCACCGCAGGAACCCACATCACAGCGCGGTCGCTCGTTAGGCCGTCGTCCGTGCTGTAGCCCGTCGTCGCGGAGATGGCCGACGCAAGGTAGGACAGCGCGAAGAGCGAGGCCCCCGTCCACACGAGCTCTCGATTGGGGTGTGGAAGCTTCGAAGGGCTCGCGGCAGGCGGGGCCGGAGGGGGGGGAGGAGAGATCGGTTCCGAGGGGGTGGGGGTGGTCGCCGAAAGACGCGGCGACATCGTGGCGGTCTGTGCCTGCGCAGTCGTAGAGCCGAGCAAGAGACTAGCCACTGCGACGAACGCCGCGCGTTGCGGCAGGCGCGGGCTACGCCGGAGTCGATTGTAGCCGACCGAGTTAGAACTCCACATGCGCCCTCAGGCCAAAGATGTTAACGGGTCCGCGAGCCGAGTTGTATGCCGGGTTCCAGATACGTTGGTAGTCGAAGGAAAACCACGCAGAGCTTCCGAAGCTGAAACTATAGAAAGCTTCGAAGACCCCTTCGGAGGCTTGGCTGATCTTGCCGTCGCCGATGAAGCCGTCGATGCCGCCCATGGCGAGATACTCGGCGTGGATTTGCGAGATCCAGCCTTGGGACCATCCGATTCCGATCGTGTCGGCGGGGCGCTTCCAGACAGTGCCTTTGGCGACCCCCCCAAACGACACAGACCGGTCGGTCGAAGTGTAAGAGTACACCTCGGTCTGACCGTCGGAGTACATCCCCCGAAAGAATACGCCGACGTCGTCGACAATCTGCTGCTCGACGCTGAGGCCGATGCCCACTTTTACGTTGGACCGCCTCGCAAAGCAGAGATCCGGAGCCTTGTCGTTCGTCGAGCCGTAGTTGAACAGGGACCCGCACTTGGCCGCATTGTCGTCGACAGGATCCGACGCATATTTCGCGATGGCGTCGGCGAACCGCCCCATGAACTCGACGTTTCGGTAGCCGAGGAGTCGAACGGCGCCCGTGTGTCCGAAGAGCTCGTGCGCATGCTCGACTTCGGCTTGATCGCCGTAAACCTGATTCAACCTGAAATCGAGCGGGAGCTGATTGGGATCTTTGGGAGGCGTCATTCGCCCGACCCGAAAGGCCCAGTCGTCGTAGTCGAGCTCGGCGATGCCCCCCCACGCGTATCCGCGGGCGTCGGCGGCGAAGTCGTATGCGGCGTATGTCAAAAAGGCCATGTTGAAGAAGCTTCTACGGAGATCTCCGGCGACGGAGTTCTTGTCGAAGAAGTCGAGAATACTGAAGTTGCCCAACGTGAGAACGAGTCGACGGCGATGGTCGACGCGCGCGAGCTGCATGGGGTCCGACGTCTTGTCGACGCGATCGCCCCCCAGATCGATCGTCTGTCTCAGGTAGCTCCGCGAGAGATACGGACTCGGTACGAGCGCGCCGTTCTTTTGGAGCTCGAAGTTCTGAATGGCGCCGCCCAACCCCTTCAGTCCGGAGAGAGCGTTCTCGCCGATGAGCTCCGGAACGGCATAGAACTCTGCCCCAGGCCAGAGGCGAAGACCGAGGAAGAGCGTCGCGGTCTCGGTGAAACTCAGCTCTTGGCTCGTCGAGAGCGAGTATGTCCCCTGGGGGTTGACGCTCTTGTCGACCAGATTGTTTGTGTAAGGGGCATGAAAGCCGAGTTTCAGACTCCAGATGTCCGTGATCTGCCCGTAGGCATTCCAGTACTCGTCATTCAGGTCGTGCAGCCCGTGGTGCGCGAGCAGATTCATGAAGTCGAAGGCCTCGTCGGCGCGGCCGGAGGGTTCTGCAACCTCGGCCTCCGCGCGAGTCGCGGACAGGAGAAGAGCGGCGAAGAGCGCCGAGCTCAGGATTCGCGTGACGGGCGCTACCCGCGCCGCAACGTCACGACCCTTGCGCGTGGCTACGTGGGGCTGGCATCGCCGATGCCACGGAGGGGAGAAAAGAGGCCGCATAGGAGGCACACGAACGCGAGAGTCACGAGAGGGCTCCCCCTCTAGCACGGGACGTTCGAGGCTCGGCAAGAAGCTCGCGTCGCGCGGGGCCTTGTCGCTGGCCCGTCACGCGATCACTACCCGCACGACTCGGGCACTACGGGCACGAGCACGGGGCAGTCGTGCACGTGCTGGCCGTCAGCCCGTTCGGTAGCACCTCGCATGTACATGCGTTGCAGCCATCGCCGACCGGGCACGTCTCACCCACCAAGCATAGTTCCAGCCCCATGCATGCCTGATAGACGCAGTCGGCGATCGGGCCTCGCGGGTTCGGATCATTGCCATCCGACGCCTCGACGTGTCCGCTGTCACTCCCGGTTCTCGAGTCGATGAAACCTGGCTCGATTGGAGCGGTCGCACCGCCGCATGCGACCCCCGCGAGCAAGACACAAAGCAGTAAGAAGCGCGATCTTCGCGGCTCGCCGGCGGCCTCGTCTCTCGGCGACACGCGAGATCCATGGCCGCGCGAGAGCGCGTCCGTCACGAACGCTCGTGGATCACTCCTGAGCGGGCGCACGAACGGGTGGATCTGTGGACAGTTCCAGCCACGGCGCTTCCACCGCAAGCTGGCTACAACCCGACAGTGAACGACAGAGCGTCCAACGTACACTTGGCGCCGTTTTCGGCTACACCGTCAAGTAGGGATGTCCAGTTCCCGTCGCCTACTTGATGCGCCGAATGACGACTCCTGCGTTCGAGACTCTGGCCAATGTTTCGTTCGCCCGCAGGCGCACCGAGGGGACCGCTCGAGCCGCTTGAAGGGTGCTGACGGGCGCTTCCCGTTCGGGCTTTCTTTCGACGAGGGCCATCCGCTCGACGGCTCCCATCGCGAGAAGTCCTTGCGGGTCGGTAATTTCGGCGCCCGTCGGTGGAAGGGGTCGATCGGAGCGCCTAACGGCGATTCCAGACTCGGGGGCTCGCGCCAGTACAGGCCGATCCACGTCGCTCGAACGCCTGGCACGACCCCCCCGGGTGGGTCGTGCCGACGACGGCGCGCGAGCGATCTTTAAGCTGCGCGGCGCGCCCGCCGGACGTCCGGGATCGCGATAAGCCTCCCCGAGTAAGTCTTCGAGGGACGCGCTGCGAATGGCAGCCATCACCGAGTCGGCAAACGAGGCGGTGAGCGTGTGGAGCGAGGTCCTGAGCGCCGACTTGGGCATGAGTTCTGTCAGCTCACCGCGTCTTTGATCGCCTTGACGGGCCGGGCGCGCACGGATTTGCTCGCCGGCTTGGCCGCGAATCGCTGCTTCTCCTTGGTAAACGGGTTGATCCCGTCGCGTGCGGGCCGCGCAGGCTTCTTCACGACGACGAACTTTGCGAAGCCGGGCAACACGAAGATCCCGTTCTTCTTGAGCTCCTTGTGACCGAGGCTCACTAGTGTCTCGACGACCTGCTTGACGTGTTTGCGCGAAACCTCTTCGCCGACGGCCTCCGCGACTGCCTGAAGAACCGCGCTCTTCGAGAGCGGCTTGCTCTTTTTTGCTGTAGTGGGCTTTGCCATGGTTCGAGTCTCCTCCTGCTCGCACACCTACGGCCGTCCGTACCGTGAACGCAATCGAAAAGTCGCGCTCGACCGCAGTTCCTTCGCGGTTTGCAGCTAGGAAGTGTACTCGATACGCCCTCCGTCAAGGTCGAGATTGGGGTAGTGTCCAGATCCATGGGACGACCCATCTTCGTGACGACGACGCTCATTCTCTTACCCCCTCCTACCCTTCCGGCGATCGTTCGCGCAGTCTTCGGTTCCTGAGCCCCGCTGTCGTGACGGCACCCACCTTCCAGTGTCCGATCTGCAAAAGGGCAGTACGCCCGCGCGCGGACAACCCCGCCTTCCCCTTCTGTTCTTCACGCTGCAAGCAGGTAGATCTCGGTCAATGGTTCGATGAGAAGTACCGAATGCCCGCCGAGGAAGAACTCAGTGACGAGGCAATAGAGGCCGACGAGAAGCCATCATGATCGCCGATTTTGGAGCCGGGCCGTGCAAACAGGACGTACAGCGACGCGACTGACCGCACTCGTCCGCGCCTCGAGGCTCGCGCCGACCCTCGTACTCTGCTCCGCGGTTCTGGCGTGTCGGCCTGTCTCCGAGCCGGAGGCGCTCGCGCCCCGCCTGAGGGTCGATGCGGCGAGTGCGTTGAAGAGCCCCCCGGTACGCGTTCAGATCCTCGCGATCAACGACTTCCACGGCAACCTGGAGCCACCTGGAGGTAGTAGTGGCTTCGTCGCCGCCGCGCCCGATGACCCGGCGGCTGGTGCCTCGTCCGACGCCGGATCGCCTGAGTTGGACGCTGCCACAGTGCAGATTGCGGCTGGGGGTGCGGCGTACCTCGCGACACACGTCCGGCGACTCCGCGCCGAGAACCCGAACACCCTGCTGGTGTCGGTCGGCGACTTGACCGGCGCGAGTCCGCTTCTATCGAACCTTTTTAAGGACGAGCCCACGATCCTCGTGATGAACCGTATCGGTCTCAACCTAGAGGCCGTTGGGAATCATGACTTCGACCGTGGCGTGGTCGAGTTGAGACGGCTTGCGTTGGGCGGGTGTCCGCTCGGCGATTGTGACTCAGGCGGAGGGAATTTTCCTGGTGCTTCCTTTCAGTACCTGGCCGCGAACGTGAGGAGCACGCGCGAAGGCGAGACGATCTTTGCTCCGTACGCATTGCGTGAGGTTTCGGGAGTTCGTATCGCGTTCATCGGCGTTACCCTCGAAGCCACTCCGACAGTGACCGTCGAGAGTGCGGTTCGTGGGCTCGCATTCGAGAACGAAGCAAAGACGGTCAATGCGCTCTTGCCCGAGCTTGCCCAGCAGCGGGTCGACGATGTCGTAGTCTTGATTCACCAAGGCGCCCACCAGCGAGGGGGCACGTACGACTCATGTGAAGGCCTGTCTGGCGATTTGATGCCGTTTCTTGGCGCGCTCAGCCCAGAAGTGAAAATCGTCGTCAGTGCCCACACGCATCAGGCATACGATTGCGTTTTGCAAGGTCGATTGGTCACCAGCGCCGGGAGCTATGGCCGGCTCATCACCCGGATCGAGCTGACGTTCGATCCTGACGTTCGCCGAGTGATCGAACGGCGAGCCAAGAACGTCGTCGTCACCCGCGATGTTCCCCCCGATCCGGAGGTCGAGCGGATCGTTGAGGAGTACAAAGCGCGGGCTCTGCCGGTCACGTCCCGCGTCGTCGGCTACGTGAGAGGTAACTTCGCGAAAGGGGACCTTGCTGCCGAGCCGCTGCCTGGCGCGCGGCGAATCTGCGAGACGCAGGCCGGTGAGCTCATCGCGGACGCGCAGCTCGCCGCGACTCGCGCCCCGAACGACGGAGGCGCCCAGATCGCGTTCATGAACCCCGGCGGTATTCGAACGGACCTCTTCTCACGGAGCGGTGCCGCCGGATCCTACGCGCTGCTTTACGCCGACGCATTCGAGGTGCAGCCTTTCGGAAATCGCCTCGTCACGATGACGCTCCGTGGAAGTCAGATCCGAGAGCTCCTCGACACTCAATTTCGCGTCGGCCGACTGCTTCAGGTCTCAAACGGCTTCTCGTATCGGATCCTTCCCGAGCGAGCGAGACCGCCGTCGAGCGCCGGTCCACAGTCCCTCAGCGTCGAGCCGGGCTCGATCGTCGTCGGACGAGAGCCGCTCGCGCCGGACAAGACGTACCGCGTCACGGTCAATTCGTTCCTCGCGGGAGGAGGAGATCGATTCGAAGTCCTGCGCGAGGGAACGGACCGAGTGGAGGGCCCCGTCGATGTCGATGCGCTCACCGCCTACCTCGGTAAGATGAGCTTGCCCGGAACACCTCTCGAGCCCCCGAAGGCGCTCACGCGCATCCGTGGCGATGCCTGCAAGTAAGCTCTGCGGCTGTCCGCGACGTGGGCGTCGTAGGGTTCGCGCTATCGGGCGAAGTACGTCGTTGCGCGCTTCTCGCCTTTCTTCGTCAGCTTCTTAGAGGCGAGCGCGAGTTCCAAAGGACGCGCCCACTCCTTCTTGGCGATCCCGAGCTCGGCGCGAATCTGCTCGGCTCTCAGTCCGCCTTTGTGTTTCTTCACGAGGGAGACGATCCCGTCCGCCACTCCTGCGATGTCCTTGGCGCTCCTGCGGGGAAGGCGCTTCGACGAGGTTGAGCCTTTGGGGCGTCCAGGTCCGCGCTTGCCGAGAGGCCGACCGGGCTTGAGCGTCTCGCCGGAGCTCTCCGCCAAAATGTCTTGGATAGACGCACTCCGAATCGCCGTGACGACGAGGGATGCAAAGTTCTGGGCGAGGTCCTGAATCGAGTCGCGGAGCGTAGACATGAATTACGCTATAGACGACTACGGCGAACCCTCCAAGCAAGTTGTTCGCTTCTCTTCATCTCTCAGGATGTTTTCTCAGGACCTTATCGACCCGACGTCGGCCACAGGAGACTGATAGTTGAGGAGGTCTGAGACTGCTGCCGTCGTGGAATTCACGTTGCGAATTCTATACGTGCCGCGAAGGGAACCGCTTAGTCCTGTCGGGGCTCGAGCGAGACTCAGATGCGCTTTCGCTTGATCATTTCGACCAGCGTCGTCCGATTCACGTTGAGGAGCTGCGCCGCGCGGTTCTTGTTGCCGCCTGTCCTTTCGAGGGCCTGACGGATCAAATCGTTCTCGTAGTTCTCCACAGTCGCTCGAAGATCGATCCCGGCGTCAGGGAGGGGGCGTGCGCTCGTCTCGGTAGGCGCGGGTGCCACACCGCGGATGCGTGGCGGCAAGTCTTCCAGGCCAATGAGAGGACCGGCCGACAAGAGTACGGCGCGCTCTACCGTGTTCTCGAGTGCACGGACATTGCCCGGCCATTCGTACACCGACATCGCCTCGAGGGCGTCCGGCGTGAAACCCTTGAGGTCACGGCGATCGGCGCGCTCCGTACAAACGCGGAAGAAGTGCTCGGCCAAAACCACAATGTCGCTCGCTCGCTCATGAAGCGCCGGCAGGTGCTCGTGGATCACGTTCAATCGATAGAAGAGATCTTCGCGGAAGCGTCCCTCTGCGACTTCCTGCTCGAGGTCGCGATTGGTCGCGGCGACGATGCGGATATCGCATTTCAGTGTCCGCGAGTCGCCGACGGGCGAGTACTCACGCTGCTGAAGCAGTCTCAAGATCTTCACTTGCATCGAGAGAGGTAGCTCCCCAATCTCGTCGAGAAACAGCGTTCCTCCTTCGGCCTCGGCCACTCGACCGTGCCGTGCGGCGTGGGCGCCGGTGAATGCGCCCTTCGCGTGTCCGAACAGTTCGCTTTCGATGAGGGCCTCGGGGATCGCGCCGCAGTTCACCGCGACGAGAGGTGCCCGGCTACGCGGGCTGGCATCGTGGAGCGCAGCAACGATGAGTTCCTTTCCGGTACCGCTTCCTCCGGAAATGAGGACGGTGCACGACGATTTTGCGACGCGCTCTATCGTCGCCAGAGCCGCTCGGATCCGGGGGTGGTGGCCAATAATCTTTCCGCGGCTCGTTGGAAGAAGCGTGCGCCTCAGTGCGATCACTCCCGAGGGAGGCTCTTGCAGAGGCATCGCTCCGTCGGGTGTGAATATGATCTCGGCAAGGGAAGCGGTCATGCAACCTCCGGGGGTACCTTCACGCTAGGCAACGACCCTAGAGCAAGCGGCGGACCAACCACAAAACCAGCTGTCTTTTCGAGCTTCGGCGCAATCGGGGGGTCATCGGTGACCCCTCTCGCTTCCTCGTCTCTTCCACTTGGCTCTAGGCATTGCGTTCAGAACGCTCGCGGGAGGCGCGTGGGTCACGTATCACCCATGTGTCGAAAGAAACCCGCTTCATCCGCCGCAGGCGTCACTTTTTGCTGGTCCGATCGCGCCCGCCATCGATGCGAGGGGGGTGGACGCAGAGTACTTCTTCGCGTTCAACACGATCTGAGCGCCGTTTCCGCTGCTGCAGTCGATCACGATAGGGGCCAGCAAGTTCGCAACGACCCGCGGGGCTCTCGGGCGTACTGCGACGATCACCAGAATCGAGACGGCCTCGCTGCGGATCCCAGCCTGTTCCGCGAGGGCTTCCACGGTGTCGGCGGGATACGGTGGGGAGACTTGCCTGCTCTCGATGACCGGAAACGCGAGCGCGGGGCTCTGAAGGGATTGGAGCCAGGCGATCTGTTTTCGCGCGCCTGGACGGAGGAGTACGA
>Ga0182024_10010765_pt1 | contig 18578 bp, 5 predicted proteins | sample P32metaG_FD_120480 | JGI IMG/M metagenome (GOLD analysis project Ga0182024, IMG submission 120480) | Permafrost microbial communities from Stordalen Mire, Sweden - P3-2 metaG (Illumina Assembly) | ecosystem: Environmental > Terrestrial > Soil > Wetlands > Permafrost | place: Sweden: Stordalen... | reverse complement strand
GCGCTGTGCCTCAGCATCTGCCTCTCGCTGTGCTGCCTCTCGCTGTTCGGGGGTTAATAGGATTCCGGTAACGTTTCCACTCGCGTTGCGCAATGCCTCTTGTCGCTGTGCTTCTGCGTCCGCTTCGCGCTGTGCCTCTGCCGCCGCTTTTGCCTGGGCCTCTCGTTGTGCCTCGGCGTCCGCTTTTGCCTGCGCCTCTCGCTGTGCTTCTGCGTCCGCTTCGCGCTGTGCTTCTGCCGCGGCTTTTGCCTGCGCCTCTCGCTGTGCCTCTGCGTCTGCTTCGCGCTGTGCTTCTGCCGCGGCTTTTGCCTGCGCCTCTTGTCGCTGTGCTTCTGCGTCCGCTTCGCGCTGTGCTTCTGCGTCCGCTTCGCGCTGTGCTTCTGCCGCCGCTTTTGCCTGCGCCTCTTGTCGCTGTACCTCTGCGTCCGCTTCTCGCTGTGCTTCTGCCGCCGCTTTTGCCTGCGCCTCGCGCTGTGCCTCTGCGTCCGCTTCTCGCTGTGCCTGGGCCTCAGCGTCTGCCGCTCGCTGTGCTGCCGCTCGCTGTTCGGGCGTTAACAGGACCCCGGTAACGCTTCCACCCGCATTGAGTTGTGCCTGTGCCGCCGCTAGCTGTGCCTGTGCCGCAGCTTCTCTCTGCGCCGCGTCTTGCTGTGCCTGTGCCGCAGCTTGCCGTTGCGTTTCTGCCGCCGCTTGTTGCTGCGCCGCTTCCCGTTCTGTATATGCCGCTGCTTGCCGGTCGGCGTCTGCCGCCGCTTCTCGCTGCGCCTCAACTGCCGCTTGCCGGTTAGCGTCTGCCGCGGCTTCGCGCTGCCCCGCTTCTCGCTCTGTCTCTGCCGCCGCTTCTTGCTGCGCCGCTACTCGCTGTGCCTCTGCCGCCGCCGCTAGCTGAGCCTGTGCCGCCGCTTCTCTCTGCGCTGCGTCTTGCTGTGCCTGTGCCGCCGCCTGCCGTTGCGCCTCTGCCGCCGCTTCTTGCTGCCCCGCCGCTCGCTGAGCCTCTCCCGCCGCTACTCGCTGAGCGTCTGTCGCCGCTTCTAGCCCTGCCTCAAGTGCCGCTTGCCGCTGCGCCTCCGCCGCCGCCTCTTGCTGCACGGCTTCTCGCTGTGCCGCTGCCGCCGCCTCTTGCTGCACCGCTTCTCGCTGAGCCTCTGCCGCCCCTTCTCGCTCAGCCGCTGTCAGTGCGTCGCGCTGAGCCTGTGCCGCCGCCTGCCGTTGCGCCTCTGCCGCCGTTTCTTGCTGTGCCTCTGCTACCGCCTGCCGTTGCGCCTGCGCCGCCGCTTCTTGCTGTGCCTTTGTTAAGGCTTCTGCCTGCGCCTCTGCCGTTGCCGCTTCTCGCTGTGCCTCTGCCGCCGCTTCTCGTTGTGCCTCCGCCGCCGCTTCTCGTTGCGTCTCTGCCACCGCCTCTTGCTGCGCGGCTTCTTGCGCTGCCTGTGCTGCCGCTACCCGTTGCGCGTCTGCCGCCGCTTTTTGCTGCTCCGCTTCTCGCTCTGCGTCTGCCGCGGCTTGCCGCTCTACCTCTGCCGACGCGTCTCGCTCAGCCTCAACTGCCGCTTGTCGGCTCGCCTCTGCCGCCGCTTCTTGCTGCGCGGCTTCTCGCTGAGCCCCTGCCGCCGCTTCTCGCTGTGCCGCTTCCCGCTGGGTCTGCCCTGCCGCTTCTTGCTCAGCCTCTGTCGCCGCCTCTCGCTGTGCCACTGCTACCGCTTCTCGCTGTGCCTCTGCTACCGCTTCGCGCTGCGCCGCTGCCGCCGCTTCTCGCTCTGCCTCTGCGGCCGCCTCTCGCTGCGTCGCTTCTCGCGCTGCCTCTGCCGCCGCCTGCCGTTGCGCGTCTGATGCCGCTTCTTGCTGCGCGGCTTCGCGCTCAGCCTCTGCCGCCGCTTCTCGCTGTGCCTCTACCGCCGATGCTTGCTCGGCCTCAACTGCCGCCTGCCGTTGTGTCTCTGCTGCAGCCTCTTGCTGCGCGGCTTTCTGCTCTGCTTCTAATGCCGCATCTCGTTCAGCCGCTGCTCGTTGCGCTTCTAAGGTCGCTAATCGTAACGCCACTTCTCGATTCCCCTCTGCAGCCGCTGATCGTTGCACCGCCTCGGATTGAGCCTGAGCCTGGCGCTGCAGCTCTGCGTCTTCTTCGCGCTGCGCCTCTGCCTCACGCTGCGCCTCTGCGTCTTCTTCGCGCTGGGACTCGGCCTCTTGCTGCGCCTCTGCATCGGCTTCCTTCTGGGAGTCTGCCTCCTTCTGCGCCTCCGCCTCGCGTTGTTGCTCAGCCGCTGCTTCGCGCTGCGCCTCTGCTATAGCTTTTTTCTGTGCCTCTGCCGCCTGTTGATCTGCAGCATCTGGTTCATTAGGAGTTGGTTGAAACGGCGAAGGGAATCTATGTACTACGGGCTGATTATCGACACCCTGCTGTGCGGTCGGCAAACTGGCAACCACGATTGGATCAGAGCCCGCCATGTTATTAAGCCCGAGATACTTGAGCTTTCCATCGACCTCGATAAACAAGCCGCTTTGATTTCTCACCCATATTTTCAACAGATCCATGTCTGTAGCAATCTTGCTACCAGGTCTAAGCGTAAAGTTGCTTTTCCAGTTAACCGGATTTGTGTTCCCCAGCGCATATAGCGTCGCGAGTTGCACAGAGATGGCCCTTGTCTCACTATCTAAATGTTTTTCGTGATCATCCTTGCCCACTAGCCCGAAATTCGCATGTCCCAGTTCATGAAGTATGTTAGCCACTAAATTTTGTAGAGACGTCTTGGGATCAGTGCCCCACTGATAATCAGCAAAATCGGCTGACCCGTTTATTGCGAAGACAGTTGACGTCATGGTGTCAGGAGCAGGATAGCCGTAGGCTTGGGTCACACCAACCTGTCCTTTTTTCCCGGGATAGCTTGTAGCAACAATTGGTGTTTGATCGGGGCCGTTTTTCTTAAACAATTTCCAAACTTCAGGAACAGATCGAATGAGGGTGATCGCTGCTGCCAGCTTCTCCTGAACTGAAGGAATATCAGTGCCTTTTGGGTACAAATTGGTGGGAATTTGATCGCCGGTCAAAGGTTTGGCATTTCTGATGTCCCAGCACAAGACCGTGTATACATTGTCGCCAGACTTTTCGATCTTTACTCTACGGGCTGGGCGCGACCGGCCCCCACTTGATTGATTGCCACCAGTTTGCGATTGGCCACCATCTGCTCCGTTACCCGTGGATGTTGGTTTGCCTGCAATTTGCACTTGTCCATCAGCTGCATCGTCACCTGGAGTTGGTAAAAAAGGTGAACGTTCCAAATGTCCCGAATCCGTGTCATTCAGTGCGGCGTTACCCGTCATTGAAGATGGTGAAGCACCAATTGGCACAGGGACATGTTGAGAACCTTCAGATGATGATGTTGGCACAGGCACTTGTCTAAGAAGCTCGTTGAGCTGTCTGTCCTCAGCCGGTGTAAGCGGGTGGACCGGCACACTGTTATATAGTTCTCGATAGCCACTGAACTTAGTCATGAAATCGTGCAGCGAGTTAAAATTACTCGGATCCATAATCGGATCGCTAACGTTCAACTTCGCACCGCTAGGAAATTGCAAGACGCGTAGTTTGTCTCCTTCAATGTGATTCCAAACGTATGCCTCGGATTGCGTCGCAATAGCCTCACTGGCAACTTGAGCCGTCGCCGAATGAATCATTGTCAGGTTCTGATTCTGAGCGTGTCCCATTTCATACGCTGTTTTTGCCACAGTATCTCTGATTCCACGGCCCTTGGTATAGACAACGATGTTGTTAAACTGATTTCCGAAGAGGTCTTGGTCCTGATGAAAAAATGAGTTTAAGACTACGCCTCGCGATTTCGGTGGAGGATCGTCCACCAGCACAATCTGCAGATTCTGTCTGAGAGCCAGAGCCTGGGCGACTTGTTGCTGCAGGTAGGGGTCCTGAAAAGTCCTGATCAGCGCCAATGTGTCGACGTCGGTCGGAACCTGCTTGTTGGTGATAGCATTCTGGGCGTTAGCACCTAGCAGATAAGTGGCGCTGAAACCGGTTGAATCGTCGTAGTTGAGTTGCTGCCCGTTGAACGTACCTGAGCGTTGCATTCGATTCTCCTCAGTTGAACGTGCCGTTACTTAAGATTGCCATGACACCATTAACAACAGCATTAGCGTTCAATTCCTGACATGAAGCTGTTGCCTCTTTGACTTGCTCCAAGACCAGCGTTGAAGCACGCGTATGATAGAAATGATTATTGTAACTGAATTTCCCCGTTGATTCTCGCTGACATAGCCTTGTCGTTTGTTGTTATGAACAGGTCACGAGTGAGACACGGCGAAGAAGGTTATTGAAGTCTTCCCCGGCACATTGGTGATCAACTGAGAGCAAGCCATTGATTGAGCTTTTTGTCGATAAAGAACTCTTGAATGCCAAATTTGACCACGTCATTAAAGCCGATTTCTGAAAGTGTTTCCCAGACTCGATTCTTGATTTGATTTCTCAGCTGCACTCGTTGAGCCTGGGGCAGATCCTGCACTGTGCTGGTGCCTAAAGCGGGATCTACTGCAGTAATTGGTTGGTTGGGGCTGGGCATATAGTGGATTGGATAGAACGGCGAATTGGGATTATTGTTTACTGCATCGATAAACTGACGCGTCTTCAGGCGTCCTAAATCATAGTCGTTATCTCGCAACCGCTGGTCGAAAAAGCCTCCAAAGGACATCAGTACATCACCAGCCAATTGATCGCTAGTAGCGGTGATGCCGAAGATCTGCATTTCGTCTTTATCCGGCAGATTTGCCGCTCTTTCGAATAACAAAATTGCCGTAATCCAGGCATTAGCCGCTGCCTGGCTAACGTTTTTAGCGAGGTCGCTATATTCGCTGGCAAATTGTTGCTGCAGGCGATTGAAGTCGGCTTGAGCGCTGGCAGCGTCGGCATAGAAACTGGCTAGAAGTCCGTTGTTCACGGTGACGACGGACTGTAAGTTCAGGCTGCCATTGAGCAACAATCCATGTAATGCCATCGCTCTTTGATTGAATAGCGCGATCTGTTGATTGACACTTTCTGCCATGATCCAGTCCTGGAATCGACCTTGCTCAAAGATAGCCGACACCAATCTTTCTGCCAGGGGGAAAAACTTGGCATTGGCTGCCCGGAAGTCGCTGTTGATAGTGGACGATTTAGCTCCAGGCGCAACAAACAAATACAGCCTGGACTCGAAGTTTTGATGATGATCGATCAAATCGACCAGATTCTTAGCCATGCCTAAAGGCTCATTTTGAAAGACACCACCATCGGTGTAAGCATAAGCGCCCGAGCTAGCAGGATAGCCGACTGGTGCGCTGTTCGTGAATTGCGTATATTCGGATTGCAGGCGAATCAATTCCTGGACCCGAAAAGCAAAGGGAAAGGAGCCGCATGCTACTGCCGCCTGCCTGATCGGATCCCATATTTGCGGTTGATCGCAGGCAGCGCCCGTTAGCTGGCGAATAAATTGATCCTGGTGCCGGGTGTAGATAAACTGTCCACCAGTCATCATCGGCACGGCATAGTCGATACCGTTGAGGTTCGAAATCGCCAGTCCTAAGAACAGCGACGTTGCACAGGCCGGATGCGCACTAATCACGGGCGGTAGTCCAGTTGTGTAGCGCTGCATCAGGTAACGTCGCGAAATCGTTTGTATCAGTTCAGAAGACAAAATAGACTCTGTCGGATCATCCATTTTTGACAAGTTGAGCAGTCCTGCCAAACTGACGTCTTTTACCCATGGCAAATAAAGTGGGTTGTTTCGGTGATCGACAAAGGATTCGTTTTCGTACAAAAGCTTTTGCGCACAAATAGTAGCCGTCATGCCGCCGGCAGATGCACCAGTCAAAACATCAACACAGATCTTTTTGTCTGGCGTCGTGCGAGGGTCCAGATTGTGTTGAGCTAACGCAGTGAGGATCTCATAGAGCACTCCGCCTTCGTAACTGCCAAGTGATACGGCACCCGAAATGGTGATTGCTAATCGCTTTGACATGGTCCCCCGATATAGACGAAACAGTTCTTCCTGATCCAGCGGACTGAATCTCACACACTTCAATAAAGCGCGCAGCTGATTCGAGTCCCTACGGCTAAGAATTGCTTGCGATCACTTTGGTTTCTCGTTTGTCAGCTGCCGAGCGAGACATTATAGAGGAATTTCATTCTCGAGTAGATCTATTGACAGCAGCTCATCTTTAAAGATCAGTCAACAGTATTTTCGTGTCGCTCGAAATAATGCACAACTGGCAAAAGGTGACGTGCCTCCGTTGGCAAGAGATACCGTCATTGATACCTGCATAGACGATCACAGAGGTTGTCCTTGAGCAAAAAATTTGTTGGACCAAACCTGACAATACCTCAACATGGTGATCGGACATGGTTAAGCAGACATTACCTGAGACAACATAGTTAGTGTGTACATTGGGCAAGAAGGGCTAGCCTTGCCGAATACAACTCGCGGAAACCAACGTCGACAGGTATTCGCAGGGTTAATTGCAGAAATGTTCTGCCACCAAAATGCGTCCAAAATGCGTCAATGTGTATATAATTCGAACTCAACTGTTTCGCGGTATCCCTTGCCAATCTGCTGTGTGCTGACGTCTGCGACGGATGGCGTCGCGCGTACTTCTGCGGCAATTTTCAGCCGAGAACGAGAGGAGCTGCGTTCTTTAGATGACCCAGCGCCGCCACCCGAAATCCTGGATACTGTTGCTTTTATCGATCACCGCCCTGTTCCTTGCCATCGGCGGAATAGTTTGGGCGCAGGATGCTGAGACGCGCTATCCATCAGCATCGCACCTGCCGGACTCGCAGCCCGGCTGGCAGACTTACCGGACAGAAAGCGACCCGGGTGCTCCACTGGATGAAGCGCAGGGCGGCAAGACGGCACTCGGCACTGCGATCTTCAAACGGACGATCGAATGTTTTCCGGCCGAGCCCCGTAATGTTTTCTCTCAAGTCGATCGGGTCGCCAGCGGCAAAGACGGCTCGCTGGAAACGCTCAAATACGATCTCGACCATGACGGACAGATCAGCGACCACGAGCGCGACGCTATCCGCGGACAGAACACGTGGATGCTCTGGGGAGAAGGAAACGAGGCTTTCTGGGGCTGGTTGCAGGAGCGCGGCTACGGCTTACACGATTTTCTCATTCTTCTCGACTCTCGCAATCGGGCGCATCGTTTTCGTGATCAAGGTTTGATCAACCAACCAGGCATGAAAGCGCAAACAGAAACGACGAAGAAACTTCTGGGACTGTATCTCGATCAAGCAGACGGCGATAAGGTGAAGCTGCGACAGTCACCCAACGACCCGTTTGACTTCACCAAAGTCAAAAAGGAACTGTTGTCCTCACTGCCAAAGAATCATCCAGGCGCTCCATTCACACCGGGCCCTGACAGCGGTTATGAACAAGCAGTCTCACAACTACCCGACGACGGTGTGAGCCCCAGCATTTATGGCTATCCGTCTGGAGTAATTGGACTGAGACTTTTTCCCAACCCGGACTTTTTCGGTGGAACAACGGAAGCGAAGGAAGCGCGAGACTACTGGGCCGAGCGTGTGACGAACAACAACGATGCATACTACACGGATCCTGACGTCTATCGCGATCCTAAGTTAGTACGCCCGTTTCGGCCGGCCATGACTTGCGCTTTTTGTCATGTGGGGCCGCATCCCCTGTCTCCCCCAAAGGATCCTGAGCAGCCAGAGTGGGGTGACCTTTCATCGACGATCGGCAATCAATACTGGGTGCCGCAGCAAGGCATCGCCAACCTGACTAAGCCGGACAATTTTCTCTATCACTTTCTTGCCAGCCAGCAACCAGGTACGATCGACACGTCGCTCGTCAGCACCGACCACATCAACAACGCCAATTCAATCAACGCCATCTTTCAAGTGCCAGCGCGACTGGAGAGGGCCTCACTAAACCCACCGGAGAGGCAACGCGCGGCTAATTTGCAAGAGCCAGGCATTGAGGACGGGTTGACATCGACGAATCCCAGGCACACACCGCGGGTGTTGTTAGACGGCGCGGACAGTATCGGTGTCTTTGGTGCTCTGGCGCGTGTCTATTTGAACATCGGCACCTTCTCGGAAGAGTGGCGCCGTTGCCACAATCCGATCATCGGGTTTGTGCCGCAAAAGCCGTTCTCGCTCGCCACTTGCACAGCTAATTCTGTGTACTGGCGCACGGCTCAGAAATATCGCACTCATTATCTCGCCTCATTCTTCACTTTGCAGTCAAAACCGCCTGCTACCACCCCTGGTGCATTAACGAATAGGCTATTTGGCACCACACCAGATCCTTTGACGGCGGCGGTGGTTAATGCGTCGACTGCACCGATGGAGTTTGCTCATACAATTGAAGGCAAGGCATTTGTCGCTGACCCCAAAAACCGCACAGCGATCAAACGCGGACAGCAAGTGTTCTTACAAAACTGCGCCATTTGCCACTCAAGCAAACAACCAGACGGTTTCGAGCTGGACTTTTCGCGCGACTGGCAAAGTGGGACGAGGGGTGAAGTGGCAGCAGGTGCGCAAGCGTCTGGTCCGCAGACGGATGCGACGGTGCCTTCCAGTCAGATCGGTACTGCGGGTGGTTCCGTACCTTCAAATCGGTCAAGTGGTACAGCCGGTGAAGCTGGGTCTTCAACTCATACAATTAGTGGTACGGGTGGTGTCGCGGCACCACTGAAGAACGGCAGTTCTGCATCTCGTCTTCTGACTTTGCCAATGGACTATTCTGAATGGGAGCTGTTCAAGCACAGTCCGGCATATCTCAGGTATGCCGCACGGGTGACGCAACAGTGTGCCGATGAAGGACCGAGTTTCTTTGCCAATAACTACATGTCCACCGACATCAGAGTGCCGGTGACATTGGTTGGCACCAACTCAGGTCGAGCAGTCGCCACAAACGGCATGAGCGGTCAGGTGTGGGACAACTTCACATCCGAGGACTACAAGCATCTGCCTGCAGTCGGCGCCATACATTTCTATAATCCTTATTCAAAAGCGGCAAAAGACAGCTATGGTTTCAACGATTATTACGAGCCGCCCGGCGGTGGCCCGGGTTATTACCGTCCGGCGTCTTTAGTCGGAATCTGGGCAACCGCACCCTTCTTGCACAACAACTCACTGGGTAAATACAATCACGACCCCTCAGTCAAAGGGCGGATCGATGCCTTTGAAGATGCGATTGACAAACTTCTATGGAACAGTCACCGCGTTCTGGAAAAAGGCAAAGAGACGGAAGCTCATGCCGGCGATCTGCGCTACAGCGACCCTGAATGTGCCGCCAACGATCCGGGCTATATATATCGAACAACTCAGGACAGCTGGGTGGAGATAGGACCACGGTTCATCCAGCCGCTGATCGCGGGAGTGATAGGCGATACGTGGATACGGATCATCACCTGGGGAATAGGGCTGGTACTGTTTGCAGTGTTCGTGGTTCTGGCATACTTTCAACGCCCGCGCCATCTGGGTCTTGTCCTTACACTAAAGGCAGTCTTGATTGGCGCGGTGCTTTCAGAGCTTAGGGTTGACAGAGTCCTTCCAGTTGCCTGGCTTCTCCCCGTTGTCTTAATCGGGCTCGCATACATTATCTGGTATGTGCTCAGGGATGACAAGCAGCAGTCATCGCTAAGGCTCGTCACTCGCATCATTTTCATTCTCTCGGCACTAGGTGCCGCCGGCATCATAGCCGTAACAAATACTTTTCTGTCAGGAGGTTTTGGTGCACTCAGGGCCGGACCAATCCCCAAGGGAACGCCTGTCAATTTGATCATGAATGTCAACCCCGAGGCACCGCTGGCGGTGCAGGTCGATGCATTCAGCGCTGTGGTGCGCGGAGTATCCAAAGTCCGGTTGAATAGTTTGCATGATGCCGATGCCCTACATGCCTTCGAGAATGAAGCCGGGCAGCCGTTGATCAAAGCCAGCAAGTGCCCGGACTTCGTTCTCGACCGCGGGCACTGGTTCGGCGAGGCGATACCAGATCAAGACAAGAAAGACCTGATCGCTTTTCTGAAAACTCTTTAAGAGGAATCAAGACCGATGTCCATGCAGCAGAAAGCGGCAACACCGTGTGACCCAGATAAGAGCTCTCAAGGCATGCTCGACCGGGCGCGCGACCGAAAAGCGACACCGTTCGATTACATCATTGTTGGCTCTGGTGCCGGGGGTGGCCCGTTGGCCGTGCGCCTGGCGGAATCGGGAAAGACTGTTCTTTTGATCGAATCAGGCGGTGACACTGCGGCGATTGACCCGACCGAGCCCGAAAAACTAAAGGAAGTGTATGAGGCGCCGGGCTATCATGCTGCCGCCACAGAAGACACAGAGATGAGCTGGATGTTTTCGGTGCGACATTACAGCAGTACGAACGAGCAGGTGAAAGATAGCAAATACAACAAGCGAGACACTGAGAGTAATGCTGTCCAGACCGCAGGCAACGCTGCCGAAAGTCCGCCTCAGCCGCCAGACAAGAAATTTTTGGATGGCACAGGTATTCGGGGCGGCCTTCGAGGCATATTTTATCCGCGCAGTTCTGGTCTGGGTGGATGCACATCGCATCACGCCATGATTGTTGTTGCTCCTAATGAAAAGGATTGGGACCACATCGCTGAGCTGACCGGCGATGACAGCTGGCGCGCAGAGAATATGCATGGCTATTTCACCAAGCTTGAGCGCTGCCAGTATATAGATCGCTATCAGCGATTTTTGAGCAAGCTTGGAGGACTGATATATAAGGGCTACCGGCGGCTCGTGTTGCTTTTCGATCCGCGCGCCATCCTCGATGACGGCGGACATGGGAGCAATTCTGGCAAAGGCTGGCAACCGACGAGTTTCATCGATCCCGACCTGGTCTCACAGATTGAAAAGTCGGATCGTAATTTTGTCGATGTCTTAATGCAATCAGCTCTAGCCGTGCTGCACAGCGACAACAAGCTTCTATCTTTGTGGAAGCGTGCTTTAGTGTGGGCTCGAGTCGTGCAGCAGTTAGACTTCAACGACTTGAATACGAGAAGGGCGAGCCCCGAGGGAGTTTTCTTGATTCCTATCGGCACCAAAGGCAGCACTGACCCAAACGTTGCCAGCGGTATCCGCTACGGCGTGCGGGAGCGGTTGGTTAATGCGCAAAAAAGCGCCAAGGAACGCCTGGTAATTGCCACCAACTTTCACGTCGTCAGAGTGGTGTTCGAAGCAGGTAAGGATGGGGCAGCGCCGCGCGCCATCGGAGTGGAAGGACATTATGGTGAGCATTTGTATCGTGCTAGCCCGATCCAGAATCTGAAAGCGGACGAGATTCAGAGGGAACAGCCACTCGCATACTTCACAGTGGGCGAGATCATCCTTTGTGGTGGTGCTTTCAATACGCCTCAATTGTTGATGTTAAGCGGCATCGGCGACAGAGAGCATTTGACTAAGGTCGGTATCAATGGACCGGCAGAAGCGAACGGAGAGAAGGTGGGCGAGATCGTGCATCTGCCGGGCGTCGGCAGGAACCTGCAGGACCGCTATGAGGTGTCAGTCATAAGCGAGCTGGCCAATCCATTTGAAACGCTGAACGGTGTCAGCTTTACGCCTGGCGTTGAGAAGGACAAAGCCCACATTCAATGGACAAAAGACAAAACAGGGCTCTATGCCACCAACGGCGGCACGCTGGCAATATTGCGGCGATCGTCAGCAGCCAAAGAAAAAAAAGAGCGCGAATCTGACGTGTTCACGTTTGGGGCACCGGTAGCTTTTCGCGGCTATTACTGGGGTTGGTCGCGTGAGTTACTGTCACCGACTATGGGCGCACCAAGCCAGAATCGCAATCTCTGGAGCTGGATTATTCTCAAGGCCTACACGACCAATAACACCGGCACAGTACGATTGCTCAGTACAAACCCTTTCGATACACCTGGGATCTGTTTCAATTCATTCTCGGATGCGGAAGCGAACAATGATCTTGATGCGCTAGTTAATACGATCGAGTTCATTCGGACAATCAATAGTAAGAATTCTCGTCAATTCGTCAATGAGATCCAACCAGGCAAGAATGTCCCAGATCCGCAATTGACCAGAGAGCAGATAATCAAAGGGGAGCTGAACGATAGTCCCCTCGGCAAGTGGATCAAAAAAGAAGCATGGGGGCATCATGCCTGCGGTACATGCCGAATCGGTTCAGACGCGTGGCAAGCGCAAACCCAGCAATTGCGAGATAAGATGGCGGTGTTGGACAGCCACTTTCGTGTGCACGGAGTGCGCGGACTACGGGTTGTGGATGCATCGGTTTTCCCAAAGATTCCTGGTTACTTCATCGTCACACCGATCTTTATGATCAGCGAGAAAGCGGCCGATACGATTCTGTCCGACTCAACCGATTACCCCGATCGCCTGGCCGAGGAGGAGTTGGCAGCCATTGGATATCGAAGACAAACGGCACTGGTCGCACCGCCGACGGATGCACCAGAACCGGTGCCAGGGCGAGTGTTGCCTCCCGACGCTGTAGGAATTGCGCTTTCAGGTGGTGGCATCCGAAGTGCCACTTTCTGCCTCGGTGTATTGCAGGCTTTAGCTAAGAAAAACAGGCTGCGGCAGGTGGATTTGATGTCCACCGTATCTGGTGGCGGGTACATCGGCGGCTTCCTAGGGCGTCTTTACTCCAATGTTGAAAAAGATGTGAAGGACAAGGCCGGAAGGGTGCAAGATATAATCGCGGATTCGAGCTCGGCTCAGATTAAGTGGTTGCGCGAGAACGCCAACTATCTGGCGGGGGAAGGCAGCGCCGATGTGCAGCTTGATCTGGCAGTGCTCTGGCGCAACCTTCTGACTGTCCATTTAATCATCGGCATTCTGGCAATTGCAGTTTTCTGCATTTCGCAGTGGCTGTCACACATTGTCGCCTCGTTCTTGCCGGTGCTCATAGTGCCAACAGAGTTGACGCAATCAGCGATATTGAATAGTGTCAAACTGCCGCAGTACATTTCTAAGAATCTGCAAGTAAGCGATTGGCTCTGGTTGCCGATCGTGTGGTTTACACTCGCTGTTTTACCTGCCTCGATCGGCTTCTGGTTGGCGTACTATTCGGAAAGCACCAAGCCGTATCCCAAATATGCCATTTTGTCGTGGATTGCGGCCTTGTTTGCGGCAGTGGCGGCATTCACATTGCCTGGAGTGTTTTTGTTTCCTTCGGTCGGTTTGATCATTCTTGTGGCGGCGTACATCTGGCAGGAGTTATCGCGCCTCGGCTTGCCAGACGATGGCGGTGCGACAATTCGAGGCACCATTCTGCGCAATCGATTGACGCGATCGCTCGGAGAGGCTATGTTTACGTTCGTTCTTATGGTTCTTTTTGTCATCCTAGACAGCACGGCGAAAAGCGCAGCTAAAGCAGATCTTGCCGGACTGCTTACCGGGTTACTCATGCTTATGGCGCCGTTCTTACCGATTGCCCGGGCGCTAACGCTGAAGCTGCAGGCGGTGGCAGGAGTGCCGCGCAGCGGGCAGCCTGTCAGTGTTTTTGCGAGCTGGACAGCGGGCGCAGTGGCCTTCTCTGTGTTATTTTCCCTCTTGGTAGTGGCAGACGTGCTCGTTTACAAAGATTTCTGGGCTGGTTCTCATTGGGAGTACTGGCTACTGATTTCGACGGTGGCATTCTCAGCTGTCGTGGCCCGTGCAACTGGATTTCTCAATTTGTCATCTCTGCATTCATATTACGCTGCTCGATTGACTCGCACCTTCCTTGGTGCCTCGAACAGGCGGAGAATTTTCGGCTCTGACACGGGGATTCCCTTAGATGTAAGCCTGGCTCATCCCGATGATGACATCGCCTATGGAGATTACCATCCGGAGACAAATGGCGGACCACTGCATTTGCTTAACGTTTGCGTCAACGAAACGATCGACCTGGCATCACAACGCGATGTACGAGAGCGCAAAGGTTTGTCGATGTGTATGGGCCCAAAGGGTGTAAGTGTCGGCAGGCGATTTCATGCCCTGTGGAAAGAAATTAGTAGACAGGACAACGGAGACAAAGACAAGTTACCGCCAGGATTAGAGGCATTGCCAGCCAGTCCGAACCCTAACGCCTTTCATGTTTTCTCTCAGCACAACGGGAAGCCAGCACCCGTGGAATCGTTACGGTTGGGACAATGGATTGCCATATCTGGAGCGGCAGTCAGTACAGGACTTGGTCGAGTAACAAGCTTGCCACTGGCGTTGCTTTGTGGCTTGTTCAATGTCCGACTTGGTTACTGGTGGGACTCGGGGATTGATCCGTATCAAAGGCCCGGACGTTATCCACCGTCGTTGGCTGCACACATCCGCCATTTTCCGGCCCTGCTCTTTCGCATGCAAAGCATATTGTTGAATGAGTGGCGTGCATCTTTCCCTGGTCCGTCGTATCGGTTTTGGTATCTCACCGACGGCGGACACTTTGAAAATACAGCCATGTACGAATTGGTGCGGAGGCGCGTGCCATTGATCATCGCAATAGATGGAGGAGAAGATCCGAAGTATTCATTTGGTGACTTGTCTCTGTTGACACGATTGGTGCGCATAGATTTCGGTGCCGAAATCAACTGGGTGAATCCTAAAGATGGAGTGACAGGGTGGGCAGACATCCAGGCAGTCTGCGATCAAACAAAGACGACAATACCCATGTGGGTGCAGCACTGGATCGACGCCAAAGTTCTAGGGCGACGCGATGCGTTTTCTCGCAAGAATCGTAGCCACTGTGCTGCTCTAGCCTACATTAGCTATACGGATGACAAGGATCATCCAACATGGTTGCTGTACATCAAAGCCTGTCTTGACGGAAATGAACCGGTTGATGTGACTGAGTATGCGGTCTGCGACGAGGCGTTTCCTAATGACTCAACCGAAAATCAGTTTTTCGACGGGGCGCAATGGGGCGCGTACAGATTGTTGGGGGAGTACATAGGCACAAAGGTGTTTGAATGAAACGATTGAGACGTGGTCATGTGCCGGAGAATCATCTATGTTGAGATCCTCCAATGATAATACCAAAGGTGGTATCAACTGCTTATTGTCGCGGATGACAAACTCTCTCCTTTGCGTATTCATGCTAAGTCATTGTCTCATTCCGCCCGCAGGTGCATACGATTACGATCAGGTAAAGGCTGATCTATTCAAAGAGATCTATCCTGACGGCGCCAACCAATTACCAAGCGGATCCAGACCGGACGGAGACTACCTTTTGCAGTTGAAGGTCTTGCGACTGAAAACACAGGTTGATCTCTTGCTTGGCGCGATTGCTTTCGACGAAGCCAATTTGCTTGAAAAGAAACACCAGTGTGATGAAAAAGTGTCGATGCAGAGCCGCAATAATTCGATCGCTCAACTGTTGACAGGAGCAGTAGGTGCCTGTGTGGGAATACCACTCACCTTTCCCAAAATACCGCCAACCGGCGGTAATTCCATTCAGATCGCTACCGGAGGAACAACCGCATTACTGATGTCTCTGACCTTGATCGATCCGAAATTTGCAGGCAGCGTTCCCGCTAGCCGCGCACTGGCGGAGGTGATTAAAGGAACACCGACGGGGACCGGTGGCACTGAGGTAACAAATTTTCCCGATGACTCAATGTACTCCCAGCCGATCCGCAACTATTTAGATTCTCAGTTGCTCCCTTTTGGCGACAAGCCGGTGGCGTTTTCTAACACGGTCGATACCGATGTGAATAGCGAGCGAGCCGTATGCTACGTGGTGCGCCAACTCAAATATGTGTTTTCAGAAGACGACAAGGATGCGACTCAAACGGGCGGACTGGTTGACATAAACAGCAAGATAGCACTTTTACGAAAGCACTGGTCGAAGCATTACAAAGAGGCATATGAAGATGTGGTGCACGAGCGTGAGGAACGCGATAGTCGTCGCCTGGCTGATCAAAGTCGCGACCCGAATTTGCTTAATCCAGCCACTCGAGCAGATGAATGGGGATTTCGCAAGGCGAAAATTTCTGAAGACGTGATCAATGGCCGATTGGTCATGCTCAATCAGCTGCGTGTGCTCATCGCCATGTACGAATTTCGCATCCAGGAGATGCTGCAGATATTAATAGATGAACCACTAAGCCGGCAGTACATTACCGCAGCCCATGAAGGACCGCCTTTGCAGGCGCGTCCCAAGGCATTGCACGTACAGTCCCCGCGCCGGCGTTTGTTTGGCAAGAGGATCATGTGACCTCATGAAGTTAGTCAAGAATGTACACGTTGCCGGTACGAGCGAAAATGAGCCTGCCAACTTCGAAGCCGGCAAAACCACCGCGATTATCTTCGTACACGGCACTGGAGCACAGGCACCATTCGAGGGCATTGATCACATCGCGCGGGGACTCTACCAAGAGCAGTATCTGTTGCGCGGACGGTCGCCGAAGATCACGACAAGATTGGCACCATGCAAAGTATGCCCGGAGGTGTCCATACTGCCGCGCGCCGAGCTGTTGCTGAAATCGGATCGAACGAAAAGATATGTGCACGTCTATGAGGGATATTGGGCACCGCTCACTGAAGGCAAGATCAAAGTAGGTCAAGTGATCGCCTTCATCTTCGACTCATGCATCCGAGCATTGCGAACCGGCACCGCCACTGCATTCTGGCGCTGGAGTTTCCACCATTGGCGCAGCTATGAAGTACGCTTTTGGGATCTGGCCGGTTTTGGTCTAGCCGGTCTAATCTTCGTCGGACTGGTGGTAATCAATGTCACAGTTGCCACTGTGATGCTTGCATATACGTCAATTGGTTCGTCTTCGTGGGCCAACAACTCATTCTTAGTTGACTTAACCGCCGATTTGTCAATTGTCACATTTCCTGCGTGCATTGTTTTTCTCTCACTATGGCTATCAAGGTTTATAGACGATTCCCTTAGAGAAGTTGAATTTGCAGAGCAAGTTCAGTTTGAATCGCAAAAACGTCAGCGTGCGCTAGCTGAATCGACTTCTGGCGCTGGCAACCAGTCCACAGGACAGGCATCCGGCGAAAAGGCAACTGCAAAAGTTTCTTTAGTCTTGGGCGAGGTTGAAGAAGGCGAAAATGCATCGGTCGATGCGTCAGCCACCGATGCGCTCCTCGGTAATGGAGCAGTGAACGATGAACTCGTAGGCAACTCGTCATCGTCGCCGGATTTTGCTGCAGAAACAGTGAAAAAGCCGACGGTCGACAGCGCATCTTCAAATCAGATATCTGGAGGATGGAATGGGGCTAGACCATCTAGCTCTGAAATAAACTCAGCGCAGTGCGACACTGCGGGGTTGTCTTCTGACGAGAAAGATAACGGCGATGCTTCGGATAGATCAGACGCTATTCGCTATAGCTATTCATGGCAGGTCTGGCGTTCCTGTAAACGATTGATGTGGTTCATCAATCACATTCTAGTATCTTTAACCTGTTTGGCGTTGGGTTTCGCGGCATTCTTCTGCGCGCGACATGCCATCTATCATAAGGCATTGTCAAAATCGATGTGGTCGATAGGCTGGTGTGAAAAGCATCTTCTTCATTACGATGTTGACTTCTTGAGTTACCTGGCTATTCTTGCTATTGCAGGCCTCGGATTTTTGGCATTCTGGATATGTCACTATGTCTGGGCTAAAAAGAAAGCGGTGCCTGAAGCTGAATCTGAATCTGAAGCAGATTCACGCATGTCGCCCGACGAGCTGAAGCGGTTCTTTGGATTGAGCGCCGCCAACTTCCGCGACAGCTCTGCTTTGTTTCTTATAATTGTCGGCGCTATTGGCTTGGCCGGGATGTTCGCAGCCGGGCCTCTGCCATTTTGTCTGGGACAGTTTTTTCGTGTCTCAGGGCTCTCAGAATATCATCTTAGTCCACCACAGCAAGTGAACAGCAAAGCAATCGTCTACCCGAAAGACCAAACGCACCAGGCAAGCACAGATCAGGGGCAGGCAAAACCGACGGCAGTGGGCAGTACCGTAGCACCCAAAAAAACCGCCGGAATCGAAGATTATTCTGTGCTGCCGGAAAATGCTGTTACCGCTTTGATCGTTGCAGCATTCATCACCATTTACTTAATAGTGATCGCGCGAGAGATCCTGACGCAAATCATTGGCGACATAGCCATTTATTTATCGGCTAATGGTCTGGGGGAATTTCGTAAGACGCGACTCGATATTCAAGACACGATTTTCAATGTCATGAAATCTGTATATGGGCAGCGTGATGCTGCGGGGAACCTCCTGTACGACAGAGTGATTGTCATCGGTCATTCTCTCGGGTCGATCATCGCCTATGATGTGCTGAATCGGCTTATCAATCTGGAAATAATTGAAGAACAAGAACTGGCTGTGAGAAAGCGGACCATCATGTTTCTTTCGACCGGCTCGCCCCTGGATAAATCAGCCTGGATTTTTCAGAGCCAAAAGCTGCGCACAGTTACGGTAAGAGAAGCATTAGGCAGCGCTGTTCAACCGTTAATTCTTCGCTACAAAAACAGACCGCCGTACTGGATCAACGTGTACTCGAATGAAGATCCAGTAAGCGAAAGCGTTGCAGCAACCGCACCCTTGAAGTAAGCGTGCGCACGGGAGAGTATTGAGCCGAACAGGAAAAACGTCGGCTATGG
>Ga0182024_10010764_pt1 | contig 18580 bp, 14 predicted proteins | sample P32metaG_FD_120480 | JGI IMG/M metagenome (GOLD analysis project Ga0182024, IMG submission 120480) | Permafrost microbial communities from Stordalen Mire, Sweden - P3-2 metaG (Illumina Assembly) | ecosystem: Environmental > Terrestrial > Soil > Wetlands > Permafrost | place: Sweden: Stordalen... | reverse complement strand
ATGTCGTCAACTGCGCCAACGGCAGCGACGCCCTCGAAATGGCCCTGCAAGCCCTCGGCATCGGCCCCGGCGATGAAGTCCTCGTGCCCGCCCACACCTGGCTCACCACCGCGACCGCCGCCACCCACCTCGGTGCGCAACCCGTTTTTGTCGACAGCCATTCCGATCACTACACCCTCGATCTGGCCGATGCCGCGCGCAAAATCACCTCCCGCACCAAGGCCATCATGCCCGTCCATATCTTCGGCCAGGCCGCGCCGATGGACGAAGTCCTTGCCCTCGCGCGCGCCCACGGCTTGAAAGTCGTCGAAGATTGCGCCCAGGCCACCGGCACCACCTATCGCGGCCGCCACGTCGGGACGTGGGGCGACATCGGCTGCTTCAGCTTCTATCCCGGCAAGAATCTCGGCGCCTACGGTGATGCCGGCGCGCTCACCACCCAGGACGAAAAACTCGCCACTTATCTCCGCCGGCTCGGCAATCACGGCGCGCTCCAGAAATACGACAACGACATTCCCGGCCGTAACAGCCGCATCGATGGCCTCCAGGCCGCCGTCCTCAACGTAAAAATGAATCATCTCGCAACCTGGATCAAGCAACGCAAGGCACATGCAGCCCGCTACAACGAACTCCTCGCCAAGCGCGGCATCACACCACCGGCGATCGCTCCCAACAGCGAACACTCCTATCACGTCTATGCTGTCCGCGTGCCTCAGCGCGATCAAGTCCGCGAACGCCTCACGGCTGCCGGAGTCGAAACTCTCGTCCATTATCCCAAGGCCGTGCCTTTCCTCGGCGCCTATGCCTATAAAAAGCATGTCCCGGAAGATTTCCCCAACGCCTTCGCCCACATGAACCAGATGCTCTCGCTGCCTCTCTTCCCGGAACTCGATCCGGCGCAACAGAACTATGTCGTTGCGCAGTTAGACCAAGTCATTCGGACCCGCTGACAGCGGCAAAACTTCGCCTAAAGCAACGCTTGCCTTGCAGTCTTTCTTTCACATAAAGTGCAGTACAATCATATTGCTACCCGCATTGAAAACGAACAATGCGGGTAGCAATAACGTAAGCCTTTTTGTTTCCGAGTAAGGCTTGCCTAAAGAGATCTCTTCCGCGTACAGTGCCTTACAATCTCAATCATATTGCTACCCCCATTGAAAATGAGCAATGGGGGTAGCAATAGTGTGGGATTTCCTGTTTTCAAGCTGCATTTCGGCGTGACCCCCTCCGTCTTTTCGGACAGCCTCTAAAACTCATGTTCGGCCCCGGTGTTTATTTCTGGCGCGTTCTCTACCGCATACTGGAACTCCCGTGGCTTCGCCGCCTCCTCACCCACCGCTATCGTTCCCTCGAACAAACCCGCGGCTCCGGCGTCGCCCGCAAATTTCTTCGCCGCACCCTCTTTGCGCTCTCGGCCAACCGCCTGCGCAACTACCAGGGTTACGTCCCCCTCCAGGCATGGCAGGCCTTTTGGGAAATCGCTCGCCGCGTCGACTCGCCCGGTCAAACGCCCCGCCGCGCTCCGAAGCCCCGCGAAAAACTCCGCGTCGGACTCGCCGGCATGATCGCCTATCTCCCCTTTTATCCGCGCAAACTTTTCCGTGACCTCCCTCCGGACCTGGAAATCCACCTCTTCGAAACCGTCCGCGAACTCCCCCCCGAACATTACCTCCGCCACACCGACGCCGCCTCACTCCACAACGTCATTCTCCATTGGAACAACGATCTCCCCTCGGATGGAATCACATCGCAACCCGAATACGCCGCTCGCGTAAAAAACGTTGCCGCCGAAATCAACCGCTTGGATCTCGACCTCCTCCTCGTCACCGAACCCGGCCGCGAAATCTTCGACCTGCTCGACGCCGTCGACGTTCCGGCCATCGCCGACTTGACCGCGACCTCCAACGTCTGCTTTCACCCCAACATCGACATCCAATTCTACATTCATGCCATCAAGGATTACGTCGTACGCGAAAACCGCCTCTTTTGCCAATCGAGCCAACAATTCCTCGCCCGGCCCGCTTTCGTTGTGCCCTACTGCCTTCTTTTCGACACCACCGGTTATGAAGGCCTGCCCGTTCCCTGGCCGGAACGCGACCACGTTCTTTTTTTTCACGGACGCCTCGTCAAGGCCGCCCAACCCGCTTTCCTCAAAATGCTCCTCGATCTCCTTGAAGAAGATGCGGACCTGACCCTCGTTCTCTACGGCATGGACTCGCACAAGGCCCTCCAAACCATCCAGTCCCAGGCCCGGCGCCGCGGCGTCGACGGGCGCGTCGATTTTCGCGGCAAATTTTCCCTCGCCCGCAATTCGGAAGGCGAAATCACCGACCCGGCCTGGCATCGCTTCGTGCGCGATCTCCGCCACGCCAAACTCGCGCCGACCTCCTTCCCCATGGCCAGCGGCTGCGCGCGATTCGAGACCTACACCGCGGGTGTTCCCTGCGTCAATCTCGCCATCCGCACTGACAACCGCCGCTGGACTTCACCCGATGAAACCCTCGTCGACATTCCCGCTCTCTACACTCCCTCGGCGACGGTCACCGATCTCGGCGATTATAAACGGATTGCCCTGCGCCTGCTTCGGGAACAGGCTCTCGCCGAAACCGTCATCGCCGAGCAACTCGAAATCGTGCAACGTCTCGGTTCGCCCCGATGCTTTTGGCGGCAGATTCTCGACGCGCACCAACAATGGCTCAAACAACGCGCATGAACCCGCAGGAGGGAAGAATTCCGCCGCTCAAAAAGCTGGCCGCGCAATTCGCCAAAATTTTGCCGCCCTCCTGGCGCTTCCCCATTTGCGGCGTCAGCGCCTCGGTCTGCGGACGCGAAGCTACCCGGCCTCTTCCGCCCAAAACCTTTGCTTCCCCCGACCCCCGTTTTCTTCAACCCGTCGCCGAGTTCCTCGAACCCGGCCATCTTTCCCCGCTTGCCCTCGTCCAATCCCACCTCGTCGCCGTCCCGCATGGAATTGCCTGGAGCCGCGGTGCGCATCTCACCGACACCGGCCGCCTCATCGATCCGCTTTCCGTCGGGATGAGTATGTCGATGGATCGCTGGCTCGTGAAACGGCAGCGCTTCTTCCCAAAAATTCAACGCGTACCCGGAACGGTCATTTCTCTCTCCACCGACGGCCATAATAATTACTACCACTGGATGCTCGACCTGCTCCCGAAGCTCTTCATCGCCCTCGCGGCCGGACTCAACCAGGGAACCTTCTATCTCGGGGAAACCCATCCGTTCCAAAAGCAAACCCTCGAACTCCTCGGCATCCCCTCGGCTTGGGTCATCGACTGCAATGCCGTTCCGTTTTTACAAGCCAACGAACTCATCGTCCCGTTTTTGGGCCAACGCCATCCTCCAAACGTCTTCAACGCCGGTAAGTGCCGCCTCCTGGTCGACGTCTTTTCCTTTCTCATCGCCGGGAAAACCATTTCGCGCAGCCTGCCCGCCCGCTTCGTCGTTTCCCGGGCCAAAACCCGCAGCCGCCGCGTCGTCAACGAAGCTGAACTCCTCGCCTGGCTGAAACCGCTCGGTTTCCGCCCGATTTATTTGGAAGACCTCTCTCTCGTCGAACAAATCACCCTCTTTGCCCGGGCCGAAGCCATCGTCGCCTCGACCGGAGCGGGCCTCGTCAATCTCATCCACGCCCGACCCGGCATTCCTGTGGCCATCCTCATGCCAGAGGAATGCCCCGACCTCGTCTGCCGGGACATCGCCGCCTTCGCGGGATTGCGCTCCGCCATCTTTTACGCCCAGCGCCACCCACCCGACACGACCGACAAAATCGGCTGCGACATCACCCTGAACGAGCCCCTCCTGACCAGCCTCGTCCGCCATTTCACGTCCTAAAGCGACAACCCCATGCGCATCCTCGCCATCCAATTGAACCAGCCCGGAGACGCCATTCTCACCACGCCCGCTTTGCGTTGGTTGATGGACCAGGACCACGAAGTCCACGCCCTGCTCCAGCCCCTCGGCGCGGACCTCTTGCAGGCCATGCCGGGCCTCGCATCGGTCGAAGCGCTTCCGCGCGGTTCCATCCAACTGGTGCGCGACATTCGCCGGATCATCCGTTATCGCCGCACCGGCTTCGACTGGGCCATCGTCTTCTCCAAATGCTCCGACCGGCCCGCGCTCTGGGCCGTGCTCTCCGGTGCAAAAAAACGCACCGGCATCCGCACCGACCGTAACACGCGCCTCCAACGCATGGGCCTCATCAACGACTGGCAGTTGAATTCCGTCCGCTACACCCACACCTCCGAGCACCACCTTTCCCTCGCCGGCGCTCCCGACGATGTCGCCGCTCATCAAAAGCTCGAATATCACCCGCCCGAAGCGGAAAGGAACTGGGCCGCCGATTGGATGCGCCGCCGCGGACTCACCTCGGGAGGATACCTCCTCCTCCATGCCACCGCCCGCTGGCCCTCCAAATACTGGCCCATGGCCAACCTCGCCCAATTTATTCGGAAAGCTCGACCGGCGCTCGACCTGCCCCTGCTCATCACCGCCGGACGCGACGCCTTTGAAGTCGATTTTTCCCGCGAATTAATCGCCCAGTCGCCCCCCGATTACCATGAACTCGGAACCCTCACCGTCAATCAACTCGGCGCCCTGCTCCAAAACGCCGCCGGGTTTGTCGGCGTCGATTCCATGCCCATGCACCTCGCTGCCGCACTGGGCAAACCCGGCATCGCGTTATTCGGCCCCACCAATGATAAAGTCTGGGGCCCGTGGCATTCGCGCCTGGCCCTTTTGCGCACCGACTGCCGGTGCCTGCACAAAACGCGCAGTTGTCCCAAAGGCCCGGAGAGCCAATGCCTCATCGATATTTCCGCCGAAACCGTTTTGAATAAACTCGTCCCCCTCCTCAAAAATTCCTGATCGCGACAAGCCATTTCTTCGATTGACTTGTCGCCTGCCATTGGAGAGTTTGCCCCATGAAGATCGGCATATTCCTGCCCAACGCCACCTTCGATCTGCCGGGCACCGCCGAAGTCGGCGGGATCGAGGTTTACGCATTGGAACTGGGCGAGCAAATGCAAAAGCGCGGGCACGACGTCACGCTTTTCGGCGGCAAGCCCAAGCCCGGTCGCCGGCACCGCGTCATTCCCTTCCCGCACCAACTTTTCGATTACATCGAAACAAAGGACATTCCGAAACTGGGCACCCGCTTTCGCAAATTGGTTCAACGTCTCCATTTTGGTTCGGCTTCGATGCAGGCGCTGAGCGATGCCCGGTTCGATATCGTTTTCATCTTCAAGCCCTACGACTTCATCAACGCCTGGCGCTGGAAATTTCGACGCAAGGAATTGAAAGTAATCATGAATTATCAGGGCACCGATTTTTTTCCCACCGACCGCTTCTGGCATCGCTGGATCGACCGGGAATACGCCGTCAGCCCCGAAAACGCCCGCCTCGCCGAAGCGCGTTACGGCGGCGCCGTTCCTGTCATTCCCAATGCCGTCGATACCACTCTTTTTCAGCCGGCTACCGATAAGGCTTCGGAGAGCCTGCACCTCCTGACCGCCGGCCGACTCGTCGGCTGGAAAGGCCTTCGCGTGCTCGCGGAGGCGGTCGCGGAAGTCCCCGGCATCCACTGGCATGTGGCCGGCGACGGCCCGGAACTCACCTGGCTCAAGAGCCACGCCGAGGAAAAAAACTACGCCTCGCGCATCACCTGGCATGGCGTTCTGGAAGCAACCGACGTGGCGCGGCTCATGCAGTCGTGCCGCTTTTTCGCGCAGCCCAGCATTGGTTTTGACGCCTGCCCGACCGCCGTGCTTCAGGCCATGAGTTCCGGTCTCGTCGTCGCCATGTCCGACAAAGTGGGGCTGCGCGAGAACTTCATCCCCGACCGCGAATTCCTGCTCGTCTCCGGCGGAAAGGACGCATGGATCGCCGCCCTCGAACGGCTGAAGGCCCTCACGCCGGACAAGCACTTCAGCATGGGCACAGCCGCCCGCGAAGCCGTCATCCGCTCCTTTTCCTGGTCCAGCATCTGCACGCGAATCGAAGCCCTCTTCTAGACCGCCGTGAAACTCCTCTACATTTTTCCTGAAGAATTTACCGGACGCTTTGCCCGCGAATATCACGTCTATCGCCTCGCCGAAAGCCTCGCCGCCGCCGGATGCGACGTCACCCTCGCCGCCGCGCCCTCCCCACGCCTTTCAAATGCCGCCCAGCTTCATGACCTCTTCGGCGGCAGCCAAAGCGACCGCCTCAACGTCGTCTGGCTCAAGCGCCAAATCTCCCTCGGCCTGTGGAAAATCCGCAGCGGCGCGTGGTTCTTTCGCCAATTGGACCGGCTCATTCCCTCCCACAAACCCGACGCCGTTTTCACCATGCATCTCAAGGCGGCCGATCATGTCGCAAAACGGCATCCATCGCTCCCACTCGTCTTCGAGGCCCACGAAATCTTCGCCGACACCTATCCGGAAACCAGCACCAAGCACCGGAGCCTTCTCGAAATCGAACGACGGATTTACGCGCGCGTCCGCGGAGTCGTCGCCATCTCCAGCTATCTCGCCGACTGCCTCCAAACCCGCTTCGCCCTGCGCGTCCCCCTCCGCGTCCAGCACGACGGCATCGACGAAACCATGCTCCTCGACACTTCCACTCCGCCCGACCTCCACGAGCTGATTTACGCCGGCAGCCTCCAACCCTGGAAGGGCGTCCCCGTCGCCATCGAGGCCATGCGCCTCCTGCCCGAATTTCATCTCACCGTCCTCGGCGGCGCGGGAAAATCGCTCGATCTTCTCCGCCAAAACGCCCCCGCCAACGTCACCTTCACCGGCCAGCTCACGCGCGAGGCGCTGCGTCCCCTTCTCCAAAAAGCCAACATCGGCCTCATGCCCAATCTCCTCGAACCGCGCAGCGCTCTCTACACCTTCCCCTTAAAACTCCTCGAGTATTCGGCGGCGGGAAAAGGCATCGTCGCCAGCCAGATACCCGTCTTCGATCAACTCGACCTCGGCGCCTGGGTCAACCTCGTTCCGAGCGGATCACCCGAAGCCATCGCCGATTCCGTGCGATCCCTCACGCAACGCGGCATCGATCGCGCCACCGCGCAGGCATGGTCATCTCAATTTCTCTGGAAAAATCAGGGCATCGCCATGAAACAATTCCTCGAATCTCTGCTCAAATGAAAGTATTGATGGTCTCTCGCTGGCTTTGGGAAGAACGCCGACGCAACGGCGAAAAGCCCGGCTTCTTCGGCGAACTGGCCCAGGCCATCGCCGCAAAAGGAATCGACCTCACCATCCTTTCCCAGGCCAACGACGCCGGACCCGTTCCCGAACCGCGTCCCGTCGACGGCCTCAATCTCCACGTCTTTTCCCGCGAAGGCCGCGCTACCGCGTTGTCGCCCCTCGACAAAATTCTCAAGCTTTGGTCCGGCTACCGCAAAGCCGCCACCGACGCCGCCGTCATCCGCCGTTTCGCGCAACAGCACGGCCCCTTCGACGCCGTCGTCGCCCAATGCGAGGAACCCGACGGCCTCGCCTGTGCGCTCGCTTCACTCGCCGGCCAATTCCCTCCCCTTGTCACCTGCGTCCATGATTTGCGCTACGATTTTTGCGGAGAAAACGTCCGCTTCACCCGCCGATCCAGCCTCAGCTTTGTCTTCCGCAATTCTGTCCGCGTCGTCGCCAATTCGGCCCCGACCGCAACGTGGCTTCAGCGCGAATACGCCGTGCCCGAAAATAAAATCGGCCAATGCCGCATTCACCTCACCACTCCTTTCTTGAACTTGGCAGCGACGGATTCCACCAATCTTGAACCGGGCCGTCCGCGGATATTATTTCTAGGCGCGCTCAATCGGAAAAAAGCCCCCGACGTCTTCCTGCGTGCCGCGATTCTTCTCGTGCCCGATCTTCCCGGCGCAACCTTCGTGCTCGTCGGCCCCGAGACCTCGGAAGACCGCCCTTTTCACGCAACGCTGCTTGAACTGGTTTCCCACCGCCTCCTGTCCCCTCGCCTCGAATCGCTGGGCCGCCTCGAACCCTCCGCCGTCATCGACCAGATTCGCCGCGCCCGCGTCGTCGTCTGCCCCTCGCGCATTGAAACCTTTTCCCGCACCACCATCGAAGCCCTCGCCCTCGGACGCCCCGTCATCGTCACCAAAACCACCGGCGCCGCCCACTGGGTTGAGTCGACCGGCTGCGGCTCCGTCGTTCCACCCAACGATGACCGCGCGCTCGCCCACGCCATTCGCGACTGGACCTCACGCGAAAATATCCCCGACGCATCGCCAACGATCACCTCTGAATTGACAGCGGCTCGCGCCGCCGAAGACTGGATCCGCGAAGTCACGACGGCGATCCATGCCAGCTAAACAACTCTTGCCTGACGGCCTTTTTTCCATTTAAATCACATTATAATTTCATATCGCTACCCCCATTGAAAACAGACAATGGGGGTAGCGATAGTGTGTGGTAATTTCCTTCGCCTCTAAATTTACTGCCGTCCGCAGGATCTTTTGTTTTCTCTGCGCTCTTTTGCAGCTACTTCATTAGTAGCCCCTATAAGTTATGACCACCCCGCGCAAAAAAAAGAAACTACTGGTTTTCTGGAGCTCCACCGACTTCATTGACGTTTACCAATCGTCATTCGCCCATCACCCCGACTACGAAGTCGAACTCGTCTCCGCACGCGGCCTTCCCCACGAACAGGCCGGTTATCGCCGCCTGCTTCGTTTGCGAAAGCAGGTCGACGACGGCCACTTCGACCTGATTCTGGCCAACAACGTCATGCGGTCGCCCTTCCCCGGAAATAAAGGCTGGGCCACCACAGCCAGTCTCGCCACGCGCTACCTCACCTACCAGCACCGGCGAATGGACACCTGGTGGGCGCCGTGGGTGGTCCGGCACGGCAAAAGCTCCACTCCGTTGGCCGTGATCGATGCGCGGGACAGCCATTACGTTTTTTCCTGGGACCTACCCCTGCTCAAGGCCGCCAAGTTCTATTTCAAGCGCGACCTCATGAACTGGACCATGCGCGCCCTGCAACCGCTGCAAAATTATTACACCGATAAAAAAATCAATCCGTACCTGGAAAAACTCCGGCCCATGAGCCTCGGCCTGGAAGAGTCCCGGTTTGCCTCAACCTCTCGGCCCATGAAAGACCGCGACATCGACATCTTCATGAGCGGCGGCGACAACCCGCTCCGCCGTCTCATTCGGGAAAAATGCGAGCGCCTCTCGGGCCGTTACCGCGTCCATCTGCACAAAGGGCTGCTCCCCATCGAGCAATACCGGGAAATGCTCCAGCGCGTCAAACTGGCCGTCTGCATCGAAAGTCTGGGCGGTGAAACCTGGCGTCAATACGAAGTCGCCGCCGCGGGCGCCATCCCGCTCATGAGCTGGCCCTACACCCAGGTGTTCGAACCGCTCGTCCCGGACGAACACGCCTTCTACTTTTCCTACATCGCCGATCACTTCGAACACATCGTGGAAGAGGCACTGAGCGATGGCGCCCGTTTGCAGCGCATATCGGACGCCACGCGCCAATTCGCCCTCGAAAAAAAGGGCCGGAGACGATTGCTCAACTACGTCGTCGAAACGACCTTGGCCGAGTCCGCTCCCGCTTGATTTCGGGTGGCCCGGACTACTTCGTTGTCCGGGTCGCCGCAGGCGACAGGAAGCTGATCCCAAACACCCTGCTACCCTGCACCAGGGTCCTTCACCCCAAATGCTCGCAAACCCAACGATAGGTCTTGGCCATCCCCTCGTTCAACGTCGTGCGCGGCTCCCATCCCAACACCCGCCTCGCCTTATCGTAATTGGCGCAACGTCCCTTGTCTCCCTCGGGCTTGGTCAGATCAAATTGAATCGGGATATCTTTCCCGGAAAGCGCAACGACGATCTCCGCCAGTTCACGAACCGTCGTGCATGAGTCGGGCCCGATTTGAATCGCCCCGTGTCCCCATCCCCGATCGAGACCAGCCACAAGGGCATCGACCACATCGTCGATATAAACAAAAGCGCGACCCTGCGCGCCCGAACCCCAAACGATGAACGGTTCGGTCGGATACCGGGCCGCTTTGCGCAAAAGCGAAGGAATCACCTGCGCGCGCGGACCAATATCGCACGGCGCACCGTAAACGTTATGGAAAACCAGGACACACGCCGGGATGCCCGCCTCCTTTTCCATCAGCAGCGCCTCATACTCTCCCATCAGCTTGCTCCAGCCGTAAGCCGACTCTGGGTCGGCGGGATATTGGTCCTCTTCGCGTAAAGGACGAGCGTCCGGGCCGCTCTGGAGCGCTTGCGGAAAGCTGCAGGCCGTCCCGACATAGAGATAACCGCGCGGTTTGAGTTTCCGAACACTGGTCACCACATGGGTGTTGATCAGCAAATTGTTCCGGAAAATCTCACCCTGATGCGCGAAAACATAATCGACGCCCGCCACCACATCGGCGAGATGAATAATATAATCGAAGGGACCCGGCAAAGATTCCAGCACGCTCGGTTCGCGAAGATCGCGCTGGAAGAAGCGGGCCTTCAGGTCAAACGAGACATCAGGAAAATGAAGATTGTCCAGGGAGCCGCGCCAGAGATTGTCCACCACCGTCACATCGAAGCCCTGCTGAAGCAGCCGCCGGACAAGATTGGAACCGATCATGCCTGCGCCGCCGGTAACGAGAATCGAACCCTCTGGCATATGGATCAATACACATCCTTCAAATACCGCTTCTCCGTCTTCGCAAACGTCACCTCGATATATTCCTTCGCCGCCTCGGGCGAAAGACCGCCGTGCTCCTGGGCGATGGTAATCAACATCTGGTGCACATCCTTCGCCATCCGCTTTGCGTCGCCGCAAACGTAAAAGTAAGCGCCTTCCTGCAGCCACTTCCACAACTCCGCGCCGTTCTCCTGCATCCGGTTCTGCACGTAAATTTTTTCCGCCTGGTCCCGTGAGAAAGCCGTGTCCAACTTGGTCAAAATGCCCTTGCGCTGCAGATCGGTAAACTGCGCTTCGTAGAGAAAATCGCTCGCCCGCTTTTGATCGCCAAAAAAGAGCCAGTTCTTCCCCTTCGCCCCGTCGATTTCCCGCTCCTCGAGAAACGCGCGGAACGGCGCGATGCCCGTGCCGGGCCCCACCATAATCATCGGCGCGTCCGGCGGCGGCATGTGGAAATGCTTCGTCGGCTGGATATAGACCGGGATTTCGTCCTTGTTCAAATCCTGCCCATGCGCGAGGTAACCGGAAGCGATGCCCATTTTCTCCCGCCCATGCGTGTGATACTTCACCACCGCCACCGTTAGATGCACCTCGCCCGGATGCGCCTTCGGTGACGACGCAATCGAATAAAGCCGCGGCGCGATTTTATTGGCTAGCGGCAGAAATTCCGCCGCCGCGAACTGCACCGGGTACTCGATCAGCACATCCGTGTAATCCCGCGTGAAAACATAATCATCGAACGCCTCCTCGTTGCCGACAATCTCCGCCAGCGACGTCTTCTTGCTTCCCTCCGGCAATCTTTCCAGCACGGCCTTCACGAATTTCTTACTCACGCGATTCAGAATATGCTGGTGAATCAACACGTCGCGCACCGCCACGGCTCCCGTCGGCTGCTCCACCGTCGTCGCCGGATCGAGCCTCAGGTACGTCAAAAGCTCATCGACCCCCTTGGGAAAATTGCGCGGCACCACCCCGAGCGAATCCCCCGGAACGTACTTGATCCCGCTCTCTCCCAAATGAACCACGAAATGGCGCGTATCCTTGTTGGAACCTTCGCCCGAAAGCGAGTAATTGGCGGTAAGACGGGCCTTGAACGGATTGGCCCGGTTATGAACGGAGGGAGGGGTGGGTGTGCTCAATGCAATGAAGATAGTGGGTTAATCTCGTCGATTTAACCGCACCCCGTCTCGTCTTGTCGAGAGACACTTTCAGCGCAAACGCCGCTTTCGCTGCACAGGTAGCCCTCGCACGCCTAAGCCAGCGCCACTTGCCGCCGGATCTTCGCCTTCCGGCTCTTCTCGCGCGAGCCCTTCACCAGCTTGCTCTTGCGATGCCGCAATTGCTCCGCCAGCCGCTCCGTCACCACGTCGATCGCCTGATAGAGATCGTGCCCGTGGTCCTCGGCGTGAATATCCGGCCCCGGCAACGCCAGGTGGACCTTCACCACAAACGCGTGCTTAAACGCGCGCTTATCGTCGTGCCACAACGCCACGTGCGCGCCGATCAAGTTCAATCCAAAATGCTCCAAACTCTCAATTTTTTGGGCCACATACGAATGAATGGCCGATGTCAGCTTAACATCGCGGGGACTGATGTGAATTTGCATGAATTAAGCCTACGACTGAGAGCCAACCTTGTCCATGCCCGAGTACTGCTTTCGGCACCCTTTCTTGACAATTGGCAAGCCCTCCTGTTAAGTAAACCCATGCGCCAGACCCTCCTTCCTCTTCATTCCGCTCGCTCGCGGAATCCGTTGGCGCTTGCCCTCGTCCGAATTAGCTGACGCGCGACCTTGTTTCGTCGCGCCGTCTTTGGCATCCTTCCGCGTTAAGGAAAACGCGTCAAGCGCCCTAGCCGAAATCGTCCAAGCCTTTTTCCAATCCTGTTAATCTTGTTAATCCTGTCCAAAAATTTCCCATGTCCCAGACCAACTCCAACATCACCCTCTACGACACCACGCTCCGCGACGGCGCACAGGGTGAAGGCATCCACTTCTCCCTCGCCGACAAGCTCCGCATCGCCCAGCGCCTCGACGCCTTCGGCATGACCTACATCGAAGGCGGCTGGCCCGGCTCCAACGAAAAAGACATCGACTTCTTCCGCGAAGCCAAAAAGCTCAAATTCAAACACGCCAAACTCGCCGCCTTCGGCAGCACCCGCCGCGCAAACGCCAAAGTGGAAGACGACAAGCAAGTCGCCCTCCTCCTCGAAGCCGGCACGCCCGTCGTCACCCTCGTCTGCAAGACCTCCAAGCTGCACGTGGAGGAAATCCTGCGCACCACCCTCGACGAAAACCTCGCCATGATCCGCGACACCGTCCGCTATCTCGTCAAGAACGGACGCGAAGTCATCTTCGACGGCGAACACACCTTCGACGGCTACAAGGAAGACCCGGCCTACACCACCGCCTGCTACCAGGCCGCCGACGAAGCGGGCGCCTCCTACCTCGTCCTCTGCGACACCAACGGCGGCTCGCTCCCCTCCGAAATCGCGAAAATCACCAGCGCGCTTTTGGCAAAGGTCAAAAAGGCCAAACTCGGCATCCACACCCACGACGACTGCGGACTCGGCGTCGCCAACGCCCTCGCCGGCATCGAAGCCGGCGCACTCCAAATCCAAGGCACCGTCAACGGCTACGGCGAACGCACCGGCAACTGCAACCTCGTCACCGCCATCGCCAACCTCCAGCTCAAAATGGGCCTCCGCGTCCTGCCCGACGATAAGCTCGCGCAACTCCGCGACCTCTCCCTCTTCGTCGACGAAGTCGCCAACCAGCGCCCCAGCGGACGTGCCCCCTTCGTCGGCAGCGCCGCCTTCGCCCACAAGGGCGGCATCCACGTCAACGCCGTCAACAAACTCGCCCGCAGCTACGAGCACATCTCGCCCGAACTCGTCGGCAACCACCAGCGCGTCCTCGTTGGCGAACTCGCCGGACGCGCCAACATCATGCTCAAGGCCCGCACTCTCGGCCTCAAGCTCGAGGAAAAAAGCCCCGAGGCGTTGAAAGTCCTCGAACAGATCAAGCATCTTGAAAACGAAGGCTACGAATTCGAAGCCGCCGACGCCTCCTTCGAACTCCTCGTCCGCAAGGCGCTCGGCCAGTACAAGCCCTTCTTCGAGCTCGTCGAGTACCACGTTTCCATCCGCAAAAACAGCGCCCACGGCTTCGACGCCTGTGAGGCCACCATCAAACTCTCCGTCGACGGCGAGAAAGTCTACACCGTGGCCGAAGGCGACGGCCCCGTGAACGCCCTCGACGCCGCCGTCCGCGCCGCGCTCATCCGCTTCTACCCGCGCCTCGAATCGATGAAACTCGTCGACTACAAAGTCCGCATCATCGACTCCACCAGCGGCACCGCCGCCAAAACCCGCGTCTTCATCGAATCGAGCGACGGCGACTCCACCTGGGCTACCGTCGGCGTCTCCTACGACATCATCGAAGCCTCCTGGCTCGCCCTGCGCGACAGCGTCGACTACCTCCTCGCCCGCGAATCCAAAATCCACATCGACATCTCCGAAATCGTCGCCGAAAGCACCAAGTTGTTATGAGCATCCATGGTAGCCGCCCCCTCGTTCCCAAACTCCATTTGGGAACGCGATTGTCTGCGCAATTCCATTGCCTTCCCCAATCGCGTTAATCTTGTTAATCCTGTCCAAAAATTTCCCAACCCTCCCCTCATGTCCTTCATGTTCCTCCTGTCTAAATTCCCCCTGCTTTCCCCCTAAAAAATTCCATTAATTTGGTCCTAATTCCGTTAATTCCGTCAAAAATCATTTAGTCATGCCCGAACTCGCCAAAGCCTACGAACCCCAGCAGGTCGAAGACCGCCTCTACGCCAAGTGGCAGGACAGTGGCGTCTACCGCGCCAACCCCAAATCCGGCCGCCCGCCCTACTCCATCGTCATGCCTCCGCCCAACATCACGGGCAAACTCACCCTCGGCCACGTCCTCAACAACACCATCCAGGACATCCTCTGCCGCAAAGCCCGCATGGAAGGCAAGGAAGTCCTCTGGCTCCCCGGCACCGACCACGCCGGACTCGCCACCCAAACCGCCGTCGAGAAACACCTCCGCCAGACCGAAAAGAAAACCCGCCACGACTTCACCCGGGACGAATTCGTCGCCCGCATCTGGCAATGGAAAGAGGAATTCGGCGGCATCATCACCCAACAACTCCGCAAAATCGGCTGCTCCTGCGACTGGTCCCGTGAACGCTTCACCCTCGACCCCGACTACGCCCGCGCCGTCCAGGAAGTCTTCGTCAAACTCTACAACGAGAAACTCATCTATCGCGGCACCCGCATGGTCAACTGGTGCCCCGGCTCCCTCACCGCCATCTCCGACGAGGAAGTCATCCCCACCAAACAAAAAAGCTTCCTCTACTACGTGAAGTACGAACTGGTCGCTGATTCTTCGGGTGGCCCGGGCTACTTGTTGCCCGGGCGCGCGGAGCGCGCAGGAAGCGATCAGCCGACCGGCGCAGGGCCTGCGCCGGCTACCTCTGAGACGCAATTCTTAGTCGTCGCCACCACCCGCCCCGAAACCATCATGGCCGACGTCGCCCTTGCCGTGAAACCCAACGGCAAATGGGCCCACCTCGTCGGCCGTAAAGTCATCCGACCGCTTCATCGCGCCGAAATCCCCATCATCGCCGACGACGCCGTCGAAGAAGGCTTCGGCACCGGCGTCCTCAAGGTCACCCCCGCTCACGACAAAGCCGACTACGAAATCGGCAAGCGCCACAACCTTCCCGTCATCGACATCCTCACACCTCGCGCGAAAATCAACGATCCCGGCGACCACGACGCCGCCGAGCTTCACGGCTTGGACCGCTTCGACGCCCGCAAACGCTCCGCCGAAATCCTCAAGGAACGCGGCCTCCTCCTCAATGAAGAACCCTACGAAAACACCGTCGGCTTCAGCGAACGCGCCAACGAAGCCATCGAGCCGCGCTTGAGCGAGCAGTGGTTCATGAAGTATCCGAACATTCCGGAAGCCCTGGCCCTACTCCGCGACGGCCACGTCAAATTTCATCCCGAACACTGGACCAAAGTCTACGAACACTGGCTCGAAAACATCCAGGACTGGTGCATCTCCCGCCAAGTCTGGTGGGGCCATCGCATTCCCGTTTGGTATCAGGATTCCTCTGGTAGCCGCCGCACGCTGGGCGGCGGTTCCCCCTCGGGTGGCCCGGACAATTTATTGTCCGGGTCGTCCCGCAGCAGCGGGACGACAGGAAGCGATCAACCGACCTCCGTCGAACTCCGCTGCCAAATCGAATCCCCCGGCGAAGGCTGGGTCCAGGACCCCGACTCCCTCGACACCTGGTTCTCCTCGTGGCTCTGGGCCTACGAAACCATGCGCACCGAGGACGGCACCCGCAAAAAATTCTACCCCACCAGCGCACTCGTCACCGGCCCCGACATCATCTTCCTCTGGGTCGCGCGCATGTTGATCGCCGGACTCCATTTCAAGCCCAACGGCGAAAAGGAAACGCCCGAGAAAACCCTCGCAGCCAACCTCGCCTTCAAGGACGTCTACTTCACCGGCCTCATTCGCGACAGCAAAGGCCGCAAACTCTCCAAATCGCTCGGCAACTCGCCCGATCCCCTCGATCTCATCGCCAAATACGGCGCGGACGGACTCCGCTTCGGCCTCGTCCGCATCGCCCCGCAAGGCGCCGACATCCGCTTCGACGAAAAGCAAATCGAGGAGGGCCGCAACTTCTGCAACAAGCTCTGGAACATCTGCCGCTTCCGCACCCTGCAAGGCGCCGTCGATTTCAACGCCGAGCCGTGGAAACATCCCCGCTCCATCTTCGCCGACGAACTCCTCGACCGCCTCCACTTCCTCCTCGAAGGCGACCGCAATGCCCTTGCCGCGCTCAACCAATTCAATTTCAGCGAAGCTGCCAGCCAGCTCTACGATTTCGTCTGGAACGATTTCGCCGCGCGCTTCGTCGAGGCCGCCAAAAGCGATTTCAATCAGGCCGATTCCCCGACCCGACCCGGCACGCTCGCCACCTTCGACTACGTCATGAGCCACGTCCTGCGCCTGCTCCATCCCTTCGCGCCCTTCATCACCGAGGAACTCTGGTGCAACCTCGGCTTCGGCACCGAAACCATCCAGACCACCCTCTGGCCCACGCAATCGCCCCGCTCGAAGACGTGGTCGCCACGCGCCCAGGAAATTTACATGGTTGCTGACAAAGGCCGCGCATTACGTGGTGAGGTTAAATTGCCCCCGAAGCAGAAGGTGCCTTTCTATCTGGTCAGTAACGGCCTGATCAATGACGCTCACCCGTTGACCGATGACCAGAAAACAGTTCTCGCCGCATTTCTGAATGCCTCAGAAATTCATGTGCTGAGCTTGCCGCCCTCCGATCCCGGTCCCAGGACGGATACGCAGCTTGGCGACCTTTATCTCCCTGCTACAGGCCTCGTCGATCCCACCGTCGAAAAAGACCGTCTCACCAAGGAACTCGCCAAGATCGAAAAAGACCTCGAACAAACCCGGCGCAAACTCGCTGACACGAGCATGCTCGCCAAGGCCCCGCCCGAAAAAGTTGACCAGTGGCGCGCCCACGAGTTGTATTTGGTAAAGCAGGAGGCCGCACTCCGCGAAAGCCTGAAGAAGCTTTCTTAAATGTCTCCCGCCATCCACGTCCAGAAGCTGACCAAGGTCTACCGCACCTACCAGAAGGAAGCCGGGTTCTGGGGCGCACTGAGGGGCCTCGCGCATCGCCGCTACAAGGAGACGGCGGCGGCGAAGGAGGTCAGCTTCTCCGTCAACGAAGGCGAACTCGTCGGATTCCTCGGACCGAACGGCGCGGGCAAAACGACTGTGCTGAAAATGCTCTCCGGCCTCCTCTACCCCACCAGCGGCGAGGCCACCGTGCTCGGTTACACGCCGTGGCGCCGCCAGAACGATTTCAAGCGGCAGTTCGCCCTGATCCTCGGACAAAAAAACCAGCTCTGGTGGGACCTGCCCGCAGCCGAATCACTCGAGCTCAACCGCGTGATCTACGGCATTGATCGCGCGGTCGCACAAAAGACCATCGACGAACTGACCGAGCTGCTCGACGTCCGCGAAAAGCTCGACGTCATGGTGCGGGAACTTTCCCTCGGCGAACGAATGAAAATGGAACTGATCGCGGCGCTGCTCCATCGCCCGAAGGTCCTCTTCCTCGATGAACCGACCATCGGCCTCGACGTCGTCTCGCAAAAGAAGGTGCGCGAATTCCTGCGCGAGTACACCGCGCGCAACCGGATCACCACGCTCCTCACCTCCCACTACATGCAGGACATCGAGGAATTGTGTGACCGGGTTGTCATCATCGATCACGGCCGGGTCTTTTTCGACGGCGCGCTGCAAGACATCATCGACCGGCTCGCCACGCACAAAATGATGACGCTGACCCGGCGCAAGGGATTTCCCCAAACCGATTTCAGCGCTTACGGCGAGGTGCTGGAAAGGAACGAGAATGAGGTGCGGCTGAAGATTCCACGCGAGCGCATCGTCGCGGCCAGTCAGGATTTGATCACCGCGCTCAAAGTGGATGACTTCACCGTGGAGGATGTGCCGATCGAGGAGATCATCCGCGAGGTTTTCCTGACGCGGCAAAATGAGCTAAGCGGCAAATCCCCTTGAGTTGAATTTTCCCTTCGCCTACTTCCCAACCAGGCCGTTCGGGGTTCCGACTCCCGTGATGAAGTCATAGCCGACTTTGCACGAGTAAATGCCGTCGGTGCCCGAGGTGATGTCTCGATACGCCCTGGCATTCCCCAAATTACCGTAAATGCGGCCTTCTTCCGTGGTCGTATTCGCGGCAAACCCATTGCCGGAAGAAGCCGCCAGATTCAACACACCGGCCAGCGAAGGACTGGCCACACTCGT
>Ga0182024_10010763_pt1 | contig 18582 bp, 15 predicted proteins | sample P32metaG_FD_120480 | JGI IMG/M metagenome (GOLD analysis project Ga0182024, IMG submission 120480) | Permafrost microbial communities from Stordalen Mire, Sweden - P3-2 metaG (Illumina Assembly) | ecosystem: Environmental > Terrestrial > Soil > Wetlands > Permafrost | place: Sweden: Stordalen... | reverse complement strand
TAAATGGTAGTGCCGTCGGAGCCGAGCGCCACTCCGGTATTGAAAACCTCGCCGCTTCCCAGAGTCAATGCGGTCCACTTCGATCCGCCGGTGCTGGCCGTTATCGCGAAAAGTTGGCCGGCGCCCGGGCTGGTGGTATTGCCCGCGATATAAAGAGTGCTGCCATCGTTGCTGAGCGACGGGGTGTCGCCACTGAAGGAAGCGGCAAAGGTGGTGGGACCCCAATTGAACGAGGCGCTGGTGCCATTGTCCTTAACCGACGCAACCTTGCCGTCACTGGAGGCGGCGTAAATGGTGCCATCGGGCCCGACCACCGGTGCGATGGTGCCGGTCGAACCTCCCGCGCCGATTACGGCCGACCAATTCAAGGTGCCGGTGCTGGTACGCATCGCGTAGAGCTTGCCGTCGCTGACCAGGATGTAAAGTATGCTGCCATCAATACTGAGCGTCGGCGCACCGGTCGTAACGAAATGGGTGCAGTCGCCAGTCGGCTGCACCGGCCCCCAATTCAACGTGGGGTTGGTGCCACTCCCGTTATCTGTCAGCGAATAAACCTGGGCATCCTGGTCGGCGAAGTAAATCGCGCCATTGGGGCCGATCGCCGCGCCCGCGTTTACCCCCGGGATGCCGCTACAACCAGTGCCCTGGATCGCCTGGAACGCGGCCGACCACTTGGTGGTACCGCTCGGCGTGATCGCGTAAAAGTTGCCCGCGGTATCGGCGTCATAGACTGTTCCGTCGGCACCGATCGTCGGGGAGTCCTCTATCTTGTCACCCCCGGTCGGAAGCTCCCACTTGATGGCGCCGTTGTTGCCGGAGGTGTTGTATTGGCTTCTGCCGCTATGCGAGCGATCGTGCTCGTACGCCGGCCAGACCGTGGTCGCATCCGCGCGCGCTGCCGTCCAAATGATCGACACGCAAACCGCAACTGCAACCGCCAGTCTGATTGGTGTTTTCATTTCTTCCCACTTCATTTTCAAAATCGGACCGTCAGTTCTCCGCGGTTGGCGCATCTTCATTGGCGTCTATGGGGATGTCCCGGTCGCGATCAGCGGAACGTCGAGCGGGCTGCTCGAATCGTTAGTCACGTTTATGAACAGATCGGACGCGAACGATCCCAATGCATTCGCGGTAAACTCCACCGTGTAACGGCAGGTCGCCGGCGCCGGCGCCAGCGATGTCAGGCAGGTGTTGTTGATCACGACGAAGTTGGACGCATCGCCGTCTTTCGTTGGCGGACTGAACACCGCCGTCGTCGGCGACAGGTTCGTCAATGTCACGGTCCGGTCCGGCGTTACCGATCCGTTGTTCGGTGCCCCACTGAAATCGAGCTCACCGGCTGACAGCGAGATGCTAACCGTCGCGGTCGCTGTCGGCGTTGCGGTCGCGGACGCTGTGGCAGTGGCGGTCGCTGTCGCCGACGCAGTCGCGGTCGCGGTGGCGGTCGCCGTGATTGAGGGAGTTGGCGTCGAGGCCGGGGTTTGGGAACCAGTCGAACTCGGCGTTGCCGTAGGCGAGGTGCCGGGCGATCCTTCGCCGGCTAGCTCGAATATTCCGCGCCCATGGGTTGCGGCGAAGATCACGCCGTTCAAGTTCTGCTCGATATCGAAAACCGCGACCGGCGGAATCGCCCCGAGATTGAACGGCGCCCACGTCGTTCCGCCGTCGGTTGTTCTGAAAATGCCGATGTCAGTCGCGGCGAGCGCGGTCATCGCCGTGGGGTCGTTGCGATCCACCAGCAATCGCAACACTGGAACGTCGGGCAGCGCGTTCGCGGGGGGCGGACTCTGCAGGTTCGGATTGCCGTCGGCCTGCGTCCATGAACCTCCGAAATCGGTGGTGACGAAAATGTGGCCCATCCCGGTAGCCGAGGTGAAGCCCGAAAGGCTCAAGTAGGCGACGCTGGAATCGAACGGATCGATCGCGATTCCGGTGGCCTGCGTGGAATCCGGAAACACGATCGGCGGCAGTTGCGCGGTCTTGTCGGTCCAATGTGCCCCTTCGGGCTGGCCGACGCTGACCTGCATATCGGCCTGGTCGGTGGTGAAAATTTTGAACGGCGTTGGACGAAAAGTCGTGCTGGTCTGCATCGCAAGCGCATAGGCCTTGGTGTGGTCCGACGGCGCGATCTCGAGATCCTCGAGCCCGCATTCGCCGCTGTTGCATCCGCCGGTCAAATCCTGGGTCGTCTGCCGCGACCACGTCGCCATCCCGTCATTCGACACGTAAACCGAATGCGCGCCGAACAGCACGCGCTGGGCAACGGCGGGATCGCTTGCCAGCGGCGGAAAGTATGCGGCGCCGCCGTCGCCCGCGGTTGCCATCGCGGTCTGTAGCGCCGCGCTCGACGCGGCAGAATTGAAAGTGACGCCGCCGTCGGTCGAGCGGGAGACCCATGCTCCGGCCGTAGTGGTCGCGAACGAATGATAAGCGAACAGCGGGTTGAGCGTGTCGAAAAGCGCGAATCCGCCGTCGAGGTTGTCCACCTCAGTCCAGCTCGACGCCGGCGGCTGACCGGCGTTGTAGCGCCCCGTGCCATTGTCCTGGAATCCCGCCAGCACCACTGTACTGTTTGTAGGATGAGGACCGACCGACTGCGCTTGTGCGACCCCGATGCTCGCGTTGAGGGCCGCCCAGGCGAGAGTGCCGCTGTCGAAGCGATACAGGCCGCCGTCGTTGCCGAGGTAGAAGCTGTGCGCGCCTGCGGGATCGAACGCGATCGCGTGCTGATCAGAATGCGTTCCGCCGCTCGGCGCGAGCGACGTCCAATTGGCGCCGGAATTTGTCGAGCGATAGATTCCGACACCGCCAAACACCACGGTGGCGCCGGTTGGGTCGGCAGGATCGATCGCCAACGTCTGATCGAAGAACGACTGTGAAAAGTTGCTCGAGCTGGAGCCGTCGATAGTCGTGCCGCCGACCGTCGCGCTCGGAACCGATGCCCGCGTCCAGGTGACCCCGTCGTTGGCGGATTTGTAGAACCCCGCCAACTCGATACCGTCGGACGCGCCGACGATTGCGTATGCGACGCCGTTCGCAGCGGCGACGCTCGCGCGGCCGACGCCGCCGGTCAAGTTGGGCAACGTGGCTGGCGTCCAGCTGAATCCGGAATTCGACGACCGGAACACGCCGACGCCGAGAATCGAGACGAGTACGGCGGTCGGCGACGCGGGATCGATCGCCACTGACTCCGCGGGACAGGGATCGTTGGTGAAGTACGGGCAGGCGCCGAAGGTTCCCGCGGGATACGGAATCCACGATTCGCCGCCGTCGCCCGACCGCCACAGCCCGTTCTGGCTGAAATCACCCTCGACCCACGACGCGTCCGCCCGGTTCGCGCTCGAACCATAAGTCACCGCCGCGTAGATTGTTCGCGGAGTCCGCGTGGTATCGATCGCGAGCGAGGCGATCGACGCGTGGGTGAAATGGCTTGCGCCGAGTTGCGTCCAGCTGACGCCGAGATCGCTCGAGACGAACACTCCCTGGCCATAGTATGAATCGGACGAGCCGTTGCCTTCGCCACTGCCAACGTAGAGCGTTGGATTCGGGCTGGTGGTGCTGTCGAGCGCGAGCGCGCCGATCGAAACCGTCGGTTCGAGATCGAATATCGGCACGAACGCGGCCGCCGCGTTGGCGCGCATCCACACTCCGCCGTCTCCCGTGCCGACGAACATGCGTCCGTTCACGGTAGGATCGGTGACAACCGCGGTAACCCTTCCCGTCACTCCGGCGAGAGCGGCACCCAAAGCGACGCCGCCAAAGGTCGGAATCTCGTTGAGTAACGGCAGAGGACCGAGCGCATTCCACGCGAATGAAGCGGCCGGCGTGGTCGAGCCTGCCATGTCGAGATTGTTGCTTCTAACTGCGTCGCGTTCCTGCCGGCGCATTCGCGCGATCGCTTTGCGATACGCACCGTGTGGGACGCCAAAGTTCAGGCCGCGCCGGCTGAGAAAGAATGTTTCCCGCGCCACGCGGTCTCGCGCGTGCAGGGCGCCGGGCGCGTTGATGTTAGCGCGGGCCGACCGCGACGTCGCGCGCATCGGCGAAGACAGAATTACCCCGAGACCGGCGGCGGTTAGCAAGCCGCCCGCTGCCGCGAAGAGCCATGGTGAGAAACGTCTGGACAAAGCGAAGACCCCCCTTCGGCCCGCATCCAGTAGTCACTCTACTCCTACATTATATACGAACCAATTTTATAATGAGTATATAGTCGATTACCTATTTAGTATTGTCCATATCTATCTGAGTATTCGTTTATCCACGATAGGCAGCACTTGGCCTTGCCGTCGTACGCGGCAGGGCGGGAGTGCTCGACGGAAGATTGTGGGCTACGGCGGTCAGGCTGCGGCGATTCGGAAACCAATCTTCGGGAAGTGATTCACGATTCGGCCAAGTTCCGGCACGTCGCGCTCAATAGCGATCTCGTGAATCGTGCTGACGACCACTCTTCCGCTCACCGGATCGAACGCGTAGTCGTCGGGCGTCACCGATACGCGGGTTCCGGCTTCGAGTTGGTTTGGATCTTTCGAATCAACGTTCTCGGCCGCGGCGGGAGTGCTGTCCTTCGCGACCTTTAAAGCTTCGCCGGGATCCATCGCGCTCACGTCGCCGTAGCCCATCGCGTCGATACGCTCGAACCAGCGCATGAGGTTTGCAAATTTTTGCGCGATGCCAAACGCCGACGGCTCAGCGCGCAGGAACCACACCGGATGAAAGCAGGCGGCGTCGGCGAGGCTGAACGAATCGCCAAGCAGGAACGGCGAAGACGCGAGTTGGCGGTCGAGGATTTCCAGAAAGGCGCGCAACTGGTTTCGCGAATCGGGCGCGTTTCGAGCAATCGCGCCGAAGTCCGCACCCTGCATCATCTTGGAACGATCTTCGATGAACTCCTTGGGCACCTTCGCGCCGAGCTTTTCGAAAATGACGGGCGTCGTCGACCAGAACAGCCGGCGGTCGGCCCATTGATTCATCGTGTCGGCAGCAGCGGTGAGACCGCCAGGATAAATCGTCGGCTCTGGTTTCACCTCGTCGATTTTCCGGATGATGATTCCCGTATCGCACCAAACGTCGGCGCCGATTTGGAGCACCGGGATTCGCCGATAACCGCCCGTGAGCGGCACCAGCCTGGGCTTGGGCATGATGACCGGCTGCTCGACCGAGCGCCAGGTGATTTTCTTGTGGGCAAAGATTTTGCGGATCTTTTCAGAGAAAGGTGACGTCGCATATTGGTGCAGAATTATTTCGGGCACGATTTCCTCCGGTGGAAGCAGCTGGTCGATCCTTAGCGCATACAATTTCCAGTCGCCACCCGAAAACTGATAGGTTCGCCCTCATGCATGGCCATCATGAATTCGATTTGTACGAAGCGATCTACACCACGCGCTCGATGCGCCGGCTGAAGCCCGATCCGGTTGAGCCGGGTCTCATCGTCAAGGTGATCGAGGCGGCCACGATGGGTCCGAGCGGGCATAACCGGCAGCCGTGGTTCTTCATCGTCGTTACCAAGCGCGAGGCGAAAGATTTCGTCGCGGAACGCTATCGCAAAGCGTGGGAAACAGTATTCACACCGACCGAGCGCGAGGTCGTCGCCAACGATCCTCAAAGCCAGCGCGGGCGAAACCTGCGCTCGGCAAAATACCTCGCCGAGCATATCGCCGACGTACCCGTGATGGTCTTCGCGTGCGTGAAGAAGTACACCGATCGCGCGCGCGCCGGACAGCCGATGTGGGGCGCGATTTACCCGGCGATTCAGAACCTGTGCCTGGCGGCGCGCGGCTACGGCCTCGGCACCTCAATCACGGGGATGCATACGATGTTCGCGAAGGAAATCGACGCGATGCTCGGCGTGCCGCCCGAATACGCCAACGTCATCCTGATCCCGATGGGCTACCCGAAAGGCCGATGGGCGCGCCCCGACCGCAAACCGGTCCTGCAGGTGACGTTCTGGGAAAAATGGGGCAACCGGCACGAGCGCGTGCCCGACTGAATCACACGTCGAGTACGGCGAGGACGAAATTGCGCTGAATCTGATCGCCCGCCTTCACGCGAAACTCCGCGACCCGCCCGTTCGCCGGCGCCTTGACCGGTATCTCGACCTTCATCGACTCGATCACCATCACTTCGTCGCCGCGGGCGACTTGCGCCCCGCTCTCGACCGAGAGCCGCAATACCTTGCCCACCGCGGGACTCTTTATATCCATTCGATCAGCATCCTTCGTGAGTCTTGAGGGCGTCTTAGCAGCCACCGCGCGCGCGCACCAGCGGCGGAGAGAATGCGCCTTGTGTTTTTGGCCCGCTTGGTTGTAGAGAAACTAAATCAGCGCGATCGTCCGGCTAATGGAGAGACGGCATGAACAGTTTCGTCGCGGCTCGAACGCTAACTGAATATCCGCGCGGCGGCCATCGATGGTCGCTGCTGATTCTCACGGTGCTCGCGTCGATTCTCGGCGCTTACGACTTTCAGCTCGCCCCGCTGCTGCCGATCCTGCTCCCGTACCTGCACATGAGCCACACCGCCTACGGCGCGTTCATCGCGTTTACCGTGCTGATTTCCGGCATCAGCGCATTCTTCGGCGGCCCGCTGGCCGATCGCTACGGCCGCGTCCTTATCATCGACATATGTCTCGGCTGCGTCACCGCCCTGTTGTTCCTGAACGTGCTGATCACCAACATCGTGACGTTCGTGATCCTGCGCATGTTGATGGGAATCGTCGCAGGCCTGACTGCCGGCGCCGGCGCTGCGCTGATTCGCGACATGTCGCCGCGGCTCAGTCGCGCGCTCGCATTCGGACTGCTGACGATCGGCCCGGTCGGCGCAAACTTTCTATCCAACTACGTCGCCGGCGCGACGTTGCCGATCTATCACACCTGGCAATCGCAGATTTGGATCATGGGATTCTTCGCCATCGCGATGTACATCCCAATCGTGTTGTGGCTGTGCGATCTCAGTCCCGAACTGCGGATGCAGATCATGAAGACCGAAATCCAGGCGCTCGCCGCCGAAGGACGCCTGCCAAGCGCCTCCGAACTTCCTTCCAGCACGGGCGATGCTTTCCGGCGCCTGCTCAGCCACATGGAAGTCTGGCTGCTGGTCTTCGGCATTACTGCGAATCTGACATTGTACTTCGCCATTCAGGCCTTCGGACCGTTGATGTTCACCGAAGCGTTTCACTACTCGCCCGCCGAAGCCGCGAAGATGAATGAATACTTCTGGCTGGCAAACCTCGGCGCGCTGGTCTTGACGGGGCTCGTCTCCGATCGCCTGCAAACCCGCAAGCCGATCGCGATCTTCGGCGCGATACTCGCCTCGCTCCTGATGGCCTGGTGGATTCCAACCTTCGGCCGCGAGCTACCGCGCGCCACGATGGTGCCGGTCGCATCGCTGATGGGATGCTTCCTCGCGATCGCTTACGTGCCGTGGGCAGCGCAGTTCTCCGAGACTCTCGAAGACGTCTCGCCCGCTCTGCAAGCGACAGGATGGGCCTTCTTCGGACTGGCCGCGCGCGCATGGGTCGCAATCTCGGCGCCGCTGTCGCTCTACGTCGCGGTCCACTACGGCTGGGGCGAATGGGTCAAGGTCGCGCTCGGCGGAATGATCGTCTACATCGTCGCGATGGCCTTCACCCGCGGCCACGCCGCCGTCGAAGAACACGCTCACACGGCGCCAGCAACAAGTGATCGCGTCACCGCCGGCTAGTCCCCCGCCCTACGGGCGCATCGTGCGCGTGCGAATCCCCAACTGCGTCGGAACTATCTCGTACGCCTGATGCACCCAGTCGACGAGAATCGGCCGCGTGTCGCGCGGATCGATTATCTCCTCGATGCCGAATGCCTCCGCAGTGCGCAGCGGTGAGCGCACGGCGTTGAACTTATCCTCGAGCTCCTTGCGCAACTTTTCCGGATCGCTCGACGCCAATAAATCGCGCTTGTACGCCGCCTCGATTCCACCCTCTATCGGCAGCGATCCCCAATCCGCCGACGGCCACGCGTAGCGCAGATTCAGTCCCGTCGTGATTCCATGGCCTGCGCCGGCGACGCCGAACGCCTTGCGCACCATGATCGCGACCAGCGGCGTCGTCGTCTGGAACATCGCGTACAGCGCGCGCACGCCGCGCCGAATAGTGCCCGCCATCTCGGCCTCGCGCCCAATCAGGAAGCCCGGCTGATCGACGAAGTTCACGACCGGCAGATGGAACGTGTCGCAAAGGTCGATGAACTTGACCATCTTGTCCGACGCCGGCCCGTCCAGCGACCCGCCAATCGAAAACGGATCGTTCGCCATCACGCCGACCGGGAAACCGTCGAGCCGCGCGAATCCCGTCACCAGCGACGGCCCGAAGTACGGCGTCATCTCGAAAAATGAATCGCGATCCATCACGAGCTCGACGATTCGCCGCACGTCGTAACCGTGTCGCCGGTTGCGCGGCACGATGCTGATCAGCTCTTCTTCGCGGCGGCCGGGGTCGTCGTCAGGCGTTGATCGCGGCGGCGCATTCCACACGCTCTGCGGCAGGTACGACAGGAAGCGGCGGATCTGCGCGAACGCGTCGTCCTCGGTCTCGGCTTCATTGTCCACCGCACCGCTCATACGCGCGTGGATTTCAGCGCCGCCGAGCTCTTCCTTGGTCAGGTCCTCGCCGACGCCCCATTTGACGACGGGCGGTCCCGCAACGAACAGCTGACTCGTCCCGCGGATCATCACCGAGAAATGCGACGCCGCCACGCGCGCCGCGCCGATTCCCGCGACCGACCCCATGCATCCGGCGACAACAGGAACCTCGCCGATCAATTTCACCAGCACGTCGAAATCCGGGTTGGCCGGGACGTAAGTCCGCTTAACGGTCTCGAAAGTTTTCACACTGCCACCGCCGCCGGTTCCGTCCACGAGTCGAATGATGGGGATATGCAGCTCATGTGCGATCAGTTCCGCGTAGCTGCGCTTGTTGCCGATATTCGCGTCGGCAGCACCGCCGCGCACCGTGAAATCGTCACCGCCGACCACGACGCGCCGCCCGTTGATTCGCCCGATGCCGCCGACAAAGTTCGCCGGCATGATCGACGCGAGCGTCTCGCCTTCGTATTTCGGCGCCCCCGCCAGCGCTCCGTACTCGTGAAACGTACCCGCATCGAGCAGCTTCTCGATTCGCTCGCGCACAGTGAGCTTGCCGCCGTCATGCTGCCGCTTGATGTTGTCCGCCCCGCCCATCGCCTTCGCGAGCTCAACGCGGCGCCGGATTTCATCGACTTCCTTCTCCCACGACATACGATTCTCCTGCTGGGTGCGATTTCTGATCCTATAGACCACGCAGATGCGAATTCACGCAATCGAATTTGAAACCCACGGTGGGTTTCAAACTTCCTTCGGCAGGGGTGACCCCTGCACCCGGTGAAAAGTACTAATCGCAAAATGGCGAGGACGCCATTTTGCTCTCAGGTTCTTTTTCCTGTGTCATACAGTTCTTTGTGTCATTCAGAGCGAAGCGAAGAATCCCGGGGCTCTGTATTTCTCTAACGGCCGCTGCGCCCTCCGATACCTCGCCCGTTATTTTCACGGGAGAGGCGGCCGGCCGCATCGCGGCCGGTAGGTGAGGGTTCTGCGATCACATCACAACAGCCGGCACACTTTCTCGGGCTGGGTGCGATTTTCTGATCCTATAAACCATGCCGATACGTTCCAAAAGCGGCGCTCATTTAATGGAATTTAACCGATCGGATAGGGGTAGAATGGCCGGTTCATACCATATGCGGTGGTTCTGGGACGGCTCCTCTACCATCGGTAGCTTCGTTCCGTCAAAAACACTTTTCGCCCCAAGCTGATTTCGTGGTCGCTCGATTTTCGGCTGAGCAGTTCTGGCGAGTGTGGACCTGCTGGCGGCATACCGTATTGATAGCACGGAAAATCCGCCGTGATCAGGCTGTAAAGTTCATCCCCAACCCATTCATCGAACTGGGCCAATGCCGAACAGCCAGCAGATGCAGCTATTGCTTTACTACGTCGGTCCAAACGAAGTGGTTGCTAGACCTTTCAGACAGTCCAGTTTCCACTCGAGTAAGATCAGGGGATCCGGGTACTTCGATACGCTGAGGTCGCAGAAGCGCCTGTATTGGAAGGACGATTTGCCGTATCGCTCATCGATGGCGCCCAGCGTTTCTGTGTCCCACTCCGGAATCCGTTTGATATCCAGATTTGAGCGAAGGGCAAAGCCTTTTCGTATCTGCTCGCGTATTTTCGGTGACAGGAACTGCCATCGCACATAGTCCCAGCCGAAGGCGCCTAGCGCTAGCGCTATTGTCAGAAGCCAAAAGAAAATGCCGAGTAAGGTGTTCTTCGGTCCCGCCGCGACTGCGGCGACCGCCGTGATCGCGGCCAGCGCGAGGATGAACAGATGCTCATTCTCCACCCGGAAAGGGAAAGATAGTCTACGCATGACACCCCTCGCTTGATGGCGTTGCCGCCAGAAGGATTATACTGCGGATCGATGCAAAAAATGCACGAACACAAAATGTTGGTTCCAAACTGAAAAAACGGCCTCAAGCTGAATGCCCGCTAGGACTTCTCGCTTAGTAAAGTTCATTTGCTTGGTCGGCGGCACCGTCGCGGTGTCCGCCGTGGCAGGATTCTACTTCGCGAAGTCCGATCGCCCTCGCGCTCGGCGAGCGCAACTCTTGAGGATCAAGATCAACGGAAGAGCCATAGATTATGCGATGCTCGTTGATCAAGCCGAGTGCCGGAAGCTTCTCAAGATAGAGTCTAAGGATTTTCAGCACAGGATCGATGAGGCACGACGGAAGGACCCGAAGGAAACGATACCCTCCGTTGATTTCGAATGCGTTCCGGAGGACGACCCGAGCGTGCCTGTGGAATGGATGGCACCAACGCGATTTGTGGAGAAGTGGCAAGGTTGCGACGTGTACTATTATCACGAGTCCGAACCTCAAAAGCTCGAGGGTGCCTTCGTCTTGGCTCTGCCCGGCGAAAACGACCTCGACCCGAATGGTGAACCCGAGATTTCCGAGATCTTCGTCGATCAAAGAACGTGCGACAGTCAGGTCGCGGACAACAAGGACTCTTGGAAGGGCGATTTGGATTATCAACGCTATGCAGAGCGCGATCCCAAGCTTAAGGCGGATTTACCGAAGTTAGATCAAGTGTTCAAAGAAGACCGGCGCGCGTTTTTCGGCGCCTGCATTCCGATCGCGAACGCGATGCCGCTAGTAAATCGGTTTTGCGAAGGGCTGCCGCTGAAGCTTGACGTGATCGCTGGCAGAGGAATTTATTTCTGCGATAGGAACATCCTGAAGCCCGCCGGAGTGGCTCCAGACTGACAGGTTGAAGTGAGCAACTTTGCACCAACGGATGATCGGCGCGGCACCTTGAGTACCTACATGCCGAAACGGTCGCGGGCGTTTATCGGTCGCGCTCTTCCTGTTAGCTTCGATGCAGCTGCGTTTTTTCGCTATGACGACGACCACTATCTCTGCGCCGCATCCGCGGCATGCGTTGCTCAGCGGGTGGGGGCGGTATCCGCTTTCTGAGAGCGATGTTTATCGGCCTGATCGAATTGCCGAGCTGCAAGCCGTTGTTACCGCCAACTCGTCGTCGCTGATTGCGCGGGGGGCTGGGCGGGCTTATGGCGATGCGGCGCTTAACGATCAGAATCGGGTCGTCGATTTGACGCGGCTTAATCGGATGCTGTCGTTTGACGCATCCAGCGGGCTGCTGCGGTGCGAGGCTGGCGTTACGATCGCGGAGTTGATCGATGTTTTTCTGCCGCGCGGTTTTTTTCCGCCGGTCACTCCGGGCACGCGCTTCGTTACGCTTGGCGGATCGGTTGCGGCTGACGTGCATGGCAAGAATCACCATCGCGACTCTTCGTTGGCTTCGCATGTGACCTGGTTCGATTTGATGGTTGCGTCGGGCGAGGTGCTGCGATGTTCGCGCGAGGAAAACTCGGCGCTGTTCTGGGCGACTGTCGGCGGGATGGGGCTCACGGGCGTGATTCTCGAACTGGAACTGAGGATGCGGCGGGTTGAGAGCGCGTATCTCGACGGCGAATTGATTCGCGCCGGCAATGTTGACGCCGCGATCGAGGCCTTCGAGCGGACCGACGCGCAGTACGGCTATTCGGTCGCGTGGATCGATTGCAACAGTATCAAGAGCGCGCTCGGACGCTCGATTCTCAACGTCGGCAACTTTGCGACGCTCGAGCAGTTGCCGCGAAATCTCGCGCAGAATCCGCTGAGCACGAAGCCGAAGCTCAGCCCGTTCGTACCGTTCGATTTCCCGGCGGTGAACTCGCTGACTGTAAGGGCGTTCAACGCGGTTAACTATGCTTTTCATCGCGAGAAAGTGGCCCACACTATCTTCGACTGGGACAGTTTTTTCTATCCGCTCGATTCGATCCGCAACTGGCCTCGAATCTACGGCAAGCGCGGCTTCGTGCAGTATCAATGCGTGTGGCCGCCCGAGGAGAGCCGCGCGGGGCTCGTCGAAGTGCTCGAGGCGATCACGCGCAGCCGGCGCGGTTCGTTTCTCGCCGTGCTTAAGAAGTTCGGCGCGCAGGACGGCCTGCTTTCCTTCCCGATGCCCGGGTACACGCTCGCGATCGACTTCCCGGTTACGGACGGGATGCTCGAATTTCTCGACAGCCTGGACGCGATGGTGCTGAAGCGCGGCGGGCGCGTGTACCTGGCCAAGGATGCGCGCATGTCGCCCGAGACGTTTCGCGCGATGTATCCGAATCTGGGCAAGTGGCAGGCGGCGAAGGGCGTCGCCGATCCGGAGAACCGCTTCTCGTCGAGCCTCTCGCGCAGGCTGCGGATGTATCCGGCGTGAAAGGCGGCGCGCACACTTGGTGAGTGGGGATAGTCGGCAACCTAACCCCTAACCCTTCCCGAGCGGGAAGGGGAACAAGAAAAAATGGGGATCGTTCGCGAGCCACTATGAATAGAGTTTTGATTCTCGGCGCCACCAGCCCGATCGCGCGCGCACTCGCGCTCCGGTTCGCATCCGACGGCGCGCGATTGTATCTCGCGGCGCGCAATGGCGACGAGGCGCGAAGGGTTGCCGAGGACGTCAGCACTCGCGCGGGAGTGACTGCACTTTCCGGCACCTTCGACGCGTCGGATTTCACGTCGCACGATGAGTTCGTCCGACACGCGGCGGCCGAGCTCGGCGGACTCGACGGCGTCGTCGTATGCTTCGGCACCCTCGGCGACGAGGACGTTGCCCAGACCGACCCAGACGAGGCGCTCGCTACGATACATCAGAACTTCACCGGCGCTGTGTCATTGATCACGCTCGCCGCGCGCCATCTCGAACAGCAGCGCTCGGGCTTTATCATTGTGATCGGATCGGTCGCCGGCGAGCGCGGCCGCAAGAAAAATTACGTGTACGGCTCGGCCAAGGGCGCGCTTGCGCTCTTTACGCAGGGACTTCGCGGGCGGCTGGCCGCCAGCGGCGTGCATGTGATGACGGTGAAGCTCGGCACGGTGGATACGCGAATGACGTGGGGACGCGAGGGCGCGCTGCTCACGATCTCGCCGACCAAGGCCGCCGACCTGATTTACGCGGCGTATCGCAAGCGCGCCGAAGTCGTATATGTGCCGTGGTTCTGGCGCTTGATCATGGGCGCGGTTCGGCTCATCCCCGAGAGCCGCTTCAAACGCCTCAGCTTCTGAATGCGCAAATATCATCCGGTCGCGTGGGAGGCGGAAATGAAAGTAAAGCTTGAAGTTGTCATATTGGCCGCTTTTTCGATTCTGGCGATTGCCGGCTCGCCGCGCGCGGGTGTGAATCCCGGCGATACGATCACGACAGATCAGGCCGACAAGGTCGCTGATCTCGTCAGTCCCGGTAATCTGATCCTGGTTAAGCAGGGCATGACGCTGAAAATCGTGCCAACCGAGCGGCTCGAATGGCCGCCGCCGTACAAATCGGCGACCGAGAAATATTCGCCGCAGGTGAGTCTCGCGCCCGATGGAACGTTGAAGGGCTATTCGGCCGGGCTGCCGTTCCCGCTGGTCGATGCGAACGATCCGCAGGCCGCGCTGAAAGTGATGTGGAATTTCAGTTACCGGCCACTCTATACCGATGACGCGATATCGAAGAACGTCGAGATCGCGAGCTACAAGCCGGGCTCGACGGCAGCGGACCCGGTCGAGCATTTCACGATCGGCAACGTGGGATTTTACAACAACATCGGGCGCACCGAGGTAAATCCCATCCCGACTGATCCGGAGGCGACGCGGGCGGGAATCCGGTATCGTTTCGGCGCGTATCCGTTTTTGGAGCCGTCGGAGATGCGCGGCTTCGGATTTATCCGCTACCGCAGTATGGATCCGACGATCGAGGATAACAGCTGGATGATGAATCGGCGCACGCGGCATGTGATCCGCGCTTCCGCCAGCGAACTGTCGGATGTGCTGGGCATGTACCAGCCGGGCGCGGGCGCAGGAGGGGGCGCGGCGACCTACGCGAGCACCCTCGATCCGGATTCGTTCTTCGGCTTCGCCGCGAAAATCGAGGATTTCAATTACAGGTTCCTCGGCGAGAAACCAATGCTTGCGGTCGTGAACGCGGAGAACTCGCCGGCCAAGGCGTGCCCCACCGACGGCGGACGAACTATCTGCCCGGAGAACTGGGAAATGCGCCAGCTCTACGTGATCGAAGCGGATGCGAAGCAGACCTCAGCAATCGCCAGCGGCGTTTCGATTCCGAAGCGGATTTTCTATATCGACTCCGAAGGATGGTTCATCACCGCGTCGGATCAATACGACCGCGACGGCAAGCTGTGGAAGACGGTGGCGACGTTCAACGCGTATCGCGACCGGCCGATTCCGAGCGCTAAGGTCGCGATCTGGCCGTTCAAGCGGATGTTCCAGACGGCGCTGGTCGATGAAGACATCGGCACCGGCTTCTCGACCGTCGTGCTCTCGCCGGGGGTTGAGACCGACGAGCATGAGAGCTGGTACATCAATATGGGACTTGCGACGGAGAATTTTTTTAATCCCGCGGCGATGGCGAATGCAGCGCATTAAGATGTGAAACCCACCGTGGGTTTCACGCTTCCTTGGGCAGGGGTGACCCCTGCACCCGGTATCAAATCGCAAAGTTGCGCGCAGCGCGCTACTTTGCTCTTGGTCACATAAATCCGGTTCCCCTTCCCTCGAGGGAAGGGGTTAGGGGTTAGGTTGCTGGCGCGCGCATCGATTCGTGAACTATAAGTGAGAAATCTCGGGCGCATGTGGAGTCATCTTCAATGTCGAATCGTCTCGACGAAATCCAGAAACTGACCTTCAGCGGCGCCGTCGATGCCGACGGGCATATCCTCGAGGACGCCGGACTGTGGGACCGCTATATCGAAGCGAAGTACAAGGACCGCGCCGTCAGGGTTCGTACCGACGACAAGGGACTCGAATATCTCGAGGTCGCGGGACGGCCGTCGAAAGTTTTCAGTGGTGGCCGGCTCGGCGGGCTCTCTGCGATGGGGACGACGCGCGACGATCAGTGGTCCACTTCTCCCACCTACGGCGGCCTGGCACCGTTCGGCGCGATGGACGCGAAGGAACGACTGAAGAGAATCGACGCTGAAGGTCTCGCGGCTGCGTTCCTCTACCCCACGATGAGCCTGCTGTGGGAAACCGAGACCGAGGATCCCGAGCTCGCGCAAGCATGCACGCGCGCCTACAACAGATACATCGTGGATTTCTGCTCTGAGAGCGGCGGCAAGCTGATTCCGATCGCACACCTGTCGCTCGGCGATCCGGCCGCGGCGGCAGTCGAGCTCGAACGCGCGGTCAAAGCGGGATGCAAAGGCGGATGGGTCGCGCAATTTGTGATGACGCGCAAACCGCATGCGCATCCGGATCATGACGTGCTGTTCGCCAAGGCGCAGGAGCTCGACGTGCCGCTTGGGATACATCCGTCGCTCGAGCCGGTGTGGGCGGCGCCCGGGCGTTACGATCGCAAATTCATGCGCGGGAATTACTACTTTCTGAACATCGTCGCGGCCGACGCGATTCGGCATGCGTTCACCAGCTTCTTTCAGTACGGCACCTTCGACAAGTTCCCGAAGATGCGGCTGGTGCTGCTCGAGGCGGGCGCGGGATGGATCGACTACTGGCTCGGGCGGCTCGACGCCGTTTACGCGAGCGCAATGGGCCGCACGGTGTCGCTAAAGGAGAAGCCGAGCTTCTACTTCAATCGCAACTGCTGGATCTCTGCGGATCCCGACGAGCGATCGCTGCCGGCGATGGTCGAGTTGTGCGGCGCCGATAAATTTTTCTGGGCGTCGGACTTCCCGCATCCCGATCACGTCGGCAACTATATCGAAGAGGTCGAGGAGCTGGCGCACAAGCTGCCAGCCCTCGCGCGCGCGAAGGTGATGGGCGAGAACGTGATGAAGGTTTATAAGTGCGCGCTGGGGAAGTGAACTCATAGGGGCGCTTGTGGCGGCGCAGCGTCTGGCGACCCAGTTGTGAAACGAGTGATCGTCGTTGCGGTGATCGGGGCGGGCGTCTGCGTCGCTTTCGTCCTCGCGCATCTGGCCCTGATAGAAGTTGGGCGAGAGGTGGGGGTTGTTTATGAGCCGACTCCAACCGGCGGAGTGCGCAAGGCGCGGCTCTGGATCGTCGACGAAGGACCCTATTCCTGGATTCACCCAGGCAACGCCAACGCCCGCTGGTGGGTTCAGCACATGGACGCGAACCCGATTGTCGAGATCTACCGGCATGGCGAGACCCAGCGCTACCGCGCGACACCTGATCCAAACGCGGACGCGAAGGTCCATCAGCTGCTGCGTGAGAAATACGGCGTGGCCGACGTGTGGGTGCGTTTCCTCGCGGGCAGCGACACGCGCGCAGGTCTTATCAACGGCAAAAAGTGCACAACGGTACCAATCCGACTCGAACTCGTAGGGTCTGCGCAGTAAAGCTCGCGGAGCAACAAATGTCAGATCTCCCGTTCCTCGAAAGGTATTCCGGCCAGACCGTCGAGCAACTGCTGTCGTTGGAAGGCGAGTATCGGATCGATTCGCTGGTCGGCGCGTTCGAAGAGGCGCTCCTCAAAAAGGCCTCTCGTGACGGAGATCTCGCAATCAATGATGAAGAGCGCGTTATTCTCGCGGTTGAAGCTTTGGAACGCGAGGTTAACAACGGCGGGTACAGTCTGTTTTTCGAAAACTCCACACGAGAATTCGCTCCGATCATCGTGGAAGCGCTTATTCGTATCGGTTGCCCCCGAACCGCCGAGATAACGCAAACGGCGATCGACGCGCTTCACCTTCCGACTCTCACTGCTGATGCGATTGAGACGGCTATGGCGAACGACAACGTGAGCGAAGAAGATCTGAACGAATGCGACAGAACCTACTACAAGGGGCCGGAGTATATTGCCGGCCAGTTGTTCGCCTTTATCAAGCGGAACAAGGACTCGATTACGCTTTGAGATCAAACAAAAGGCCCGCGAGATTTCGCTCGCGGGCCTTTTTGCATTCGTTATAAACGTTCGCGGGTCAGTTGGTCACCGTCCAGGTATCGCCCTTGCCTAGCAGAGTCTTCAAGTCGCCCGCGCCCTGCTTCGCCTTTGCGTCTTCGAGCTGCTTGTTGACGGCGCCGTCGTAGGTTGGGCGGGATACCGCGTAGAAGACGCCCACCGGAGTCGGCAGAGGGGGTTCGAAGTTGCCGAGCATGAACGCCAGCGACAGATTGGTTTCGTCGTGCACGACGAGGTCCGCCTCCGTGACGCCTGCGCCGAGCTGCACCGCTTCTGGGCGCATGCCGTTCATCCGGATTCCCATGTCGCGATTCTTGCCGAAAATGAGCGGCTTGCCGTGCTCGAGAATGAGCTGATGATCCGCCTTGAGCGCCTTGTCGCTGACGTCGTTGAACGCGCCGTCATTGAAGATGTTGCAATTCTGCAGAATCTCGACGAACGACGCGCCGCGATGCGCGTGCGCGCGCTTGAGCATCTCGCCGAGGTGCTTCTGCTCGACGTCGATCGTGCGCGCAACGAAAGTCGCGTGCGTGCCGAGCGCCACTGTGATCGGATTGAAGGGAAAATCCACCGAGCCCATCGGCGTGGACTTGGTGACCTTGCCCACTTCCGAAGTCGGCGAGTACTGACCCTTGGTGAGGCCGTAGATTTTATTGTTGAACAGCAGAATTTTCAGATCGACGTTGCGCCGCAGCACATGAATCAGATGATTGCCGCCGATCGACAGGCCGTCGCCGTCGCCGGTGACCACCCACACGTCGAGATCGGGGCGCGAGATTTTTAGTCCCGTCGCGAACGCCGGCGCGCGGCCGTGAATCGTGTGGAAGCCGTACGTATTCATGTAGTACGGGAACCGGCTCGAGCATCCGATGCCCGAGATGAAGACTGTATTCTCCGGCGCGATGCCGAACTCGGGCATCGTCTTCTGCACCGCGGCCAGGATCGCGTAGTCGCCGCATCCGGGGCACCAGCGCACTTCCTGGTCGGAAACGAAATCCTTGCGGTTAAGAGCGGTAGCCATTTTCGATCAGCCCTCCAGGGCCCGGTTGATGCGGTTTTCGATCTCGCTGACTTTGAACGGACGGCCC
>Ga0182024_10010762_pt1 | contig 18583 bp, 19 predicted proteins | sample P32metaG_FD_120480 | JGI IMG/M metagenome (GOLD analysis project Ga0182024, IMG submission 120480) | Permafrost microbial communities from Stordalen Mire, Sweden - P3-2 metaG (Illumina Assembly) | ecosystem: Environmental > Terrestrial > Soil > Wetlands > Permafrost | place: Sweden: Stordalen... | reverse complement strand
TCCTGGTGACGGAAGCCGGCGGCTACAAGCTGGTACCGTGAGCAACTTTGTTACCGTCATTCCGCGACAGGCGCGGCGCGCCGGAATGACCGGGTATTGAACCATGTCCCTCGGAGACGACATCGCTTTCTTCGAGAAGCTGCCCAGCTTCGCGGCGCTGGGCAAGCCGGCGCTGCATGTCCTCGCTATCGGCGCGGAAACGAAGCGTTTGTCGAACGGCGCGGTGCTGTTCTACGCCGGCGAACTCACCGATGGCGGCTATGTCGTGCAGGAAGGCGCGCTGCTGCTGGAGGCGAGTTCGGTGCGGGACGGCAAGCAGTTCGTCGCCGGCCCCGGCACGCTGGTGGGCGAGCTGGCGCTGCTCACCGACACGGTGCGCCCGGCGACCGCGATCGCGAAAGGGCAGACGGTGGTGATCCGCATTTCCCGCAGTTCGTTCCGAAAAATGCTGGAAGGCTATCCGGACGCGGCGCGTAAATTGCGCGACATGGTGGCCGATCGGGTCGAAGACTGGACGCGCGATCTCGGCAATCTGACGACGGTCATCAAAGAGATCAAATAATCAGCTCTCGATTGTCGCCGTCACCGGCACGTGATCGGACGGGCGCACGGCGCCGCGATAATCCTTGGCGATCTTGATCGCGGCGACGCGGTCGGCGAGCGCGTCCGATGTCCAGATGTGGTCGAGGCGTCGGCCGCGGTCGGCCGCTTTCCAATTGTCCATCGCGCGATAGCTCCACCACGTATAGAGCTTCTCCGGCTCCGGCGTGAACACTCGCATCGAATCGACCCAGTTGCCGGCGGTGCGCGCGGCAACGAGCTTTTCGCATTCGATCGGCGTATGCGAGACCACCTTGATCATCTGCTTGTGGCTCCAGACGTCGTGCTCGAGCGGCGCCACGTTGAGATCGCCGACCAGGATGGCGCGCTGCGATGGCTGCGGCCGCAAGCCGGAATGGGCGCGCATCTCGTCGAGGAAATCGAGCTTGTGTTGGAATTTCGGGTTGATTTTCGGGTCCGGCTCGTCGCCGCCGGCCGGTACGTAGAAATTATGCAGAGTGATCGGATCTTTCAGACCGGCGCGCTCACCGAGGACGACCGACATGTGACGGCAGTCGGTCTTGCCGCAGAAATTGTCGAAGCTGAAGCTCTCGAACGGCGCGCGCGAGAGCACGGCGACGCCGTGGTAGCCCTTCTGCCCGTTAAGCGCGGCGTGCTCATAGCCGAGCCGCTTGAAGCGCTTGAGCGGGAAGGCCTCGTCCAGGCACTTGGTCTCTTGCAGACAGAGCACGTCGGGCCGGACGCTTTTGAGAAACTTGGCCACCAGGTCGATGCGCAGGCGGACGGAATTGATGTTCCAGGTGGTGATCTTGAGGGGCATTTTCAAATCGTCACCCCCGGGCTTGACCCGGGGTCCATGAGATTTCGCGACTGAATGAAGCTTTAGATGGATTGCCGGGTCAAGCCCGGCAATGACAGAGAGGGAATTCAGTTGTGATAATTCGTGTAGTCGATCTTGAACATGCTGGGATCGGGCCGCTTGCTGGTGTCGAGATTGTACACCGCGACGGTGGTGTCGTAGCCCTGCGGGTCGGTCACCGTCCACTGCTTGAGCTGCATGTCCTTGGCGCTGAACATGATCATCAGCCGGCTGGTGCCGACGATGCCGTTTTTCTCCTCGACCACCACTGTGACAAACACGTCGTCGGCATAGACCGCGACCACGCTGGCATCCTTCATCAGGTCGACATGGTCGGCGAGCAGGAAGCGCAGCGGCGTCTGCGACAGCGGATAGACGTCCTGGGTCGCCAGATTGCGGTCGCGCACGACGACCGACTGGCCGTCGGCGATCAATTCGATCGGGCTCGGGTTGTCGTATTCGAAACGCACCCGGCCGGGCTTGGAAATATAGAACTCGCCTTGCGTGCGGCGGCCGTCCGGGGCGACCTGGACGAATTTGCCGGACAGGACCTGCATGTTGGACAGATAAGTATTCACCCGCTCGATGATGCTGCGCTGCTCGGCGCCGAGCGGCCCTGAGGTGGCTGAGGTGGAAGTGGGCCGGCCAAGCAAGGCGGCGAACGGATTGGAAATCGGATTGGGCGCTTGCGCCTGAGTTGCCTGCGCGCGGGCGCGCAATGCGGCAGCGGGAACCGCCGCGGGCCGCGGCGCCGCGATCGAGCCGGTGACGGTGGGACGGACGGTGATCGCCGGGCGCGGGGTTGGGAGCGGGACGTCCTGGGCCAGCGCCGGGACGGCCGCCAGACTGGCCAGCAGCGCCGCTATCGCCAATTTACGGCCGGTTTGCGCATTCAGGTATTGCGCCATCACGGTCTCCGCCTCGCGCCCCGATTTGAGTTCAAGTCTTGGCAAGTTCTATAGGAGCCGGCTGTGGCTATTTCGCGGCCCCAATCATGCGCTGATTCGGGCTTAATCGCGATAAGCGTTTCTGCCGGAACTAGAAGCGATCATCCGACGGATTTTCCGGGATCAAGATCTCGCGCTTGCCGGCGTGGTTCGGCTGGCCGACGACACCTTCCTGTTCGAGGCGCTCCATGAGCGACGCGGCGCGGTTGTAGCCGATCTGCAGCCGGCGCTGGATGTAGGAGGTGGAAGCCTTGCGGTCGCGTTTCACAATGGCGACCGCCTGCTGGTAGAGGTCGCCGCCTTCGGCCAAGCCCATGCCGGTGGCATCGAACACCGCGCCGTCTTCGCCCTCTTCGGGCTCGTCGGCGGTGACTTCCTCGAGATATTCCGGATGCCCCTGCGACTTCAGGTGGCGCACGACCTTCTCGACTTCGTCGTCCGACACGAACGGGCCGTGCACGCGGCTGATGCGGCCGCCGCCGGCCATGTAGAGCATGTCGCCCTGGCCGAGTAGTTGTTCGGCGCCCTGCTCGCCCAGGATGGTGCGGCTGTCGATCTTGGACGTGACCTGGAACGAGATGCGGGTCGGGAAGTTCGCCTTGATGGTGCCGGTGATCACGTCCACCGACGGGCGTTGCGTCGCCAGAATGACGTGGATGCCGGCGGCGCGCGCCATCTGGGCCAGGCGCTGGATGGCGCCTTCGATGTCTTTGCCGGCGACCATCATCAGGTCGGCCATCTCGTCGACGATCACCACCAGATAGGGCAGCGGATCGAGTTCGAGCTCTTCCTTCTCATAGATTGCTTGGCCGGTTTCCTTGTCGTAGCCGGTATGCACCGTGCGGGTGAGCGTTTCGCCTTTCGCCTTGGCCTCGGCCAGGCGCGCATTGTAGCCGTCGACGTTGCGTACGCCGAGCTTGGACATGCGCTTGTAGCGCTCCTCCATCTCGCGCACCGCCCATTTGAGCGCGACCACCGCCTTCTTCGGATCGGTGACGACCGGCGTGAGCAGATGCGGGATGCCGTCATAGACCGAGAGTTCGAGCATCTTGGGATCGACCATGATCAACCGGCACTGGTCGGGGCGCAGCCGGTAGACCAGCGACAGGATCATGGTGTTGATGGCGACCGATTTGCCGGAGCCGGTGGTGCCGGCGATCAGGAGATGCGGCATGCGCGCGAGGTCGACGATCACCGACTCGCCGCCGATGGTCTTGCCGAGGCAGAGCGGCAGCTTTGCGGCGCTTTCGTTGTAGTCGTTGCCGGTGAGCAATTCGCGCAAGTACACCTTCTCGCGCGTGGGGTTGGGCAACTCGATGCCGATAGCGTTGCGGCCGGACACGACGGCGACGCGCGCCGATACTGCGCTCATCGAGCGGGCGATGTCGTCGGCCAGCCCGATCACGCGCGACGACTTGATGCCGGGCGCGGGCTCCAGTTCGTACAGCGTCACCACCGGGCCGGGGCGCGCGTTGATGATCTCGCCGCGCACGCCGAAGTCCTGCAGCACGCTTTCGAGCGCGACGGCGTTGGCGTCGATGAGGTCTTTCGACAGCGTGGTGCGCTCGGAGACGCGTTGCGCCGTCAGCAAATTGAGCGAGGGCAGCACATAGCCGTTGCCGGAGCGGCGCACTGGCGCGCGCGGCGGGGCGCGGCGGCGCGTCGTGGCCGGCGCGTCGTCCTCGTCTTCCTCGTCGTCGAAAGCGGGCCCGGCCGGCATCGCCACGCGGCCATGCGTGTCGAAGCGCGGCTCCTGACGGGAGCCGCCCGCGGCCAGCATCGTGGCGGGCAGCGACGTGCGCGGCGTGCGCCGTAACACGCGGCCGGCGCGCGCCTTCCAGCTCAGCAGCGCATGCGCGATCATGCCGAGCCAGGCCGAGGCGCCATCGCTCTCGTCATCGTCGGTGTCTTCGTCGGCTTCGCTTGGCCGCCGCCAGCCGATGCCGGCGGCGAATGCGACCGTCGCCGCGGTGGCGGTGCCGAACAGCAAAGCGGAGATCAACAGCGCCATCGCGCCGAGCGGGCGTCCGAAAACCAGTCCCGGCGCGCGCAGCATGGCGTCGCCGAAGACGCCGCCCAAGCCCGTCGGCAGCGGCCAAGAGCCGATGCGCGGCCAGGTGGAGACGAAGGCGGCGGCAAAGAAGGCGGCGAGAATCCACGACAGGCCCCGCCATTTGTCGCCGACCGGCCGGTGCGACAGCAAGTGCCAGCCGAGCAGCACTTCCGGCAGCAGCAGCATAACGGCGGCGAGGCCGAGCAGCTGCATCGCCAGATCGGCGAAGATCGCGCCCGGGAAGCCGAGCAGATTGTGGATCGGCGTCTGCGTGGCGTGGCTGAGCGAAGGGTCCTGCACCGACCAGGTGGCGAGCGCGATGGCGCCGAGCAGCGCCAGCGTGATCAGCGCGAGGCCGGCCAGTTCGCTGAAGCGCCGCCGCAGGATGTCGCGGAAATGCTCGGAGATAAAAGCGACGGCGTCGAGGCTGCGGTCGATCGCGGGCATATCTGTTACCTCAAGCAAGCACCGCGACGAGGCGATGCAGCGCCTCCGCCGTGGTCGCCTTGTCCTGAACCATGGCGACGCGGATGTAGTCCGCGCCGGGATTGCTGCCGTCGGCCTGCTCGCGCGCCAGATAGCGGCCGGGGACGACACGCACGCCGGCCTCCTGCCACAGCCGCTTGGTCACGATTTCGCTGCAGCCGTATTTCGACACGTCGAGCCAGAGGAAAAATCCGCCGGCCGGCCGCCGGTAGCCGTAGCGGTCGCCGATGATCTGGTCGGCCAGGTCGAACTTGGCCGAATAAAGCTTACGATTTTCCTGCACATGGGCCTCGTCGCCATAGGCGGCGGCGGCGACATATTGCGCCGGGCCCGGCACCTGCGGTGCCGCGATGTTGCGCAGCTCGAGAAAGGCCGACAGGAAGCGGCGATCGCCGGCGGCGAAGCCGACCCGCAGGCCGGGCAGATTCGAGCGCTTCGACAGCGAATGGAACACCACGGCGTTGGCGAAGTCGGGCCCGGTGGCTTCCAACATGCCGGCCGGCGGATGCTCGCTGTAGATCTCGCAGTAGCATTCGTCGGCGAACACCAAGAAGCCGAAGCGGCGCGCAAGACCGGCGAGCTTGTCGAGATAGACGCGGCTTGCAACGGCGCCTTGCGGGTTCGACGGCGACGCGAGGTAGAAGGCGACGGTGCGTGCCAGCAGCGCGTCCTCGAGCGCGTCGATATCCGGCAGGAAGGCGCTGGTCCGCGTCGCCGGCATATAGACCGGCTCGCAATCGGCGGCGAGCGCGCCGGCGGCGTAGGCGGCGTAGAACGGATTGGGGATCAGCATGGCCGGTTTGCCGGCGCGCGGCTTTACCCAGCGCTTGGCGGCGATAGCGGCGAGGAACAGTCCCTCGCGCGTGCCGTTGAGCACCAGGACCTCGCTCTCGGCGTCGACCGGGCGCGGCAGCTTGTAGCGGCGGCCGAGCCATTGGACGACCGCGCGGCGGAACGGCTCGTTGCCCTTGTTGGCCGGGTAGCGGCCGAATTCGCCGAGATGAGCGGCGATCTCAGGGCCGACGAAGGCCGGGATCGGGTGCTGCGGTTCGCCGACGGAGAGATTGATGGCGGGTTTGCCCGGCTCGATGCCGGCGATCAACTCGGTCAGCCGCACGAATGGCGAGCGGCTATCGACCGCCGGAGCAGGGGTACTGGGAGGCTCGCGCTGGGCGGTCATCATGGGCATGCGGTTACAAGGCGGGATGCGGCCCGCGGCACAAGGATGCAGCACAATAGGGAGGTCGAGGTTAAGACCCGTTTAACCATCGGGCGGCGGGCGCAATGTCAGGGAGCCCAAAAAGAGAGAGGCCCCCGGCTCTTGCGAACCGGGGGCCTCGACGGAAGGGACAGTGCCGGGTTTCCGCCCCTACCGCTAGCTTGTGACTACTGGATCACCTCGCCATGCAGCGCGAGATCGAGACCGTCGCGTTCCACCTCTTCGGTGACCCGCAGGCCGATGATCACGTCGATGATTTTGAGAAGGATCAACGAGACGATGGCATCGTAGATGAACACGATGCAGATGCCCTCGAACTGGTTGAGCACCTGGCCCGGGTTGCCCTCGATCAGGCCGGAAGTGCCGCCATATTCGCTGATGGCAAACACGCCGGTGAGCAGCGCGCCGGCGATGCCGCCGATCGCATGGACGCCGAAGCAGTCAAGCGCATCGTCGACGCCGTGCATCTTCTTGAGGCCGGTAACACCCCAGTAGCAGACCACGCCGGCAGCCAGGCCGATGACCATCGAGCCGACCGGGCCGACGAAGCCCGAGGCCGGGGTGATGGCGACGAGGCCGGCGACAGCGCCGGAGGAGATGCCGATGACGGTCGGCTTGCCGCGGTGCGCCCATTCCACCAGCATCCAGGTGAAGGCGGCGACCGCGGTGGCAATCTGCGTCACGGTCATCGCCATACCGGCCTGGATGTTTGCGGTCACCGCCGAACCGGCGTTGAAGCCGAACCAGCCGACCCACAGCAGCGAGGCGCCGATCAGAGTCAGCACCATGTTGTGGCCTGGGCCGGTGTCCTTGCGCTTGCCGAGCATGATCGCGCACATCAAGCCGGCAACACCGGCATTGATATGCACGACGGTGCCGCCGGCGAAGTCGAGCACTTTGATCATGGCGTCGGAATTGCCGGACGAGAGCATGCCGTCCGAGCCCCAGACCCAGTGTGCGACCGGCGCGTAGACGAAGATCGACCACAGCCCCATGAACCACAGCATGGCGGAGAACTTCATGCGCTCGGCGAAGGCGCCCGCGATCAGCGCAGGAGTGATGATCGCAAACGTCATCTGGAAGCACATGTAGACCGTCTCAGGGATCGTCACGGCCAGCGGGTTCGGATTGCCCGCGCCCGTGCTGATGTCGCTGAGAATGCCTTGCAGGAACACGCGGCTTAGCCCGCCGATGTAGGGTGAGCCGGGCGTGAAGGCGAGGCTGTAGGTCAAGATCGAATAGACGATCGTGACCAGACAGGTGACGGCGAAGCTCGTCATCACCGTATCGCCCACGTTCTTCTTGCGGACCATGCCGCCGTAGAACAAGGCGAGACCCGGGATGGTCATCATCAGCACGAGAGCCACTGAAGTGAGCATCCAGGCGGTGTCACCCGAATTGGGCGCGCACTTCGTCAGCACGGCCTTTTTGGGATCGGGGTCGCTAGCGCAGGCTGGCGCCGGCGCCGGTGCAGCAGCAGCCGCTGGTGCAGCCGGGGCCGCCGGTGCGGCCGCCGGCGCAGCACTGGGAGCCGGCGTCTGAGCGTACGACGTATTATACGCCGCCACGCTCAAAAATAGTCCGAGCAGAATCCCGAAGGCGAGAGCCATCAGTCCCGCACGGGAGGGTTTCTTCAACGTCATGGTCTAACTCCTGTCCGTATTGTTTTGCGGTGCGGGTTACTAGAGAGCCGCAGCATCGGTTTCGCCGGTGCGGATGCGCACGGCGTGGTCCAGGGCGAAGACAAAAATCTTGCCGTCGCCGATCTGGCCGGTCTTCGCGGCTCCGGTGATGGCGCCGATGACCTTGTCGACTTGGTCGGTCGCCACCGCCACTTCCACTTTAACTTTCGGGAGGAAGCTCACCGCATACTCGGCACCACGGTAAATTTCCGTGTGACCCTTTTGACGCCCGTAGCCCTTGACCTCGGTGACAGTTAGCCCCTGCACCCCGATGGAGGTCAGAGCGTCGCGGACCTCGTCGAGTTTGAAAGGCTTAATAATGGCCATGACGATTTTCATGGATTCGATCCCCGCTTGAGCCCGTTTTCTACAATCACGCAGTGCGGGCGGTTTCACTGAGCCGGACCCGAAAAGCGTACTTCGCGGGCAGAGCCAGAACAGTAGAATCAAACGCCGTGCCAGATGCCGGACCGAAGCGTATCCGGCTGATTTGATGAATGAATTTTTACGATTGCAGCGAGAGGTCAATTAGCCCATTGGGCATTAGCCCAAAGTCGCGCCACGACTCCGAGGGCCTGCATAATTTTTAAGCAAAGTTCAAAGTGGTAAAACCGCACCTGCGGCGAAGGCGGGTGCGGCTAGTTTTTGCGCTATTGCAACGCCTCGCCGTGCTGGGTGACGTCGAGGCCCATCACCTCGTCCTCATGGCGCACCCGCAACGGAACCATGGCGCCGACGATCTTGAGGACGACGAAGGTCATGATTCCCGACCAGGCCAATGTGACGGCTATCCCATAGAGTTGGGCCAGCACTTGTTGCGGATTGCCTTCGAGCAGCCCGGACACGCCACCCGGCAGTTCGGGACTTGCGGACAGGGCGCCGACCGCCAATACGCCGGCCAACAAGGTGCCGGTCAGGCCGCCGATGCCGTGCACGCCGAAGACGTCGAGCGAGTCGTCGTAGCCGAGCTTGAGCTTGAGCCAGGTGCAGGCCCAGAAGCAGACTGCGCCGGCGATCACGCCGATCAGCACGGCCTGCATCGGCATCACAAAGCCGGATGCTGGCGTGATGGTGCCTAAGCCCGCCACCGCGCCGGAGATCATGCCGAGCACCGAGGGTTTGCCGCGTATCCGCCACTCCAGCACCATCCAGGTGAAGGCGCCGGCGCTGGCCGCGAGATGCGTCGAGGTGATCGCCATGGCGGCGCGCGAATTGGCGCCGAGCGCGGAGCCGCCGTTGAAGCCGAACCAGCCCACCCATAACAGGCCGGTGCCGATCACCGCCAGCGTCAGATTGTGGGGCGACAGATTTTCGCTGCCGTAGCCGCGCCGTTTGCCGATGACATAGGCCGCGACCAGGCCGGCGACGCCGGCATTGAGATGCACCACCAGCCCGCCGGCGAAATCGACCACGCCGTAGCTGCCGAGGAAGCCGCCGCCCCAGACCCAATGCGCGATCGGCACGTAGACCAGCAGCAGCCAGAATACGCAGAACAAGAGGAATGCGGAGAAGCGCATACGATCGGCGACCGAGCCCGCCACCAGCGCCACCGTAATAATGGCGAAGGTCATCTGATAGATCATGAAGAGGCTTTCGGGGATGGTCTTGGCGTGCGGCGAGATCGCGTCGAGCGTCATGCCGTTGAGGAAAATGCGATCGAGCTTGCCGATATAGGCGCCGTCGCCGGTGAAGGTGAGCGAGTAGCCGACGGCGGCCCACAGGATGGAAACCAGGAAGGTGGCGGCCATGCACTGCGCCATGGTGGCGAGCACGTTCTTCTTGCGCACCATTCCGGCATAGAACAAGGCGAGGCCCGGAATTGTCATCATCAGCACCAGGCCGGTGGCGCCCAGCATCCAGGCGGTGTCGGCGGCGTCGATCTTGGCGGCACCTTGCGCGAAAGCCGGCGAGGCGGCCAGCGTCGCTGCTCCGGCGGTTGCGGCCACGGCGAGGCGGAGTTGCGCCCGTGTCATTTCATGTCCCCCGATTTTATTTTCTGATTTCTAAAGTGCGCTGTCGTCGGTCTCGCCGGTGCGGATGCGCACGGCTTGATCAAGCGGCGTGACGAAGATTTTTCCGTCGCCGATCTGTCCGGTCTTGGCGGCGGCGGCGATCGCGTCGATCGCCTGGTCGGCGATGTCGCTCGAGACCGCGACCTCGAGGCGCAGCTTGGGCAGGAAATTCACCGCGTATTCGGCGCCGCGATAAATCTCCATGTGACCCTTTTGCCGGCCATAGCCCTTGACTTCGTTCACGGTCATGCCGTGCACGCCGATGCGGGTAAGGGCGTCGCGCACTTCGTCGAGCTTGAACGGTTTGATGATGGCGATGACCAGTTTCATGGTTTCCTTCCCGGCAAAATCTCTGTTTGGCGCCCGATCAAAGTCCGAAACCGCGGCCCCGTCCTTGACTGAAGGCGGTAGGCCTGCTCGGAGATCGCGCGCCGCGACGGCGAATAGCCCGCCCCGGCAGCTGCCAGCAGGGCCCATTTGCCTACCGTATCGACAGGCGGATCAAAAATTAAGCGGGATTATTGCTGTGTCCCAAGGCATTCGCCGTGTGAACAGGCATTTTACGACAGCCTTGCTGTCTTATTTGTCCGAAGCGGCCAGGCCAAGCTCTTGAATCAGTCCCGGGAGCCGCGCGTCTGCCTGGCGGTCATGCCGGGCTGGATTTGCGGTCGTACAGCAAGGTCAGCAGCCCGCGATCGTAGACCGTCAGGTAGCCGACCATGCGTCTCTGGTTGAGGGTGGTCCAAGGATTGCGTTGGTCGTGGTTCGACAGGCCGAAGGCGTGCAGCAACTCGTGATAGGCGCAGTCGAGGAAGACGTCGCCGCCTTTGTCGACGATGATGAAGGAGACCGCGCGCAGGATGGCGCCGTCGGCGCTCGATTTTACGCTGGTCATACATTGCGGATTGGTGCGCCGGACGAATGTCCTGGTGATCTTGGCGCCGAACGCGGCCTTGAGCGCCGCGGTGAAATCTTTTTCGTCGATCAGCCGGACCTCGACGTCGGCGTTCGCCGCGCTTTCGGCGATGCTCAGGTGCAGGTTGGGGACTTTCTGCGCATATTCGTCGAGGACGCGTTGCATTGCCGCCGCGCGATCGACGCTGCCGCCGGTAATGACGGCGGCGCGGATCGGATGATCGAAGCGGCGGATGCCGCGCGGCGTTGCGCCGATGCGCAGGTCGGAGCCGAAGCTGAGCGCAAGAAATCCGCGCATGATTTCGGCGGCGGAAAAACGCGTGTATTGCGGCGGCGCGCCTTCAAACGAGCCGGGCGGCGCCGGCTGCCTGCCGGATGCGGCGAGCGCCGCCGTCAACAGCGACATCAGAAAAACAAACGCAGCGAATGATCGCTTTATAGAGCTTCACGAATTACGCCGCAGGCGCACCAGGCCTTCCTGCGCCACCGAGGCGACCAGCGTGCCGTCGCGGGTAAAGATAAGTCCGCGCGAGAATCCGCGCGAACCGTGCAGATTAGGCGAATCCTGCGCGTACAGCAGCCACTCGTCGGCGCGGAACGGCCGGTGCAGCCAAAGCGCATGATCGAGGCTGGCGGCCATGAATTCCTTTTCGAACAAAGTGCGGCCATGCGGCACCAGCGCGGTGTCGAGCAACCCCATGTCCGAGGTATAGGCCAGCACGCATTGATGGATCGCCGGATCGTCCGGCAGCCGGCCGGTGGTTTTGATCCACACGTTGAACCGGGCGTCGGGAAATTTCTTGCCGAGGTAGCGTTCGAACTCCACCGGCCGCAATTCGATCGGCCGCTCGCGCTCGTAATAGCGCCGCACCGGATCGGGCATGCCGGGCAGAATCTTGGCGCGCACCTCGGCTTCGCTCGGTAGAGATTCCGGATCGGGAACGTCCGGCATCTTGGCCTGATGGTCGAGCCCCGGCTCATCGGTATGAAACGATACCAGCATGGAGAAGATCGGATGGCCGTGCTGGCGCGCGGTGACGCGGCGGGTGGTGAAGCTCTTGCCATCGCGGATGCGGTCGACGTCGTAGATGATCGGAACCTTGGGATCGCCCGGCAGCAGGAAATAGGCGTGCATGGAATGCGGCGGGCGGCCTTCCACCGTGCGCACGGCGGCGACCAGCGCCTGGCCGATCACCTGGCCGCCGAACACGCGCTGCCAGCCGGTTTGCGGGCTGCCGCCGCGGAATAGGTCGACATCGAGCCGCTCGAGATCGAGCAGATTCAGCAAATCCTGGACGGCGGAGGTAGTGGCGGTCATGGGCGCGGCCGGTGTGGGTCATAATGTCGGCCCCAACCTGCTATGCTGGGCCAAGTTTTACAAGGAAGGGGCGAACAAACCCGCATGCCGAAGACCCTGAAGCAACACCTTAAAACCGATCTGGTCATCGGCGGCGCCGGCTTTGCCGGGTTGGCGCTGGCGATTGCGTTGCGCCAGGGGCTGGGGAGTGCGTTCTCGGTGACGGTGGTGGACCCGGCGCTGGCCGCGGCGACCTCCCAGGATCCGCGCGCCTCGGCGATCGCGGCGGCCGCGCGCCGGCTGTTCGAGGCGATCGGGGTCTGGGACGCGGTCGCGCCGCAAGCGCAGCCGATCCTCGACATGGTGGTGACGGACTCCAAGCTCGACGACGCGGTGCGGCCGACCTTCCTCACCTTCGGCGGCGAGGTGGAGCCGGGCGAACCTTTCGCGCACATGGTCGAGAACCGTCATCTGGTCGACGCGCTGGTCAAGAAGGCGAAGGAGTTGGGCATCGATCTGCGCGCCGGTGCGGTCAGCGGCTTCGAACACGCGGATCACGCGATCGACGTTCACCTCGCCGGCAGCGAGACGATTTCTGCGCGGCTTCTGGTAGGCGCCGACGGCGCGCGCTCGAAAATTCGCGAACAGGCCGGCATCGTCACACACGGGTGGAATTACGATCAGTCGGCGATCGTCACCACGGTGGCGCACGAGCGCGAGCACAATGGCCGCGCCGAGGAGCATTTCCTGCCCGCCGGGCCGTTTGCGATCCTGCCGCTGACGGGAAAGCGATCGTCGATCGTGTGGACCGAGACCGCGCGCGAGGCGGAGCGCATCGTCGCGCTGCCGGACGATGAATTCCACGCCGAACTGGAGAAGCGCTTCGGCCTGCATCTCGGCGATCTCGCGGTGGTGGGCCCGCGCCGCGCCTTTCCGCTCGGGCTGTTCACCGCGCGCACGTTCATTGCCGAGCGGCTGGCGCTGATCGGCGACGCCGCGCACATCATTCATCCGATCGCCGGACAGGGTCTCAATATGGGCCTGCGCGACGTGGCGGCCCTGGCGGAAGCGGTCGCCGACGCGGCGCGGCTCGGGCTCGATATCGGCGGCGCGGATGTGCTCGAGCGCTATCAGCGCTGGCGCCGCTTCGACACCATGACTATGGGTGTCGCCACCGACGGATTGAATCGGCTGTTCTCCAACAGCTCCGACGTGCTGCGGCTGATGCGCGACCTCGGCCTCGGCGTGGTCGAGCGTATCCCGGCGCTCAAGCGCGTGTTCATCCGCGAGGCGGCCGGCTTCACCGGCGATGTGCCGAAGCTGCTGAAGGGCGAGACGTTGTAACCATCTATTGTCGTCCCGGCCGAGCGAAGCGAGAGCCGGGACGACAGCAGCGAGTGCTCAACTCAGCGGAATGCTGCCGACGTGATCGTGGAACGCCTTCCGCTTGGAGATCAGGCCGAACCAGCGCTCGAGGTTCGCCAGCGGCGGCCGGTCGGGTATCAGCACGCGGAAACGATAGGCCATCACGCCGACCGGGATGTCGCCGTAAGAAAATGCCGGGCCGGCGACGTATGCCGTCTTGGCCAATTGCGCGTCGAGCATCTTCATCGCGTCGGTGGTCTTGTCTTGCGAGGCCTTGATCGCGGCCTTGTCGCGCTTTTCCGGCGGCGTGCGGATCAGGCCCCAGAATGCCGGCGTGATCGCCGGCGCGACCACCGATAGTTGCCAATCCATCCACTGGCTGGCGAGTGCGCGCTGCCGCGGATCCTTCGGCTCCAGCACGTTGGCTTTGTCATGCTTGCCGGCGAGATAGCGCACGATGGAATTGGATTCCCACAGCAGGAAGCCGTCTTCTTCTTCAAGCGTCGGCACCAGCCCGTTCGGATTCATCGCCAGATAGGGCGCTTCCTTGTTTTTGCCGAACGCGCCGCCGACGTCGAGGCGCGTGTGCTCGAGCCCGAGCTCACCCACCGCCCATATCGCCTTCTGTACGTTGGACGAAGTATTGCGGCCCCAGATTTTGATCATTGCGTTTTTCTCCCTATTCGCCAGGGCATATTTTTATCCGTCATGGCCGGGCTTGTCCCGGCCATGACGGCGGAAGATGCATCGCTTCCTTTAATCTAACTTGCGCGCCTCTTCCGGCAGCATGATCGGGATGCCGTCGCGGATCGGATAGGCGAGCTTGGCCTTGCGCGAGATCAGCTCCTGCTTGGCGGCGTCGTATTCCAATGTCGTCTTGGTCAACGGGCAGACCAGGATTTCCAACAGCTTGGGATCGACGCTGCCGGCGGGCATTTCGGTGGGCGGGGTGGTGGGCGGGGTGGTGGGCATGGACGGGCTCCCGGCGATTTCCCTGCTTTATAGCACGGCGGCGGATTACTGCAGCGGCGGCTCGCCCTCGGTATTGTTCTTGGCGAGTTCGATCTCGGTGATGGCGACCAGCAGTTCGGCGCGCGTCTTCAAGTCGGGCGCCTCCAGCAGCGCTTGCTTTTCCGGCGGCCCGTAAGGCGACATCATCGAGAGCGCGTTGACGAGTGCCTCGTTCGGCGCCTGGTCGATGCCTTCCCAATCCGCTTTCAGATCGTTGGCCTTGATGAAGGAGCGCAAGGCCTTGAGTACGGCCTCGCGGTCGACGTCGTCCTCGCCCTTGCGCGCGATGAAATCGTCGGCGAACGGCGCGTAAGTGACGCGGCATTGCCGGTAGTCGGTCTTGACCGGCAATTCCTGTTCGATGCGGAAACGGGCAACGCCGGTGAGCTCGAGCAGGTAGCGGCCGTCGCCGCTCTCGGCGAGTTGGGTGATGCGGCCGGCGCAGCCGATCTTGAAAAGCGGCGGCTTGTCGACGGGGCCGGCATGCGCGGCATCGGGCTGGATCATGCCGATCAGCCGGTGGCCGTCGCGCAAAGCGTCGTCGATCATGGCAAGATAGCGAGGCTCGAAAATGTTGAGCGGCATCTGGCCGCGCGGCAGCAGCAGCGCGCCCGGCAGCGGGAACACCGGAATGACTTCGGGCAGATCGATCGGCCCACGGTATTGGGCGTTCATCGGCATGGCGCTTTACTCCGCGCGCCGGCGCCGTCCCGGCGTACAAATGACTTAGCTTCGCATGACCTTGTCCGAAAACCGGTCCCCACTTTTTGGGATCACGCGCTCACGAAAACAAAATCGACGACAGTCGCTTGCGGCCTTCCACGGTGGCCGGATCGGTTAGGCCCCAGGCCTCGAAAAACTGCACGAGTTGTTTGCGCGCGCCGTCCTCGTTCCATTTGCGGTCGCGCTTGACGATCGCCATAAGATGATCGGCGGCTTCCGCGCGCTTGCCCTTGGCGTTAAGCGCGGCGGCAAGATCGAACCGCGCCTGATGGTCGAGCGGATCGGCGGCGACTTTCTTTTCCAGTTCGTCGATCGGGCCGACCGATTTCGCCTGCTCGGCGAGTTCAAGTGCGGCACGCGCCGCCGCCACCGCGGAATCGTTGAGCTTGGCTTCCGGCACGATGGCCAGCGTCTTCTTGGCCTGCTCGAGATTGCCGGTCGCAACGTAGCAACGCGCCAATCCGGCAAGCGCTGCGACATTGCCGCTGTCTTCTTTCAGCAATTGTCCGTACAGGTTCGCGGCCTCGGCGGCGTTGCCGGCGGCAAGTGCGGCATCGGCTTCCTTCAGCAGATCTTTTTCCTCGCCGCCGATCTTGCCTTTGGTCACGCGCTCGAGGAACGCGATCACTTGGGCTTCGGGCAGTGCGCCCATGAAGCCGTCAACCGGCTGGCCATTGGCAAAGGCGATCACTGCCGGGATCGACTGGATGCCCATCTGGCCGGGAATATCCGGGTGCTTGTCGATGTCCATCTTGGCGAGCTTGACCTTGCCCTTGGCGGACTTCACCGCCTTTTCCAGGATCGGCGTGAGCTGCTTGCAGGGCCCGCACCAGGGCGCCCAGAAATCCACCAGCACAGGCTGGCGCTTGGATTCCTCGATCACGTCCTTGATGAAGTTTTGCGTCGTCGTCTCGACGACTACGCTCTCGGCTGCCGCCGTTATTGCCCCGCCATTTTGCAGCATAATTCCTCGCCTATCGGGCTACTCAAAGGTCCTAAGGCCCGGTTCCATGCCGGATTAAATGGGTCATCCGGCCGGCGATTGCAATCGGGTCAGGGGGCGTCGTCCGTGTGGCCGGATACCCGCGCCATATAGGGAACATGCCCGGTCGCTTCCAGGAACTTCACCAGATCGCCGCGCTTGATCGAGGTGGTCATGGTGTTGACCAGCGGATGATAATTAAGCCTCTCGTGCTCCACCATGGCGGCGTCGAGCACCACGGTGACGCGGGATTGCGTGTCGTTGATGGCGCCGAACGGGGTCACCGCGCCGGGCTCGACCCCCCACACTTCGCGCAAGAGGTCGGATGAGCCGAACGAGAAGCGTCCGGTGGCGCCGAGTTGCCGGTGCAGGCCCTTCAGATCGATCTCGGCGTCTTCCAGCGCTACCACCAGGAAAAGCTGATGTTTCTTGTCGCGCAGGAACAGGTTCTTGGTATGGCCGCCGGAAATTTGCCCGCGCAAGGCGCGCGACTGCTCGACCGTGAACAGCGGCGGGTGTTTCACCGTTGTATGGGCGATGCCGAGGCTGTCGAGGAAGGCAAAAAGCTGGTCTGGCGTCGTCGGCATTGAGGCAACAATTTAGCGGGTCGCGGTGTTAGTATCACGCGGGAAATAGAGGCCGAAATCGATGCGCTATGCGCTGGCTGCAGCCGTTTTCATTGCCGTCATGGCTTTCGACCTGCGACCGGCGCAGGCCTTTGGGCGCGCCCCCTGGTGCGCGGTGGTGGATGTCGGTTTTGGCGACGTTATATGGGATTGCCATTACCGCTCGGTCGAGGAGTGCCGGCCAAACGTGATCGCCGGCAATCGCGGCACTTGCAACCCCAACCCGGCCTGGTCGGGTTGGCAGCGGCAAAACGCCGGCCACCCCAAGCGGCACCGCAAGCACCGCGTTAATCGGGATTAACGGCCTTGAATCGGTCATTGTTGCAAAGTGGTCAACCTTTTGGCTATAGGAACGGGCTTGGCGGCCGGTATCGCTAAATCGGCCAAATATCTAACGGATGCGGGTGTAGCTCAGGGGTAGAGCACGACCTTGCCAAGGTCGGGGTCGAGGGTTCGAATCCCTTCGCCCGCTCCAATACTTAACTAGGATTTCGCTGACCCAAAATCCATCGGGGGTAACGCAGGGGTAACAGCCAAGCGTCAGCACTATACTGAATACTGAACATCCCCGGGATACCAACGCAGAGTAATGGTCGGCAGCGTTGACGGACGTGACTCCATCAACGCGTCGTTGAGCGCGACTCGCGATATTCAACGAATGAAGCCTCATTGCTCAAATACTGAAACATCCTCATTGAAACATCCAATTGACCTTTCGCGACATCAGCCTCTAGCAACCGAATCCAATTTCCATACATCGGACGCATAAGCGACATGGCCGCTGGAGTCTTCACCGGCTGCGGTTAACGGGTCGCTCGGGCGCGCATCGCATTTTTGCCGAATGACCAGACGGCACCCCGAGCGCGGTGCACAGGGCCGGCAAGCGTAGGTGGCGCCAACAAGTTTACAGCGCCGAGCTTTTCAACGATATCTGCCTTCAGGACACGTTCGGCGGTTCGCGTAGCGGCAGATTATTGGGTACGTGGAACGTAGGCTGGAACCGCCGCGACGCCTTGCGCCGGCTCCATCGAGCCATACTCCAAAGCCGCGGCGCCGCACGGCCAAGCGGATCGGCGATCACGAGTTGACGCGCGTCACCGAATTGGCAAGCCGCGGCATCATGTAAAACGAATCCGACATTGGGATTGTGCCGGTTATCACGTAGCCGAGCGCCGGCGTGTAGGCGTAGGTAACCTCTCCCAAGAGGACCGAAATGTTCGGCGTCGCAAGTGAAGTCGGAAGCGTGACCTTCGACCCGACGGCACGCGCGGTACCGTTGAGCGAGTCACTCCAGGTGACGGTCCCATTGCCACTGCTGTCGGTAGTCACTTCCGAAACGGTCACTGTAATATTGGCAGCCGCGTAGGGAGCAAGGATCGACGCGGACGCACCGAGGATGCTGCTCATGTCCTGATTGTCGATGGTGACGTACTGCGTGGCCAAGTCGGTGACGGAATGCGCGACCAAGGTGACTCGCGTGTCGATCGCATACCCGTCGCCGACTTCGACGCCGCCAAGGTAAATCGTGAGCATGAATGGCAGGATGAGGGCGAACTCGACTCCGGCTACGGCGCCGCGGTCGCTGCGAAACCTGCGCAGACGTGACAGAACGCCGGTCCGGGCAATGCGGCGGGTCATTGGTATGGTTCGTTCTTGAAGGTGGCGGCGGCCATGAGCAAGCGGTTGCCATTGGCTAAATTGGCCAGACTGAAAGCGAGCGGGCCGAGGAACACGGGCCACTGATACATCGCGCGGACGACCACGATCTGGCCGGGACTTCCCGGATTGTACTGCCACACGTTGGTCACCTGCCCCGACCCATTGTAGGTCAGGGTCGGCGCGCCG
>Ga0182024_10010761_pt1 | contig 18583 bp, 15 predicted proteins | sample P32metaG_FD_120480 | JGI IMG/M metagenome (GOLD analysis project Ga0182024, IMG submission 120480) | Permafrost microbial communities from Stordalen Mire, Sweden - P3-2 metaG (Illumina Assembly) | ecosystem: Environmental > Terrestrial > Soil > Wetlands > Permafrost | place: Sweden: Stordalen... | reverse complement strand
GGCGGCAACAAATATCCCTGTTCCGGGTTGTACTCGTAAAAATTTGGCATCGCGCAACCTCCTGCGCGAAGTATACCTGTACTGTCAAGCCGAGTTGCCACACAGACTCTGAAGCCTGCCTGCGGCGGCCAGGCCTTTCCTACTAGCAGCGCTTTCCCAAAAATTAATGCGCGGTGATGCTCAGCCAGCGCAGGAATCTTTTCCTATCCGGGAAATGACCCAGCGGTTTGTTTCGGGATGGGAAATCCTTCACAAATCCTGACGAGCTAAGCAATGTAGTTTGTGGGGCTTAGCATATTGCTCCCAATGGTTATTCCAGTGCACTACCAATCGCGGGGGGCTGCTATGGTTTCTCGACGCTATTTCCTGCACTACCGCGTGATACGTGAAGCTGTAACGGTAACGGTGACGATTGGTACCGCAGTGCTTTTCAGTTACCTGATTCTGAGCGCACGGTTTTAGGAGTGGATATGCCTGTTTCCGGCTGGATGAGCAAAATGAATATGTGGAAAGGCGCTCGTGGAGAGCGGGAGTATGCGAGCGCGCTTCTTCGCGCGGTGGCTCAAGGGAACTCGCTTGACGCGCTGCTTGACCTTTGCGTTCAGGCGTTGCTGGAGGCCTCTGCGGGAGATCGGGCAGGGCTGTGGCTTGCCGCGGACCTGCGCGGTGAAACGGGACGCGGGCGAGTGATTGAGTCGAAACCCGGCCCCATTCCAGAACAGTGGAAGCACCTCGATATTTCAACGCCATTTCTGCGGGCGGCGCTCGAAAGTCCCAAGCCGCTCCGCATGGAACTCGGAAACGGCTCGTCGATTCCATACCTGAGTTCGCTCGTCGGAATGCATAGCGCGATTTGGATTCCCCTGCGCGCCGGGAATCATACGTTGGGTCTGGCCATGGTGGCCCACGCCGACGCGGCGGCGAACCCGAGCACGGAATTACTTCTGGACCGCGCCGATGAAACCGCCCTCGCCATCAGGCTCTATCACGATGCCGGGCGCGTCGGGCGGGCGACGGAGGAGCTTCGCGCTCTTTCGGGCCTTTCTCGCGCGATTCTTTGCGGTGTCTCGGCGGATTCCATTCTTCCTCAGATCGCGCGAGCGGCCAGGAATCACCTGCAGGCGGAATTCGTCACGCTGGGCGAGGGAAGCGCGCCGCCTTCCTCGGAGCAAGGCTGGGACGGCCATGAAGAATGGCGCGCATTGCTCGGTCAGGAACCCCTCCAGCATTTATGGCGGAGGGCCTTTGAAGAAGGGCGAGCGTGCGACCTTACTCAGGGCGCGATCCAGGTGGGCATGAACGTTGCCTCGGAAACTTCCCACGCCACTGTGGACCGCGTAATTGCGATACCCATCGAAGCACGGAATCAAACGATCGGCGTCATCATGGCTGGATTTCTGGCCTCGGAGGATTCAAGCGACGACATCGTGCGGCTGGAGTCTTATGCCCTGCTGGCTGCAACGGCGCTGGACCGTGAGTCTTCCCGCGAGGAACGCGCGGCATTCAAGACCTCGCTTCGCCAACTCATCGAGGACAGCGGCGAATGCCTCGTCGCTGTCGACCGGAATGGAACCGTCCGCGAAGCCAGCCGGCCCGCGCTGGCCCTTCTTTTCACTCCGTGGGCGCAGCCGAAGGAAATGTTGCTCGAAGATCTTTTCTCTCCCGCCGCGCGAGAGGAGGTCGCCCAATGGCGGGGGCGAATCTCCTCAACGCAATCCATCTTTCCGCCAAGCCACGAAAGCTCGTTGATTTCCCTGGGGGCGCCACTTCCATCGGGAGCGATAGTTCGCCTGCACCTTCGCTCGATGATTGCGGGAATCGGTTCACGGCAGGACGATGGATTTGGAGTCGGCACCGCCATCTGGGTGATTCAAATCGAAAATCATGATGAACAGCAGACCCTGCGCGAAGTGGAGGGATGCATCGAATCGGAGATGGCCGGCGTACTGGATTCGATCGATTCCGGAATATTGGTCCTCGATAATGCCGGCAACATTCGAACGGTGAGCGAGCGTCTTGGCATCATCATGGGAGCAGAGGCCCGACGCCTGGCCGAGCTGGGAACCATCGAGGCCCTGATGGACAGCCTGGCAAGCCAGTTCAGCCGCCCAACCGAAACCGTGGCGCGCTGGCGCGAGCATGTGCGCCGTGGCGATGAGGCAAGCTGGGATGAATTTGAACTTATTCGTCCGTCGCGCAAGATCGTTGAACGGTTCGCGCGACCCATCCTCAAGCCTGACGGCACGCGCGTCGGCTGGCTGGAAGTTTATCGGGACATCACAAGCCAGAGGTTGATCCAGTCCAAGCTGCTGCAAACCGAGAAAATGGCCGCGCTCGGGCAGCTTGTTTCCGGCATCGCGCACGAACTGAATAATCCGCTCACCAGTATTCAGGGATACGCGCAATTATTGCCTGACCGGCGTTCCACGTCCGAGCGGGCCGGGGACGTCCGGCGCATCTCGCAGGAAGCCGAGCGCGCCGCGCGGATTGTGAAAAATCTTCTGCTGTTCTCGCGGGAAACCACGTCGGAGCGCCGCCCCGTCAATCTGAATGAAGTGGTTGAGCGGACGCTGGCGCTGCGCGCCTATGAACTGAAGATCGAAAACGTGGACGTCGAACTGATGCTCGATCCCGGTATGCCCCCAACTCTTGGGGATGCGGCACAGCTTCAGCAGGCGGTTCTAAATCTGATCTTGAACGCCGAACAGGCCATCCTGCAGGGGCGCGGGGAAGACAGCCGAGCCGGGCGAATCCAGCTTCGAACGCGCCGTTTGTCAGGGGACCGCCTCGCCGTGGAAGTGTCCGACGACGGCCCCGGAATTTCACCCGAAATTGTCGCGCGAATTTTCGATCCTTTTTTCACCACGAAACCTGCGGGGGTTGGCACCGGCCTGGGGCTTTCCATCGTCTATGGCATCGTGCAGGAACATGGGGGAGAGGTGAGCGTGGAAAGCCAGCCGGGCCGCGGCGCAATCCTGACCATCGAATTGCCCGCGCTTTCGGCGGCAGGCATTGATTTCACCGCCGACGTCGCCGCGATCGCGCCGCGCGCTGTCGGTCCGGCTGCGATCGCGCCATATGCCCAAATCGCGATGCGGCAGGAACGCATCCTGGTGGTCGAAGACGAGCCGACCGTCGCGAAACTGATCGCCGATGTGATGGCCGATGACGGTTATCAGGTGGACACCCTGCTCGATAGCCGCGAAGCGATCGGGCGCCTGGATAAAACGAAATACGGTCTGCTCATCTGTGACCTGAGGATGCCGCACCTGGACGGCGCAGGGCTTCTTCGGGCGCTTGTGCGCCGGGGAAGCCCCCTGCAGCATAAGCTTCTTTTTGTCACCGGAGACACGATGAGCCCGCGCACGCTGGATTTTCTCAAGTCGAGCGGGCTGCCCTACCTGGCAAAACCGTTCCTGGTCGACGAACTAAAAGTAGCCGTACAACTGGCAATTGCCGCCTCGCCTGCCTGCGAAGTGGTTGCCGCAGGGCCGGACGGGTCGTTTATTTCTGAGAGGGAAAAATGAATTCCACGAGCCACACAATTCTAGTGATCAGCGCCGATTCCAGTGCCGCACGGGGATGCATCGAGGAACTTTCTGTTTTCGGAGGCCGCCACCGCACCGTGGTGGTGACCTCCATCGAGCAGGCACACACCAGATTTCTTCGCACGCGGCCGTCGGTCGTGTTTCTCGACGAATCGGCGATTGATCTCTCGCTCGGTTTCGAGGCGCTCGAATCCGCCGTCGCCCAGCTGATTGACACAGCGCCCGTCGTCGTCGCGGCGGCGCCGGAAAAGCAAAGTTTACTGGGATTTTTGATTGAAAGCGGCGCGGTCGATTTTGTGGCGCGAACGGGGAACTTTTTGCCCATCGTCGCCGGCATGCTGGACCGCCGCGTGCAAATCTCCGAGCGCATGACAGGGGTAATCCAGTTCCCCAGCGACGAATTGGCCGGAGATTTTGGAGAAATTCTCCGTCACGAAGTTAATAATCCACTGACGGGAATTCTCGGAAATACCGAGCTGCTACTCGCGCGGCGCGACGGCCTGCCGCCCGGCGCCGTCGAGCGCCTGCAGACCATCGCCGAACTGGCGGTCCGTCTTCGCGAAACCGTGCGCCGCCTTTCAAACGCCTGGGACGAACACCACGAGCCGGTCAGACCGGCGTAAAAAAATAGAGGCAAGGAAGCAAAGAGGCAAGGAAAACAGCGCGAGGTTTAGATTTTTTCCTTGCGTCCCTGCCTCTTTGCCTCCTGCCCGCTAAACCCTAACCCCTGTCACCTGCAACCTACCGCCTGCCCCTTCTTCAACTCCTGAACAGCACATCTTCCCGCTGAAACATCTTCACGGCAATCCACAGTGCTGCGGTTGCATAGACACAAGAAGACACAAAAATCAGCGCGATATAATTCCAGTGGTATGTCCCGGCAATGATTTCCTTGCTGACCAGGCTCGTATTGAGGACGGGCACCAGGGAGAGCGGCGTACTCAATTCCACGCCGGGCAGCATGGCCGCAACTGCCGGCAACACGATCACGATCATGAGCGGGGAAAGATAGCTTTGCGCTTCCTTGAAACTCTTGGCGAACAGGGAAATGGCCAGCAGAGCCGCTGAAAAAAACACAGCAAGAGGAACGACCAGCAAAAAGATAGAGACGATGGCCTTTCCCGATATGGTGATCTGCAGGGCCGCATCGACCGCGCCGTCCGCGACACCGAGCAGCAGGTGCTTTCCGACTCCAAACGAAACGGCCATCGAAAAAATGGAAAGCGCGCCCGTTGCCAACGAAGCGGTCAGGACCATCAGGAATTTTCCCAGCACCAAATGGGTGCGCGATACAGGGCTGCAAAGAATCGTTTCGATCGTGCCGCGTTCTTTTTCGCCAGCCGTCAGATCCATGGCCGGATACATCGCTCCCGTCAGGCATAACAGGATGACAAAGTAGGGCACGAGTCCGCCCAGCACCGCGCCTCCCACTTTTTCCGGCGGCGCAACATTTTGCTGCTCGATGTCGAACGGGCGAACCAGGGTCTCGGGAAGCTGCCGCGCCTTGAGTTCTTCCCGGATGGTGCGGTCGCGCAAGTCCCGAAAGAATTTTTGCAGGCGGTCGGCGCCGAAGCCCGATTTCAGGTCGCCTTCGTACATGTAAATCTTCACCGTCATGGACTCGCCTCCCGCAAGTGCTGTGTCGAAGCCATTCGGGATTTCCACGGCGGCACGGATTTCTTTATTTGAGATTTCTTCGGAGTAGTCCGGTTTTGAGGGAACGATCTGCACGTCCGTAAGCTTTTCAATTTCAGCCCGCACGTTCGGCGAATCCTCGCCGCCCAGGACCATCACCTTCGGGACTTCCTGCTCTGCCTGGCCGACCTGCCTGATCAAGAGAACGCCACCTCCAATGGTGATCAGTGGCATCAGCAGGAGTGGAACGGCAACCATGGAAATGACGGTCCTGCGGTCGCGCAGGGAATCAGTGAGCTCCTTGCGATAGACGATACCGATGTTGCGGAGGCTCAAGGTTCCACGACCTTTACGAAAATATCCTCGAGGTCCTGCATCCCGAAGGTCCGTCGCAAATCAGCGAGCGTCCCTTCGGCAAGCAGTTTGCCGCCATGAATGATTCCGATATGGTCGCAGAGTTTTTCGACTTCGCTCATCACATGCGTCGAGAAAACGACCGTTTTGCCCTGATCGCGGCATTCCCGGATAAAACCGGCGATGGTGCGCGCGGCCATCACGTCCAGGCCCACTGTGGGCTCATCGAAAACCATGACCGAGGGGTCGTGCACCAGCGTCCGCGCGATGGAAACTTTTTGCTTCATCCCTGTAGAGAGGTTGTCGCATCGCCGGTCGCGAAATTCATTCATTTCGAGGCGCTCGAAAATCGCATCGATGCGCCGAGCAAGCGTGGGCTCATCGAGGCCGTGCAGCCGGCCGAAGTACTGGACCATCTCGATCGCTGTCAGGCGTCCGTAGAGGGCCGTCGCCGTGGAAAGAAATCCCACGCACGAACGAACTTTCTGCGGGTCTTTCCTTACGTCAAATCCGGCGACGATGGCGGTCCCTTCGGAGGGCTCCAGGATGGTGGCCAGCATGCGCAACGTGGTGGTCTTACCGGCGCCATTGGCGCCGAGCAGCCCGTAAATTTCGCCGGGACGGCAGGAGAAACTCACATGATCCACGGCGCGAACCTCGCCGCGTTTCTTGTCCCGGAACCGTTTCACCAGTTGTTTCGCTTCGATCATTCAATCTCGTTCCGCTGAATCATGAAAATCATGAATGCCGGATGCAGGTATCGCCCAGCAAAGTATGGAGGAACACACGGCCAGCAGGGTGAGAAATGCAGGCGGGAGTCGCGAGGGTCTAACCCTTATGGCAGTTGGGGCATTGCTTGGCGTCAAAATTTTCCGGCGTGACGCGAAACATATTGTTACACTGGATGCACACCCGATGCAGAACTGGTTGCCCAGGCGTCGGAGCCTCGTGCTTTGGGGCATGAGTTTGCGCTTGGGTCGGCTCTGTAGTCATATATAAATTCTAGCACAGCAGTGCGGTTCTCGACACCCCGGGCGAGCGGCAGGGAGCCAGCCCATTTGCATCCTGGCTTAGCCTCCGCGCATCTTAAGGGCTGCAGTCGGAGCATGTTTGGCTGCGCCGTTCGCTCGTTTGCTGTCCGAATGTTTGTTAGAATGCCGGTTTTTGACCCCGCCAGTTTAGACTGGCTGAGGGCGGCCGCGGGTTTGCAGATTTCTGGGAGCCCGCAAGAGAGAAAAGGACTGTAATGGCGATGGCCCTGGGAAGAAGACTGTGGCTCATTGTGGGCGCGCTGCTCCTGCTGACCGCGGTTCTGGTTTACGTCAGCAGCAGGGGAGCAACGGCGCGCGTGGCCGTTGCCGACGTCGTTCGCGAGAACTTGAGCGCGGTGGTTTCGACGAATGGAAAAGTGGAACCCGTTTCGCCGGCCTCTTTTCGCGCAACATTCCCAACATTTGTCGATCAGGTCGACGCGGTAGAGGGACAACAGGTAAAGAAGGGCCAGCCAATTTTCACGCTCGATGACAAGGCGATCAGCGCGGACCTCGCGCAGGCGCGCGCGGACCTGGCCGAGCAGGAAGACGCGCTGCGTGTGGCGAAAGCGGGAGGCCGCGCCGATCAGGTTGCGAAGACGGCCGCAGATTTGAAAAAGGCGCAGGCTTCGCTGGACCAGATTCGCCGTGAGAATGAATCGCTCACGAAACTCGTGGCGCAGAAGGCCGCCACCCCGCAGGAATTGGAACAGAATCAATTGATGCTGACCCAGGCGGAAGCTGACGTCCAATCGCTGCAAAAGGCAAAGGCGACGCAGGTGCAGCAGGCGCAAGTGGACAGCGAACGCATCGCGATTCTGGCCGAGAGGGCACAAACCCAGGTTCGCGACCTGGAAGGGAAAGTTGCATTGGCTCGCGGGACCGCGCCAATGGACGGCACGCTCTATTCATTACCGGTCCGCAAAGGGGATTTCGTGAAAGAAGGGGATCTGCTTGCGGAAGTTGCAGACCTGCACCACGTCCGCGTAAGGGCGTTTATTGATGAACCCGAATTGGGACTAGTCGAATCCGACCAGCCTGTCGAAATTTTGTGGGACGCTCACCCGGAGCGAACCTGGACCGGCCGCACGGAAACGGTTCCCAAACAAGTGGTGACGCGTGGCACGCGCAACGTCGGGGAACTGTTGTGCTCGGTTTCCAACGCCGATCTTGACTTGATTCCGAATACGACCGTGGACGTAAGGATTCACATCAGCGAGCGCCCCAACGTCCTGGCGGTTCCGCGCGGCGCGGTTTACATCGAGGGTGACGCGCGATTTGTGTTCCGAGTCGAGAAAGGCCGCCTGCACCGCCGGTACATCAAAGTGGGGATTGCCAACCCGACCATGATCGAAGTCCTTTCCGGCCTGAATCAGGGGGATACGGTCGCATTACCGGGCGACGTTTCACTCAAGGAAAACCTGAGGATTGTACCGGTGCGCCAGGAATGAATCGCCGATTTCTTTATGCCGTTCTCGCATTGAGCCTTGCGGTTGGCGCCTCTGTCGTTCCTGCCGATGCCGGGCAGGACCTGCTTGGCGATGCACAGGTGGACTACAATGCCGGTCGTTACAACCGCGCTGTGGACGCTCTAACCGGCGCAATTGCAAAATCCCCGAATGATGCGGCCCCGTATTTCCTGCTGGGGCAGAGTTATTACCAGCTCCGCGAATTCCCGCGCGCGATCGAAACACTCGAGCATGCCATCCAGCTCGACCCCAAGCAATCCGAATATCACGACTGGCTCGGCAAATCCTACGGCCGCAAGGCGGAGGAGAGCGTCTTTTTCACCGCCATGGGCTGGGCGCGCAAAACACACAAGGAATTTGAAACTGCCGTTCAACTCGACCCCAACAATTTCATGGCGCAGCGCGATTTGATCCGTTTTGAGATGAACGCTCCCGGCGTGGTCGGTGGCGGCGACGAAAAAGCCATCAAACACATTGAGGAACTTGAAAAAATCGATCCCCTGGAGGGACAGCTTGCCCGCGGCGAGTTCTTCATCACAAAAAAACGGATGGCGGAAGCCGACGGAGTTTTCGCAAAAATAATGGAGTCGAATTCGGATCGCATCGGCGTTTATTTCGAGGCCGCCGATTATTTCCGCGACCGTCATGACACCGCAAGAATGGGCGAGGCGATTGCCGACGCCAAACGAATCGATCCCAATGACCGCCGGCTGAAGTTTTATAAAGGCATCTTCATCGTCCTCGACGGCAAGAATCCGGGCGAGGCGGAATTGCTACTGAAGTCTTACCTGGACACGGTTCCCGATCATTCCGACCTTCCGCCGCATGCCACCGCGCTGGAATGGCTCGGGAAACTTTACGAGTCCCAGAAGAAATATTCGGAAGCGGCGGAGGAGTATCGCGCGTCGCTCGCTCTAGATCCGCACAACAAGGCCGTGGAAGATGAATTGAAACGGGTCCATGGGAAGTAGGAACCCGCCGGAATTGTTTCCCGCCGGAGTTTGTTAGACTCAGAGACGACGATCATGATGCTGCGGAACGAAACCTGGATGGTCGCGCTGGAGGCCCTTTGGGCCAATAAAGTCCGCGCGTTCCTCACCACGCTGGGCGTGGTGATCGGCAGCGCGTGTATCGTCCTGGTCGTTACCGTGGCTCTCACCGGAAGGCGTTACGTCATCGGGCAAATCGAAGCGGTCGGATCAAACCTCGTCCTGGCGAGCCTGGAAATCGATCCGAACCGGCCCGTCACGCTTCAAGATGAGTTGTCGGTGGACGATATGAACGCGGCGAAGTCGTCGATCCCGGGCGTCGTGACTGTCGCGGGAACGCGGAGCATGCAGAGCAGTGTGATCGCCGGCTCTGTCGAGCGCAATGTGAGCCTTGTTGGCGTCACCGAGGGGTTTCAACAGATCCGCAATTTACTGATTTTGCGGGGCAGGTTCCTGGACGCCGAGGACGTTTCCACGCGAAGCAGAGTTTGTCTGATCACCACGCAGCTTGCGAACCTCATGTTCCCCTTTGTCAACCCGATTGGACAAAGTCTGCGGGTCGGGGAGCTCAGTTTCACGGTGATCGGCGTATTTCGAGAGCGCGTGGAAACATTTGGCCTTTCGGAAATTCGGGATTATTCGGTCCTCGTTCCTTTTCCGCTGATGAAATACTATTTGGGGGATGGATCGCTCGACATGTTTTACCTGCAGGAACGTTCCTCGGATGAAGTTGTGCCCGCGACGACCCAATTGGAAGCTTTGCTTCGCAACCGCCATCCTGCTCGGGCGCGGTATACGGTGAGGAATTTCAACGCGATTCTCGATGCAGCCAAGAAAATTGGGTTGGCGCTCACCATCGTATTGCTGCTGATCGGTTTCATCGCGCTGCTGGTCAGCGGCATCGGAATCATGAATATCATGCTGGTCACCGTGAGGGAGCGCACGCGCGAGATCGGAATCCGGAAAGCCATTGGCGCGCGGCGCAGCGAAATTCTGTCCCAATTTTTGCTCGAAGCTTTCCTGATCAGCGGATTCGGTTCGGTCCTGGGGATTTTGATCGCGGTGGCGATACCTGTACTGGCGCAGCCGCTGCTTCCGGACGGTTTGCGCGTGCCCGTGCCATGGGAATCCGTGGTGCTGGCGTTTCTGGTGTCCTGTTCGGTCGGCGTCTTTTTCGGATATTTGCCTGCGTCGCGCGCGGCGCAATTGCAGCCCACCGAATCGTTGCGGTATGAATAGAGACGGCGGAATTTCTCCCGCCGGGAAAGCGAGTTCGCGACAATGAAAGAAAGAGCGAGAACGGCGGGTGATCTTCGCTGGCGACCGGGCAGGGCGCGCACCGCGTGGCTGGTATTTTTCGCTCTTGGAACGGCATTGGCGGGTCGCGCGCAGGATGCCGGGATTTCACGAAAGCTGACTCTGAAGGAAGCCGTGAGTCTGGCTGTGTCCAACAGCCGTGACCTTGCTTTGGCGCGCTTGCAATACAACATGGTGCAGCGCGAAGCCGACGTCGCAAAGTCCCCGTTTCGTCCCAATATATATGCCGGATCGGGCGCCGCGTACACCAGCGGATTTCCCCTGATGTCGGGCGGAGGTACGCCTGCATTGTTCAGCCTGTCTTACGACCAGCAGATTTTCAATCCTCCGGTCAAGGGAGAGGAACGTGCGGCCGAGCAGCGGGCCGAAGCCCAGAGGTTTACGATGGAAGGAGTTCGAGACGCCGTCATGGTGCAGGCGGCGCTCGGATACCTCGAACTCGCCAAGGTCCGGCATGCACTCGAACTAATGAGCAGCGAGCGCGATAGCTCGGCGCGGATTCTTGCCGCCACGCAGGAGCGCGCCGCTGCCGGACGCGAACTTCCCATTGAAGTGACCCGATCCCAGCTCACGGCCGCGCGGATTGACCAGCGCATCGCGCAACTCGAGGACCGCGAAGATTCGCTTTCCGGGAATCTCCGGAACATGATGGGCCTGCCCCCCGACCAGCCTATCGAAGTTTCGACCGAGAATATCCCAGGCGCTGCCTCGGAGGAAGCCAAGGACCTGGTCTCTGAAGCGATGGCGGACAATGTGGAGCTGAAGCAGGCGGAACTTGAGAAGAGCGCTCGGGAAGAAAAGTTGAAGGGAGAACGCGGGGGGTATTGGCCCACCTTTTCCCTGACCGGCCAGTACAACATTTTGAGCAAATTCAATAACTACACCGCTTTTTTTAACAAGTTTCAGAGGAACAACGTAATTTTCGGCGTGGAAGTTCGAATTCCAATTCTTGCATCGAGGACTTCGTCGGCCGTTGCATTCGCGAAATCGGATTTTGATACCGCGAGCCTCGCGCTGGAGAAAAAACGCAGCGAACTTTCGCTGGAGGTTCGCCAGAAGGCCACGCTGGAACACGAGATGGACCTGGGCGGCGAAGTGGCGCGACTGGAATTGCAGCTCGCGCAGGAGAATGTTCAGGTTCTGCAGGCGCAATTCGATCAGGGACGCGGCAGCCTGCAGGACCTGGAGGCCGCGCACATTGATGAAAATGACAAGTGGCTCGCCTACCTCGATGCGAACTATGCGCGGCAGCAGGCACAGCTCGACCTGCTGCGCTCGACGGGGCAAGTCAGCAAAGTGCTGCAATAGCCGGGTGGCCGCGAGGCGGATTTGGGGAACCACTGCGCATAGTTTTTCTCGCGGGGGAACCAGAGTTTCAGGTAATATTGGTCTTCCGGTTCGTGGGGGAACATCGTTCGCCGCCCGGCATCAGGGGAAGCAATTATGCCCGAAGTCATGAAAACACTGTTCTTGAATCCGCCCAGCTATGAGGGGTTTGACGGCGGGGCGGGAGCGCGTTATCAGGCGCGGCGCGAAATCAAGTCATTCTGGTATCCCACATGGCTGGCGCAACCCGCCGCCATGGTTCCCGGCAGCAAGCTGATTGACGCGCCGCCCGACGGCCTCACCGTGGATCAGGTGGCCCCGCTTGCGAAAGACTATGAATTGGCGGTGCTGCACACCAGCACGCCATCGTTTGCGAACGACGCGAAGTTTGCCGCGCACCTCAAGGAAGTAAACCCGAAAATCATGATCGGCATGGTGGGAGCGCACGTCGGTGTGCTGCCTCTGCAGTCCATGAACGCTGCCCCGGCCGTGGACTGGGTTGCGGTCGGGGAGTTCGATTACATCTGCGCGGACATTGCCGGGCGCAAGCCGCTCAAGGATGTTGGGGGAGTCGCCTACCGGGATAACGGGCGCGTGACGTTCACGCCGCCGCGGCCCACGATTGAAAATATGGACGACCTTCCGTTCGTCGTGGACGTTTACAAGCGCGACCTGACGATTGAAAACTACTTTATCGGCTACCTGCAGCATCCCTACGTGTCGCTCTACACGGGGCGGGGATGCCGCTCGAAGTGCACATTCTGCCTGTGGCCGCAGACTCTGGGTGGGCACCGGTACCGCGTGCGCAGCGCCGACAATGTTGCGGCGGAAATGGCTCTCGCCAAGAAACATTTTCCGCAGGTTCGTGAGTTTTTCTTCGATGACGACACATTTACCGATGACCTGCCACGCGCGGAAGAAATCGCGCGGCGCTTGGGGAAGCTGGGCCTGAACTGGTCATGCAACGCCAAGGCCAACGTGCCGCGCAAGACTCTTGAGATCATGAAGGATAACGGCCTGCGCCTTTTGCTGGTCGGGTACGAATCCGGCAACGACCAGATTCTGGTGAATATCAAAAAAGGTGTGCGTCTCGATATCGCCCGGGAGTTTTCGCGCAACGCCAAAGAATTGGGCATCAAGATTCACGGCACATTCATCCTCGGCCTGCCGGGGGAAACCACGGAAACGATCCAGCAAACGATAAAATTTGCCTGCGACATTGATCCGGAAACCATCCAGGTGTCTCTCGCTGCGCCGTATCCGGGCACGGAGCTTTACCGCCAGGCGCAGGAGCAGGGCTGGCTGCAAATTCAGACCGGCGAACTGGTGGACACGCACGGCATCCAGACGTCGTCGATGAATTATCCCGGGCTGAGCTCGACCATTATCTTTAATTCGATCGAGGAGCTTTACCGGAAATTCTATTTCCGCCCGCGAAAGATGTTTTCGCTGTTTGGCGGAATGCTGCGTGATCCGGAAGTCATGAAGCGGCGGTTGCGCGAAGGCGTCGAGTTCTTCAAATTTCTTCAGGAACGCAAGGCGACGGCGCGCGAAATGACCCAGTCCGCCGCGGCGACCCCGGCCTCAAGTGCAGGGGACTGATTCGCGCTGTCTGATTTCCGTGAGGGAATCGCTGGATTTCACGCTGGCTCCCTTGGATCCGTGCCCGAAATGACCTCTGGCAAAATCCATACCACGACAAACTATATCCTCCTTTTTCTCACTGTCCTGTTCGGATCGGTGGGGAATACGATTCTGAGCAAGGGAATGAAGGACGTCGGCGATCTTGACCTTTCGCGCCTGAAGCCGATCGAAGCTGGGGCGGTGAGCGTGCTGACCAGCGGCATGGTTTGGCTGGGCATCGCACTGATGCTGGTGTTCATGGTTTGCCACATGCTCGTGCTTACGAGGGCGGATTACAGCTTTGTGATGCCGTTTTCCGCGATTGCGTATGCGCTGGTGCCTCTTCTCGCATACCTGTTCCTGCATGAACAAGTTTCGACGGCGCGCTGGATCGGAATCATCCTGATTTTTTTCGGTGTCCTCCTGATCAACCGCACGCCCCACCGCACCACCGAGCCCGGAACGCCAATCTGACATGCGTACCGCGACCATCCTTATTCTCGTCGTGCTGACGGGCACCAGCGGAGAAATCTGCCTGTCTCATGCAATGAAGCAACTGGGTGAGATGCATGATTTCCGTCCGCGAGCGATCGTCAATTTTGTTCTGCGCGGTTTGCGCGCCCTGTGGTTTTGGATCGCGGTGCTGCTGATGGCGGTTTCCTTCTTCGCGTTTCTGGCGATGCTGTCGTGGTTTCCGGTGAGCTTCGTGATTCCCGCGACGTCGCTGGCGTATGTGGCCGGGGCGCTCGGGGCGAAATTATTTTTGGGAGAACGGCTCAATGCAACGCGCTGGGCGGGAATTGTCCTGATCTGTTTTGGCGTGGCCATGGCCTGGGTGGACAATCTTCCCGCGGTTCCGCAAATTCCTTCCGCGATCACCGCGATTCGCTGGGCAATTCTGGCGCTTGCGCTGGGACCGCTGTTTTATTACCTGGTGGGCATCTACTCCGCCTGGAGATTTTTCCATGGAGCGCATCGCGCCATGGCCCCGGAGCGTCTTTCACCCGGAACAACCTCTCCTCCAATCAGCGTTCTCAAGCCGCTGCGCGGTCTGGATCTCGACGCGTACGACAATTTTGCGAGTTGCTGCGTCCAGGATTACGCCGAATACGAAATCCTGTTTGCGGTTTCTGACGCGTCCGATCCGGCCGTGCCCGTCGTTCAAAAATTGATCGCCGATTTTCCCGGACGGCCCATTCGGCTCATCGTCGCGCAAGATCGCCTGGGGGCGAATAGCAAGGTCTCAAATCTGTGCCATTTGGCGCGCGAAGCGCGGCACGATTTGCTGGTGATCGTGGACAGCGACGTGCGCGTCGGCCCCGGATATCTCCAAAGCGTCGCGGCAATTTTCGGCGATCCAAAAGTTGGCGGTGTGACCGCGCTCTACCGGGGCAAGGATAATCTGCAATGGGTCGCGGCGATGGATTGCGTTGGCTCCTCCGCCGCGTTTTGCGGAGCGGTCCTGGTGGCGCGCGAACTCGGAGGCCTGAAATTCATGATGTCGACGATGGCGACGACGAAGCAGCGCCTCGCCGAAATCGGCGGCTTTGAAGCCATAGTGGACCTGCACTCCGACGACTACGAACTGGGCCGCCGCATTGCCGAGCGCGGCTATCGCATCGAATTGCTGCCCGAGCCGGTACAAATGGCGTTTCCTTCGCAGACGCTTGGGACATACCTGCGTCACGAATTGCGCTGGGCGATCGGAATTCGCAACATACGTCCCGGCGGCCATTTTGGGATGCTCTTCACGCACGGATTGCCCTGGGCTATCGCCGCAGCCTGCGTGGTCCCGTCAGCGGCAATCGCTGCGGCGTATCTGGGCGCGTACTTTTTTCTGCGCTTCGCAATGGCATGGACGGTTGGCGTCTGGGGATTGCGCGATCCGGTCCTGCGCCGCCGCTTCTGGCTGCTGCCGGTGTGCGATTTTCTTTCGTTCTTCGTCTGGATGGCAAGCTTCGGTATGAACCGGATTGAGTGGAGGGGCAGCGCGTTCACGCTGGAAAAAGGCCGGATGATTCCTGCAGAGCCACGTCCGGGCCGCAGTTAAATTGAAATGCGGCCCGGATGACTCCAAGTACATTCAGCTTTCAGTTCCTGATCGAGCCGAGTGCCTCAATCTTATTCTAATTCTCGACGCAGCTTACGCGTCCTGAGTCACTTGTGTAGCGATGCTGTCCGGCAGGGCACGGCGCGGCCTGACCTTGTGCGCCCTGGTCTCCCGTGCGTCCTGTTCTACCCGAGTCTCCGGTCTGTCCGGTTTGGCGCGTGTCTCCCGTATTGCCGGTTTGGCCTGTGTCGCCGGTGTGGCCCATTCGTCCGCGGTCTCCGGTCTGGCCCGTGTCTCCGGTGTTACCCGTTATGCCTTGTTGACCTGTATCACCCTGCTGCCCGGATGCGCCAGTCTGTCCTGTTTGCCCTGCCGGCCCGGCTGGTCCTGCTGCCGGCGGCAAAGGCGCTGAGTTGGTGTTGCACCCGCCAATAACGAGGATGAGCGAGAGTGCGCCCATGATAAGCAATGTCTTCATCTTGATTCTCCTTTGTTGTGTTGCTCGGCGCAGAATGTTGCCAGTGCAGACGATTGTACGCAGGAAGGATGGTAGCCACCCGCAACGGGGGGCGCTGTTCAATACTGCTCATTTATCGAAATTAGGTGGAGCGGGATAAGCTGGAAGGGGCAGGGGCGATCGCAGGGCTTTCCACGGTCAGATGCCCCCCTATTGGAACTTTGTGATTTATAAGTTACAATCGAAAACATGGTCGAGCTACGGCATGAAGCGTAACGCCAGTATTTCGCACGACGAAGCAATCGTTCGCCGACTTCGGAAGGACCCGAAATTCGCAGCGGAGTACCTCAAAGCCTCTCTGGAAGATGAGGACGAACCTCGCGTTCTCCTGATTGCTTTGCGCCACCTCGCGCAGGCACAAGGCATCGCCAAAGTCGCCAAGGCCGCTGGCATTGCGAGAGAAAGTCTTTATCGTGCATTGTCGGTTCGCGGCAACCCCCGGCTGTCCACACTTGTCGCCGTCACCAAAGCGATCGGCTTGAGGCTTACTGTCAAAGCAGCTTGATGAATGGCACAGAGTTCATTTCGACATTGACTGGAATGGGTGGATTCAGTTCAGAAAAAAGCTTCTGGAACCTTTTCCGCTTCACAAAAATGTAGTATTCTGACAGCACCTAAAAAGGTGCTTATCCAGGAGCCGGCTGATGCTTAACATTACCAAGGACATCCAATCGCTTACAACTTTCCGGCGGCGTTCCGGCGACTTCATGAAGCAGTTAAAGCGAAGTAAACGCCCAGTGGTGCTTACCGTAAAGGGGAAGGCGGCAGCCGTCGTGCAGGATGCCGAGGCCTATCAGAGCCTGCTCGACATTGCAGCCCGCGTCGATGTAGAGGAAGGCATCCGCCAGGGCCTGGATGATGCGAAAAAGGGAAAGACTCGGCCTGCAAAGAAATTTTTTGACGAGTTTGAAGCCCAACATGACGTACCTCGTTAGGATTACGTCCCGAGCCGAGCGCGACCTCACCCACCTGTTTGATGAAATCAACGCCAAAGACTCCGATCCAGCTCTGAAATGGTACCGGGGTCTCAAAGCAGCTATTCTCAGCCTGGAAGAAAAGCCGAATCGCTGCCCGGTAATCCGCAAGAAAGGCGATCTACGGCACTTGCTGTACGGTCACAAACCTCACATCTATCGCGTGATATTTTGCGTTCTAGGAAGACAGAAGATTGTGGAAGTTCTTCATATCCGGTATGGTGCAAGACGAAAGGTCGGGGCGTTTGATCTCGCATAAACCGTGGAGTAGCTGGAAGATCCTGATTCGTCAGATTCTTCAAGCCTTATAAATAAATTTCGCCGCAACTCCACCTGCCAAAACCAACGCGGAGAGGATCAGCCAGTTATAGTCCGCTCCGTAAGTGGCCGTGGGGAAATGATTGCTGAGCATCAGGAAGATCAGCGGGACAACCATGTACGTGTTGTGAATCGTGCGCCGTTTAGCTTTCTCCGCCAGGTCTTGATCAATCGGTTTTCCTTCGCGCACCGCCTTCACCATTTTGCGCGTTGCGGGCAGGATGCCCATCCAGACGTTGGCTGCCATGATCGTGCCAAACATTGCGCCAATGTGAATGTACGCGGCGCGGCCGCTGATGAGGTGTGTGAGTGCGTAGGCCAGCGCGACGACCAGCAGGTAGCAAATCGTTCCGGCAAGCAGTGACGAACGCCCCAGCGGCGATCTCCAGATTCCTTCGTAGACTGCAAACCCCACGATTAATGTGCCCAGGCCAATCGCTACGCCCGAGCCCATTCCGATGCTGGATACGCTGTCGTCAAGCAGAAGGCCGCCCGAGTAATACAACAAGCCCAGGAGCAGAAAGCCGGAGATCCACGTGATCAGCGCTTCCCAGCGGAACCAATAAAATTTAGTGGGCACCAATTTCGGCGAGGTTTGCTTATCTACAAGTGAGAAGCTGCCGCTGTGCACCATCCAGACTTGCGGGTTCCTTCCGGCAGCGCGCGCGGCTTCTTCGTCGAGAGCCATTCGCCCCTCAAGCTTGGTGAAGTAATACGTCTGCCCGATCCAGAAAATGCCCGCGAGGACATGGGTCCACCGGAGGAAGAGATTGATCCATTCACTGACGACGGGCGGCATCGGAATTCGCTCCTCGGGTGTGGGTTCTACTTGGAGCTCACCACTTGTCTGGGCTCTACTTTTACGCTGAACGTCCCGACCTGATTGGGACGTGGAGTCGGGCGGAATAATGTCGGCGCCTCCACACCGGCACGCAAACGCCGGAGAAAGATGGTACTGGGCGGGGAGGCTTAACCTCAAGGACAAAAGTCCCTTGATGGGTTGCGCTCTGATAACTCTCCGTGCCGGCCGGAGAACCGGAATTGTTCGATTTCCCAGCCGTAGCCCCGGTTGACGGATGCCTGTTTCCTGTCTAAAGTAAAGACGCTAGGTCGTGAGGCGGCGAACAATCTCCGCTCACCACGGCCTATTTCTTTTGCCTCCCCGCTGGGAGGTCGTACAATCGGCAGTACATCAGACTCTGACTCTGATTATCCTGGTTCGAGTCCAGGCCTCCCAGCCAATCTTTTAGTTTAAATGGCTTAGGCTCCTTCCTAAGAGCAAATCCTAAGGAATCTCCGCAACTCAGTATTACTGAATCTCGCATATTATAGCTAACACTTTTCAAATAGGCCAGCCTGTTTCCAGAAGGCGGCCACCAGTGTCGGCCGGCGGCGCAGTCGTCGCAGGGCTCGGATGGCATGAATGCTGAGT
>Ga0182024_10010760_pt1 | contig 18586 bp, 14 predicted proteins | sample P32metaG_FD_120480 | JGI IMG/M metagenome (GOLD analysis project Ga0182024, IMG submission 120480) | Permafrost microbial communities from Stordalen Mire, Sweden - P3-2 metaG (Illumina Assembly) | ecosystem: Environmental > Terrestrial > Soil > Wetlands > Permafrost | place: Sweden: Stordalen... | reverse complement strand
GCGGCATAATAGCATCGACCTTCGTTGTCTGAAGTTCTCCGCAGATGCAGTAGAACTTCAGACCTCAGTGACTAACCAGCCCTTCATGTGCGAGGCGATCATGCCGATCAACGTCGTGTGCGAGTCCTGCAACGCGCAGCTCAAGTTGAAAGAGGAACTGGCGGGCAAGAAGATCAAATGCCCCAAGTGCGGCGGCGTAACCAGGGTCACGGCCCAGGCCCCAGCCGGTGCGGCCGTCAGCAAACCCGGTTCGCTCGCCGCCAAACCCGGACCCGAGAAATCCGCGGATCAGGCTGAGTCGCTGAGGCTGGAATGTCCCGAATGCGACCACCGATTCAAGGTCCCGTCGAGCAAGGCCGGCAAAAAGGTTCGCTGCCCGGAGTGCGAACACGTCTTCCCCGCGCCGCCTCCCCCATCCGAGCAGGACGACGACGAGGAAACTGACGAAGACGCGCCGCCCAAACGCCGACGGCCACGCGACGACGATGACGACGAGCCCCGAGATCGACGCCGGCGCGACGAAGACGAAGATGACGACGATGATCCGAAAGCCAAACGGCGCCGCAATCGCGATGAAGATGACGACGAGGACGACCGCAAGCCTGCCAAGGGCAAGAAAAAGCGGCGCGGCAACGACGCATGGCGCGAGAGCCCGCTTTGGGACCATGATCGTATGACGATCAAGGCGAAGTACTCGCTGTTCTGGTTCATCGGCCGCACCTACTGGGTCAATAACCCGGACACCAAGAAGGCGCTTTGTGACGCGACGGAAGTGGTGCCCTGGTGGAAGATGCTCGGGCGCATGTTCGGGCTGAAACATTTCATGTCCACGGAAATCGAGGTTGCCGATCTGAAGGAGGGCCCAAGGCTCTTCGTCGTTCGCAAGCTGGCGACGTTCTTTGCGTTCATCAGGGCGCCTCTGGCATTCGTCAGCACGGTGGAGATTTGCGACGACGAAGGCGAAATGTTCTGCTACTTTCGATCGAAACTCCTATCCCTGGGCGGCGGCTTTTGGATCTACGACGCCAAGGACCGTAAGATCGCCGAGGGCAAGGCTACGCTGTCACCTCCCAGTTTGGGCCTGAAAACGGTCGATGGCGACGTGATCGGCAAGATCACTTCGGAGATGTATGACATGAAGCCCGGCCAGCGCGTCAAGCTGTCGATCGGCCTGCAGATCGGTGCCTATGTCGTCACCCTGGCCGAGGACCTCGAGGATCCCGAGGACTCCAAACGGCTGCTGCTGGCGGCGGCCCTGGCCATGGAGTTGACCGGCGTGGGCAAGTTTCTCCTGCGCAACGACAAATAATCGCCGACTCCGAAACCGTTTAGCCGCGACGCGACGTACTCGGAGCGGAGCGCGTCGATATCTCGAGGTAGCCATGCCCCCATTCATCGCTTGCGATTCCTGCGGCGCCCAGCTGAAGATCAAGGAGGATCTCGTGGGCAAGAAAATCAAATGCCCCAAGTGCGCCCACGTGGTGCGCATCCCGGCGCCGGCAGTTGAGGGACCGATCACACTGAAATTGGCCGAGGAGCCCACGGCCAGGAAAGCACGCGACGACAGTGTGACCGCTGCCCGGCCGGAGAAGAAGCGTCGTCCGCTGCCGGTTGCCGATGATGATGACGACGATGGCACGTATCGTCCCGCCGGCCTAAGGCGCGACGCGGATCGCTCGCGCGCGATGAAGGCGGGCATCACCCCCACGCAGACGGTCATCATCCTCATCTCCAGCGCGCTCGCATTGGCGGCGCTGGGCTTGTTTGTTTATTTCTTTGTCCCCGTGTTCCAGGTGCAGCCCGCGGTCCAGCGAGTCGCTCCTGTGCAACCGCCACAAATCCAACCGCCAGGGAACGATAAGAAATAGGGCGCGTCGGCTGAGCATCCGCGGATCAGGGAGCTTGCTCGCCTCGCTCTCCATAAAATCTCAACATGGTCCGAGTCACCACTGGCAGCCGTTTGCACTTCGGCCTGTTTTCGTTACCTCGAAGCCAATCAGCCGAGCCGGCCATGCGCGATTTCGGCGGCGTCGGTCTCATGATCGAGCGCCCGGCTGTGGTCGTTCGCGCCGAACCAGCGGCATCCTGGTCCGTCACAGGGCCATGCGGCAACCGAGCCCTCGCCTGCGCCCAGCAGTTAGTCGGTTCTTTTGCCAACGCATCATTTCCGTCGGCGTTTCACATCGAAGTCGATACTTGCCCGCCGGAGCACGTCGGCCTGGGCACGGGAACGCAGCTCGAGTTGGCCATAGCGGCGGCTGTGATGAAAGCGGCCGCCTGCGAACCGATCGACATCATCCAGCTGGCGGTCCGGCTCGGTCGCGGCCAGCGCTCGGCCCTCGGCATTCACGGCTTCGTTCACGGCGGCTTGCTCGTTGAGGCCGGCAAAGGCCCCGCCACCGCCGTCGCGCCGCTCGTGGCCCACGCCCGATTTCCCGAGAACTGGCGCATCGTCCTGTTTCTGCCGCCGACCGATCACGCCTGGCATGGCCGGCGCGAGCGGGAAGCCTTCGCCCGTCTCGCCGAACAATCGTCGCCCGCATCGACGGACGTCCTGTGCCGGCTGACGCTGTTGCAGATGCTGCCGGCCGTGCACGAGGCGAACCTCGAGGCGTTCGGCGATGCCCTCTACGAATTCAACCGGCGCGTCGGCGAAATGTTTCGCCCAGCCCAGGGAGGGGTCTACAGTCACCCGACGACGGAATCGCTGATCGACTTTGTTCGCAGCGAAGGCGTGCAAGGCGTTGGGCAAAGTTCCTGGGGGCCGGGCGTCTTCGCTGTCGTTGCGGAGGATAGGGCGGAGCGAGTCTCCCGGAGCGTGATAGCAAGATTCGGGTTAGAGGAAAACGCGACAGTGATTACGCAAGCGCGCAACCGGGGAGCGACCGTGGAATAATCAATCGCCATCGCTAAGCGGCCCCAACGGGGCCACCTGGGATAGCCCAGGCCAACGGCCTGGGTGAGAACCCGGCGACAAGTCGAAGCCCCAACGGGGCGCGCTGGTCGCAGGTACACAATAAATTGGGCTGAGGTTCGCGGCGTCCAGAACGCCCCGTTGGGGCTTGGTTGGATCGCTGGTTCCTTCCCAGGCCGTTGGCCTGGGCTATCACAGGTGGCCCCGTTGGGGCCGCCGGATCATTGTTCCCGCTCACAGCACAAACTTGGCGAACGGAGACGACCCAGTCACCGTGATCGGCGTCGTCTTGGCGGAAGTGAGCCCGCTGGCCGTCGCCTGCAGCGTGTTGCTGCCCGTGCGTGAGAGGTCCAGGCTGAAGGTGGCGACGCCGTTGACCGCCTGCACGGTGACGGTGCCGCCGAACGGATCGCCGACGATCGACACGGTGACCAGCCCGTTGTAGCTGGTGACGACGCCGCCGGACGCGTTTTCGATCGACACGGTCATGCTGAACGGCGCATTGATGGCAACGCTGCTCGGCGGCTCCGAGGTGACCACGAGCTTCGTCGCCGGCGCGGTCGCGTTGAACAGGCCGGTCGTCACCGTGGTCAGCGCCGGGCTGCTGCTCGCTTTCAGCGAGTAACCGGTGCCGGCCTTACTGAGCGTCAGGGTTGAGAACGTCGCCAGGCCGTTGACGACGCTGACGGTCAGAGTGCCGCCCAGCGTCGCGCTGCCGGGATTCGCGGCCAGGGCGATGGTCACCTTGCCCGAGTAGCTCGTGGCGACGTTGCCCTGAGCATCCTCGGCGGCGATGACGACCGTGAATGCGCTGCTTGCGGCAACGCTCGACGGCGGCGCCGTTTTGACCACCAGCTGCGTGGCGGTCCCCGCGGTCACATTGAACTTGCTGGTCGTGGCGCTTGTCAAGCTGATGCCGGTAACGGTGAGCGTGTAACCGGTGCCCGACTTGTTGATCGACAGCCCGCTGAACTGGGCCGATCCGCTCGACACCGAAACCGTCGTGTTGCCGTTGAGAGTTCCGCCGCCCGGGTTCGTGCCGATGCCGACGGTGACGCTGCCGACGTAGCCGGTGGCGATGTTGCCGAACGAATCCTCGACGGCGACGGTGAACCCGATCGAGGCCATGGATCCGACGCTGGCGGCAGGCTGGGCCGTCACCACCAGACGCGAGGCGCCGACCACCGCGGTGATGGCGTTCGTCTTGCCGGCCGTCAGCCCGCTTGTGGCGAATTGCAGGACATAGGTCGTACCCGGTTTGTTGACGATCAGGTTGCTGAAGGTGACCTGCCCGCCGGACGCCGTGGCCGTCAATGTCCCGCTGAGCGCGCTCCCCGTGGGATCGGCCGACAGCGACACGGTCACCGTGCCGGCAAAGGACGACACGATGTTGCCCGACCCGTCTTCCGCGGCGACAGTGACGCTGAACGGAGTGCCCGTGGACACGCTCGTCGAAGGCTGCGCGATCACCTGCAGGTGGGTCGGCTTGGTCGTGATGGCGAAGGTATTCGTCGGGGCGGACGTGAGCGAGCCGATCGTCGCATCGGTCGTCGCTTCCAGGGAATAGCCAGAGCCGCCCTGGGCGATTGTCAAGGTTGAGAACGTCGCGATGCCGCTCTTGACGGTGACCGTGAGCGTCCCCGCCAGAGTGCCGCTGCCCGATGCCAGGGAGACTGTCACGGTGTCCGTGTTATCGGCGGTGAGGACGTTGCCGCTTGCATCTTCAATGGCGAAGCTGGCCGAAAACGCGGTGTTTTGCACGACGCCGACCGGCGGCTGCGACTTCACCACGACCTGCGACGCCTGGCCGGCCGTCACGCTGAATCCCGTCGTGGCCGTGCTGTTGACGCCCGTCGCGCTCAGGCCGAGCGTGTATCCCGTACCGGCCATGTTCAGCGACAGTCCGGAGAAGGTGACCACGCCGTCGCTGGCCGCCGCGGTGAACGAGGTGGTGCTGCTCAGCGTGCTGCCGTCGGGGTTGTTCGCGAGCGCCACGGTCACGTCGCCGTTGAAGCCGGCATCCACCTGGCCGTCCATCATGACGTTGGCGGTGAACTCAAAGGGCGCCCCGGACGCGACCGAACTGGGCGGCGGCGTCGCAATTGTGAGTGACGGCTGATTGACATTGTCGTAGCCGACCATGTCGGGAATGAGCAAGTTGGCGATCGGGGTGCCGCGACCGGTGACCTCGTCGTAACCGGGGCCGGCGTTGTAGGTGCCGTTGCCGCCCGTGGTGATGTCGTGGAAATCGGTGCCGGGGATGGCGTAGAGCCCGGGCAACGTCTGCGACGGCCCATCGAGCGTCGTGCCGCCCTGAGCGACGCGTCCCTGGTTGATCAGGGCGATGACGCCGGCCCACGAGGGAGTTGACAGGCTGGTGCCGCCGATCTGCGTCCAGGGCCCGCTCGGATTGTCGAACGAATCGTAGATCGGCACGCCGGTGTCGGGGTCGGCCACAAAGGAGACGTCGGGTACGGTGCGCACGCCGGTCGATTGCACGGACAATTGATAAGTGGGCTCCGCTTCAACGGTGCTGGGGCCGCCGCCGCCGTCGCTCCAGGCCGTTTCGCTCTTGTAAGAATTGTTCGAGTTGAGGAACAAGCTGGTGCCGCCGACCGCGACGACGTTGGGCGAATAAGCAGGATACCCGGCCGGCGATCCCGTGTCGCCCGTCGCGGCCAGGAACGTCACGCCCTGGTGGCCGTTCGGCGTGGCGAAGACGCTGTCCTCGCTCTGTTCGCCGTCGAACTCGCCGCCGCTCCAGCTCATGGACACGACCGAGACGCCCGGCAACCCCGCCGCCGTCACCACCGCCGTGTCGAGGTCCGCATCGGTGGGGCTGTTCGCTTCGACCAGAACGATGCTGGCCGCGGGAGCGATCACGTGGGCCCATTCCACGTCGAGCGCTTCTTCCATCTCCCAGCCGCCCGAGCTGTCCGTCTGAGGATACGAGCCGGCCACGCCGTTTTGATTCAAGACCTGGAAACTCGCCGGCGCGGGCAGGCCATACTGAGCGTCGAAGGCCGCCAGGTCTCCGCCGATGTTCGGATCGTGGTAAGCATCGACGATCGCGATCGTCTGCAACCGTCCATCGGCAGGGGTGCCGTTGAACGAAATGTTGTTGACGCTGCTGGTGTTATAGAACCCGTACGCTTCGAGAATTTGCAAGGGGGTAAAACCGGTGGGCGAACTGCCGCCGAAGTCCGGTTGGACCTGGAACGAGACATGGGCGACGGAAGATGGCGTCAAGCGCCCTTCCAGTTCTTCCAGCAACGGGCGAAAACACCAGGTCTTGCGACGACGTGGGTCCTTCTGCCTTGACATGGAAATGCCTCCGTCGAGTCCCGCTCGTTCGCGTGCCAGCCTGTTCCAATGGCTCCCATGGGCGAGCCAGCTTGCACGCTGAAGAAATTATAGTTCACAAAATGCGCAGAAACCAATGGTCTTTTCTAAGTACCTCAATTCAGAAAAGGGGGTCTCAATTCGTGGGGCAGGTTGCCAACCTGCCGTTCGCCAGGCAGGTTGGCAACCTGCCCCACGAATTCGGACCCCCAATTTTGAAGTGCTGTAATAAGGGCATCAAGCATCCTCTTCCCTTGCCGCTTCCCTCGCGGGATGTTAGCATTCGGGTAAGGAGAAGCCATGATCGAACTCGACAAGCTCCGAACGATGGTCGATGACGACACGGTTCCCGCTGCCCTCTTAGATGCAATCGCTGCCAGGGCCGAGGTTGGCCTCAGCGAAACGGAGAAGGCTTTGGCGCTGCGGGTCATCTGGATGCGGCGGATGGGCCGTGATGAAGATGAAATCACGGATTCACTTCGCATGGATCCACCGAACCACATCGAACGAGAGATGATGGAGTCGCTCGCGCTGGCGAGGCTGAAAACGATACCCGCGCGCGCTATCCTGCGCGATCTGGCGATCAAATACTGACGGAGTGGACTGTGCCGGCCATCAACATGCAATACTTCATTTTGGCAGCGTCGCTCGCATTCATTGCAAGTTCGCAAGTAACCCATGCCCAGGGCCCGCCGCCCGACAAGGATGGGTGGTATGCCTTGTTCGACGGCAAGACCCTGGACGGTTGGAAAGCTGCCGAGGAGCCCAAGGCGTTCAAGGTGGAAGAGGGCCTCATCGTGGCCGGCGGAACCAAGCTGACCCACCTGTACTATGTTGGTCCCATTCAGAACGCCAAGTTCAAGGACTTCGAACTCAAAGCCGAAGTCAAAACGCGCCCCAAGGGAAACTCGGGGATCATTTTTCACACGGAGTATCAAGCAAAAGGCTTCCCCGACAAGGGTTTTGAGTTCCAGATCAACAACACCGGCAGCGACAACGTGTTTCGGACCGGCAGCATCTATCCCGCCAAGCCGATGAACCGCGTCGTCGTCAAGGATGACGAATGGTTCGAATGCCATCTTCTCGTCAAGGGAAACAAGGTCGTCCTGAAGGTCAATGGCGCGATAACCATGGAGACGACGCTGCCTCACGAGGCAAAAACGGAGCGTACGCTTGCCAGCGGAACATTGGCGATCCAGGGCCACGATCCAGGCAGCATCGTCTATTTTCGCAGCATTCGCGTGAAACCTCTCGCCGGCGAAGCCGTGACGCCCGACAAGGAATCCAAGGCGAATCTGGGCCGCGGCATCAATCTGGGCAACGCTCTGGAGGCGCCGAAGGAAGGCGAATGGGGCGTCAAACTCAAGGCTGAATACTTCAAGGCGATCAAGAAGGCCGGATTCGCCACCGTCCGCCTGCCAGTGCGCTGGACCGCTCACGCCGCCAAGGATGCCTCGTACACCATCGACGCGAAGTTCGCCGAGCGCGTTGATTGGGCCGTCGATCAGGCCCTGACGAACGAGTTGAACATCATCGTCAACGTCCACCACTATGACGAAATGGACGCTGCCCCGGACGAACACCTGCCGCGCTTGCTGGGACTGTGGCAGCAGATTGCCTCTCGCTACAAGGACCGCCCGGCCCGCGTCTTCTTCGAGCTGTATAACGAGCCGCATGACAAGCTGACGGAGGCGAAATGGAATGCCGCGTTTCCGAAGCTGCTCGCCGCGGTGCGCCAGACCAATCCGACGCGGCCGGTCATCATTGGTCCCGGGCAATGGAACTCGATCCGAGCGCTCGACAAGCTCGAGTTGCCGCAGGACGACCGCAACCTGATCTTGACCGTCCACTTCTATGACCCTTTCGAGTTCACGCACCAGGGAGCGCATTGGGCGAAAGGGTCGGAAAAGTGGCTGGGCCGCACGTGGACCGGGACGGACGCCGAGAAAGCCGCGATCACCAAGCAGCTGGAGAAGACGGCGGCGTGGGCGAAGGCGCACGATCGGCCCGTATTCCTTGGCGAGTTCGGGGCCTTTGAGAAGGCGGACATGAAATCGCGGGCCCGCTGGACCCATTTCGTGGCCCGCGAGGCGGAGCGGCTTGGGTTCGGTTGGTGCTACTGGGAGTTTTGCTCCGGGTTCGGAGCGTATGATCCGAAAGCCGAGGCGTGGCGTGAGCCGCTGAAGGCTGCACTGATCCCCTGAGCCCGTTGTCTTGCAACAGATCAATCATGGCTGAACCAAGAGCAATATCCAAGGGCGCAAAAGGCAAACGCAAGGGTCAGCATGGCCATTCCCATTCCGACGACCAGTTTCCACGCCGATCTCACGGTATCCGTCGTCAGCTCGTTGACCGGATCTCCCAGAACATAGACGTCCTTCTTCTCCAGCCGTACACCGAGCAACCCGGCCATCGCCGCCATGGGCCGGCCGCCGTTGGGGCTCGGCGTTTTCGCCCCATCGCGGCGCATGATGCGCCAGCCGTCAGCCAGGCTGTATCCGCACATCCACCCGACGAAGAGCAGCAGTCCCGCGGCGAGTCGAGCCGGGATCCAGTTGACGACGTCGTCCAACCGCGCGGCCGCTTTGCCGAGCGCTTCGTACTTGCCGCGGTAGCCGATCATGCTGTCCATGGTGTTGATGGCTCGATAGACCATCGCTCCGGGAACGCCGAACAGCACGAAATAGAACACGGGAGCGACGAAGCTGTCCGACGCGTTCTCGGCCAAGGACTCCACCGTCGCCTCGAGGAGCTGCTTCGCTTCAAAATCGGCGGGGTCTCGGCTGCACAGCGAACGCAAAGCCTCGCGGGCCCGGCCAAGATCGTGCTCCTGGAGCGGCCTGACGACGCGAAACGCCGCCCGGCCCAGTTCGCACAGTGCGAAGGACGCCTTGAGCAGAACGGCGCCGATGACGATCTCACCAAGATAGCTGTTCTTCGCCGAGTACATGATGCAAAAGGTCGCCCCGCCGGTCATCGTGCCAACGATGGCCACCATCACGATGCCGAACAGAAACTGGGCCCACCACCGGGAACTGGGGGCGAGCAGGAGGACCGCCTTGACGGTCTTGCCGATCCAGACAACGGGATGCATGAAATTCGGATATTCGCCGATGACAACGTCGAGCAGCATGGCCAGGGCGAGTTGCAGGGCGGCAATGTCCCAGGCGAGGTGCATTCACGCCCCCGTGTCGGTGACGCCGGCCGCCGTGAACGTGGCCATTTCCTTGAGGATGCGCAGCGAGCCGATGACCAGCGGTACCGCCAGCAGCGCCCCCGTGCCTTCGCCGAGCCTCATGTCCAGATCGAGCAAGGGCCGTAAACCCAGGCGGCGGAGGATGACCTTGTGGCCAGGCTCGGCGGACCCGTGCGAGGCGATGCAATAATCGCGCAGCGGCGGGCACAGGCCGACCGCGACCAGAGCGGCGGCCCCGGTGATGAAACCGTCGAGAATGATCGGCACGTTTCTGGAAGCCGCTCCGAGCATCATGCCAACCAATCCCGCGATTTCGAAGCCGCCGAGCTTGGCGAGCACATCCAGAGGATCTTGTGGATGGGGCTGGTTCTTTTCGAGGGCCCGGCGAATGACCTGAATTTTGCGCTGGCGGCCGGCGTCATTGATGCCGGTGCCGCGGCCTGTCACTTCTTCGGGGGGCAGCCCGGTCAGGGCCGCGGTCAAAGCGCTGGCGCTGGTCGTGTTGGCGATGCCCATTTCGCCGATGGCCAGCAGGCCGATGCCGTCGTCGATCAGACGGTGCGCTAGCGAGATGCCGGTGTCAATACCGCGGACGGCGATGTCCTTCGACATGGCGGGTTCGTGGACGAAGTTTTTCGTTCCGGGGCCTAGCAACATTTCCAGGAAGCGAATGTCGCATTTCCGGCCCCCTCTCCCCCCGTACTCGGGGGGAGAGGGGTGGGGTGAGGGGGGAGGATCCGCATCCGTGCAAGAGCTCCATGTTTTCTCCAGGGATGCTGACTCTCCCCCCTCACCCCAACCCTCTCCCCCGAGTACGGGGGAGAGGGGGCCGGACACGCGGTCGTCGCCGATGTTGGGCGGCACTTGCCCTTGCGGCTCGGTTGGGTTCGTCGCTCCCCGCGTTCTGACGAACGCGGCTACGGATCCCATATCGACCACCAGCAAACGGGCGCCGACGTGCCGGGCCAAAACGTTGCTCGCCGCTCCACCGGTGGCGATGTTGTCGATCATCTGGCCGGTGACTTCCTGGGGATAGGCACTGACGCCTTCCGCCGCGACGCCGTGGTCCGCCGCCATGATGACGACGGCAGCCGACGGGATATTCGGATCGCTCGAACGCGTGATGGCCGCGATTCGGCAGGCCAAATCCTCCAGCAAACCCAAACTGCGGCGAGGCTTCGTCTTGGCATCCAGCCGCTTCTGGGCTTCGAGGGCGGCCCGGGCGTCCACCGTCTGGATGCTGCCGATGATTTCATGCAAAGACATCACTCGGCACCTCCGATGCCGCCGCACTGGCAAGCCGGCTTGATCCGCAGCACATTGCCGAGCACGGCGAAGTACACCTCATCCGCGCACTCGCTGAGTCGTTGATGAGCCAACCCCGCCAGGTCGCGAAACTCCCGGCCCAGCGGCGTCTCCGGCACGATGCCCATGCCGACCTCGTTGGTTACGACGATGACGTGATTGGCCCGCAATTGCAAAACCGCCGTCAATTCCTCAACGCGATCGAGAATGTCGCTCTGACGTGGGACGGGCTTCCCAGCCCGTCCATCGCCGAGCAATAGGTTGGTGAGCCAAAGCGTGAGGCAATCGAAGACGACGACCTGGAAATGCCCATTTTTTCGCAGCACCCCGCAAACATCAAGCGGCTCCTCAATGGTCGCGAAGTCGGTTCCACGTTCCCGCTGATGCCGGCTGATGCGCTCGCTCATCTCCGCGTCGCCGGCCTGAGCGGTCGCCAGGTAGAGCCGACGCGTGCCCAATCGCTGGGCCAGAGAGAGAGCGAACCGGCTCTTGCCCGAGCGAGCGCCGCCGCCGACGAGGATGATCTTGAATGGTCCCACTGCTTAACCCGGTCGCTTACGCGACTCGGCTCGCCTCATTTCCACATTTCCTCTTCCGCGAACGGATGCAACGGCCCCGACGGCTTGGGCTTGGGCATGGACTTCAAGATCGCCTCCGCCAGATACAAATCGTTGCGGGCGGTGATCTTGATGTTGGTCGCCGCCCCTTCCACGAGATGCACGGTATGCCCCGCAGCTTCCACGAGCTGGGCGTCGTCGGTGATGTCCTTGCCGAGCTTGGCCCGGTTGGCGTAAGCGCCTTCGAGCCAGTCGCGGCGAAAGACCTGCGGCGTCTGGGCCAGCCACAGTCCCTTGCGTGAGACGGTCGCCTGCACCGTTTTCTGATCGCTCGCCTGCTTGATGGTATCGGCCACCGGCACCGCCAGCAGCGCCGCCCCGGTCTGCTCGGCCTTGGCAAAGACGGCTCCGACGAGGGCCTCGGTCAAACAAGGCCGTACCGCGTCGTGCACGGCCACGAAGTCGGCTTCCGGCTTGAGCTGGCTCAAGGCGTTGGCGATCGACTCGAAGCGCTCGGCTCCGCCCAGGACGATCTGCACATTCATGAAAGCGACGCTGGCGCCGAAGCGCCGGCGAAACATCTCTTCATCATCGGCGTTGATGACGATGAGACACTGGCAGACTTCGCGACGATTGACGAAGAACTCGACCGAGCGCTGCCAAACCGCCCGGCCATCGAGATTGACGAACGGTTTCTTTTCCTTGTCCTTGAAGCGCGACGATCGACCGGCAGCGGGCAAAATCACGGCGAACTTGGCCATGGGGCACCTCGCTAGTGGACCGCTTGCGGCGTAGCGTCCTATCACACGCTACGCCGCAAGCGGCTTCCCCACTATCCTAAGCGCGCGTCGCCCAGCCAGCAAGCTTTTGCCGCAGCATCTCGGCCCGGCTCATGTAATCGCGCAGGACTTTTTCGCCGTCGGCCAGGGCCAGCTCCGTCTCGACGGCAGTGGCCTGAGCGGCTTGCAGTCGCTTTTCGAGCCCCTGGAGACATCCGGCCAATTTCGGCGGCGGCGCCATAGCCTCGGCTCGCTCCTTGTCCAGGATGGCCAGGTCTTGCAGGGCCTTTTCCAGGGTCTGGTGCAGCATGTCTTGCACCTTGCTGAGCACGTCATCGCGCTTCTTGGGCGAATTCGGAGGCTTGACGGTTGGTTTGGACATGAGTTTCCTCCGTGGGGACCGGTTGGTAACCGGTCCGAAAGACCCGGACCAGTTACCAACCGGTCCCCACCATAACCAAAAATGCCAATTAGTCCACGGGAATCGCGCTCAGTGCGTGAATCGAGCGGAGCAACACCTTGCTGCTCACGTTTTCCGCCGTATAGTGAAGAAAGTGAGCAAATTGACCAGCAAGGGGGCGTAGCTCAACTGGTTAGAGCACTGGCCTGTCACGTCAGAGGTTGCGGGTTCGAGTCCCGTCGCCCTCGCATTTTGCCCTGTTTCACCAGACCCCGGAAATGCCGCGAAAACCGCGATATTTCCGGGGTCGTCTCATTGTGACGTGCTCGGCGATGGTCGCATCCTAGAATCCTGCTTTGATGATCAGCCTCGGGTGCTGCGGAGGAGCCACGATGATTTCGATCACACGCAAGTTGCTCAGCATCGTCACCGCGACGGGGATCATTCGACTGACACTGTGATCGCCGCTTGCGGCGTAGCGCTCGCCGAATCCCGTCATCGAGCGCTACGCCGCAAGCGGCAATAGAGGAGGACGAACGTGCAAAACCCCCTGGTCATCGCGTATCATCTCATCTGGACCGCCTACGGTTGGTGGCTGCCCAACGACCCGCGTGGCAGCGGCTCCGACGTGATTCGCACCAACATCCTCGCCGAACTGGGCGAACTGCACGAAGGCCGAAAAAAAGTGCAACCCACCGGCAAGACCGTTCGCGAATTCTACGAAAAAGCCGCCGATATGCTCAAGCATCCTCTGCTGACCTTCGACGACGTCTGCCGAGGGATTATCATGCCGGACCACGTTCATCTGGTCATTCGCAAGCACAAACATCTCGCCGAAGACATGGTCGATAATCTGAAGAACTTGAGCCGTCAACGATTGATCGACGCCGGCATGCGGGCGCTGACTCATCCAACTTGGACGGCGGGGCACGGCTGGAGCGTTTTTCTCGATCATCCCGACGACGTTCGCCGGACGAATCGCTATGTGGAGAAGAATCCGCTCAAGGACGATCTGGCGGCGCAGAGTTGGCCGTTCGTGAAACCGTACGACAATTGGCCCCTTCATCCGGGGCACAGCCCAAATTCGCCCTACGCGCGCCGCCTGCGCGCCTTGGGTCGCTACCCCTGATTGCCGCTTGCGGCGTAGCGCTCGCCGAAACCAGCCAGCGAGCGCTACGCCGCAAGCGACGGGGATTCCCATGAGCATCGCGATCCTGACCCAGGTTTACGACGAAATGCGCCGCCTATCGATTGCCGGCAGCGTCGTCGCCAGCGGCGACTTCCGTTTCAAGAAGCTCGTGCCACCGCTGGAACAGTCTGGCGCCAAGGTCCCCGTCTTCGCCAAGGTCGCCGAGGCGATCAAAGCAGTCGTCGATGGCAACGAAAAAACGTCCCCACAGGCGCTCCTCGAATTGACCACCCTCGTCAACGCGATCCTTTACACTCGGGGCGAAACCGGCGCGGCCGGCCCCCTCGACCCGATCGAGACCACCGACCTCGGCGCTCCCACGGCTCAGGCCAGCGCTCGCGTCCTCATCGCCCATGCCGCGTGTCTGCTGGCTCTGTCCGGCAGCGGCATTCCCAGCTTTGACGAAAACCTGGCCCGAAAGCTGGCCGCGGTAGGCATCCCGTGCTTCGGCTGCACACCCCAGAAGCTGCCTGAGCTTCTGGAAGGAGCCTTGCGCGGCGCCGATCTGAAAGCCCTGGCAACGAAGGTGTCTGCACCATGTCAATGAGATGAGCCATGAAGCCCGCTGTCTTTCTTGGCAAAAGGCTATTCGCCGCTGCCGATGCAGTGGAGGTGGGCGGTCGTCCGCACGAAAAGCACTGTTCCCGCGATGGCGGGTGTGGCCGAGCAATTTTCGAGAAGAGAGTGGGTCGCCAGAACGGAACCGGTCGTGTCGGCGGCAAGCACGTGCAGAGTCCCTTCCTGATTGACGGCGTAGAGTTTGCCGTCCCCGGCCACGAGCGAGGCGAGAAATCGGCCGGCCAGACGTTCCCGTTCCGTCCAGTGGATGCGCCCGGTCTCGGCGTCGCGGCACGTCAAGACGCCGAGGTCCGACATCGAGAACAGCAGGCCGTTCCAGCAAACCGGTGAAACGATATTGCCGCCCGTCTTGCGATTGAACCAGATGTCCTGCGCCGGTGCGGTCGGCGTGGGCGCTCGCACCGCCACGATCGGACAGGGCAAAAGGTTGCCGCCCGTGACGATCAAGCAATCGCCATTGACGGCCGGGCTCGGCACGACTTGCTGCATGGGGTAGGAATGCGTCCAGAGCAAGGAGCCGTCCTTTACCGCGAATCCGGCCAGTGTTTTCCAGGTGGCGATGACCACTTCGAGCCGATCCTCGCGCGTCCAGACCAGCGGCGTCATGTAGGAGTCATGCGAAAACTGCGGCGCGATGCTCCAGAGTTCCGCGCCGCTCCTGTCATAGGCGGTCAGGGCCGTGGGTCTTCGGTTCGATTGGCTCTGGATGTCGTCATCCAGATGGTCGCCGTGCCCCATGAATTCGCTGTCGCGATAGACGATGATCCTGTCGCCGGCCAGCACGACGGAGGAGCCGGCGCCGTAGCGGATGAAGCTGGCAAAATCGGGGTCGCGCTTGAGCCAGAGCAGTTTGCCGCTGGTGTCGAGCGCCGCGAGACCGCTGCCGAAATAGGCGTAGACGCGCTCCCCATCACAGGCGGGCGTCGGCGTCGCCAGGCTGTTGAGAGAGTGCCGCCTCTCCGGGGCATCGACGAAGACCGGCGTGTTCCAGAGCACCTGGCCGTTTTGCGCATCCAGGCAAACGACCGCTCGCACGGTCCGCGGTTGCAGATAGTTCGCCCGGACAAAGACGATGACGCTGAGCAGCGATAGGAGCACTGTTTTCTTGGTGCCTCTGTGTCTCTGTGGTTCCATCGGATTGGAACCACAGAGACACAGAGGCACAGAGAAGATGAGCAGCATTATCCCAGGGACAAGATACGCGATCCGGTTCAGCGAGCTCAGCGGATTGCCGAATTCATCGTGGGGAGCGCATAGGAAAAGGCACCCGGCCAAAGCGAGTCCCAGGCCAATCATGATGATTTTCGCCGGCCTCGACTTGCCGCTCTCGCCAAGCCAGCCGATGCTCCCCGCGAGCGCGAAAAGACCAACTCCACCGGTGACGAGCCACGCCAACCACGGCTGACTTGGCAGAAAGAACCAGTCCGGCCGCCAGCCGATCAGCCCCAAAAGGACACTGCAGGCCAGGGTAACGACCAGCGTCACGAAGCTGAACAAGCGCGGTGTCAGCATGATGAGGATCAACGCCAACGACCCGCACGCGAGCACGATCGCCGGTCTGAGGTTCAGCGACTCGACCCAGGGAAGCTCCGCGGGCACAGGATTGGTGCCGGTCCAGGGGTCGGCGAATTGCCAGAACCATGGCGGCTTGGCCAGCACAACGGCGGTCAGCGCAATGGCGGCCATGGTCCAAAGGCCGAGGACAGCCATCCAGACAGGTCGCCGGGTCAAGAACAACCGCAGGGTGCTCGGAATCCGTGTGAGCACGAGCCCCGTCACGCAGCAGGCGAGAATGATGGTCGCCCAAAATGCGGGACGATCGAACGCGTGCCCGTTCGCTTCCTCATAGGCGGTGGTCAGGTAAACGCGGCCCTGGCTCATGATCGGGGACGAACATCCTTCGCCCGGAATCGGCGTCTTCCAAAGCACTTTCAAGGAATCCGATCCCGCCCTGGGAGGCAAGTTCTTTTCCGATGTGATTCCTTGCCCGAGCGGCCCGCGCCATTGCGGCCAGTAGTCGGCGCGCGCACGCGCTTCTATCCCAAGGAAAGTCACCATCGCGATGGCTGCTGAAAGTAGAAGCCCGGTGCAAGCCCACCATGAAAGAATTCGTTGCATTGCACCCCCCCCACACACCCTCTCCATACGATTTGGACAATCGCCACGAACAACGATTCAATTCCGCAAACTATTCTAGGAACATCACTTAACGGCACATTGTGAACGGCAGTCAGTCCGACGGATTCGTTGCAAGGGGGTACTCGCCAACGCACTTCATTGCGAACCCAAGCCCCGGCCAAGGATCGAAGCCGCGACACTCGCTAATTGATGGCGGCAGGGACGGGAATTCGCGTCAAAGGATGACTCCTCTTGTCAAGTTGGAGAATGGTACACCACACGGCGGTGGAGTAGACCGGGCCAACGCCAATACCGTCGGCGGCCGGCCAGCTGCCATCCTTGTTCTGGCTGCTTTGCAGGTGGTCGAACATGGCTGTGCGGTAGTCGTCGCCGCCGAAAATGAACACGGTCTGGGCGTAGTAGTAGTGGGTGAGTTCATCGCGGGCAAATTTGATGTTGCGGCCGACGGGAATCTCAGTCCGGCAATACTTGAACCACTCCAGGCTCAATTCGTCCTTCTGCAGTTCGCCGAGCAACGGACTGGGCTTCCTGAAACGGCAGGCGAGCGCCGCCGCGGTATCGGCTGGCCGGCTGCGGTTGGGGCTCGCTTTCGCTCCCTCATACTTGGCTATAGCCATTTTCAGGTATTCCTGAGCGTCCTTGATGGCCTCATTTGGGACGGGAACGCCGGCATTTTCGGCCGCCTGCAGCGCCTGGATCTGAATGACGGTCGCCGAGATCGCGTCGAGATCGTGGCCCTCCACCTTGGACGTGTGATACCAGCCTCCCTGGCTCGACTGGGCCTTGACGATGTACTTGACCGCCCGGGCGAGAATATCGCCGAGCTTGTCCCGGCGTGCACCGTCTAGCTCGTCCTCGAAAACGCCGGCCAGGAAAAGGGTCGCCAAACCGTGGCCTTCCATGTAGCGGGCCGTTTCCGAGGCGTGCTCGGAGAAAATAAGTCCTTCACGCCCGGCAGAACTCCTGTCCATCAGCCAATCCACGGCCTTTCGAATCTGAGCCGAGTATTTCCCTTCGCGAACCGGGACCTTCCGCGAGAAGCTAAAACCGCCACGCTGGATACCGGCTTCCATGAGCAAGGCTATGCCCGCCAACCCCGTCATGGCCACGGGATGCTTGCCGCCGTCGCCTTCCCAGTGGCCGTCCTTGTGCTGGTTCTTGGCCAGATACTCCAGCCCTTTGCTCACGGTTTCGCGGTACTTCTCCGGAATCTCGTCGGCCTGGGCGGGATTGGGTTCATGCACAAGCCAGGAGGCCAAGGCCAGCAGGCAGCCTGTCAGAGAAACAAACAGGAGCTTGGTTTTCATGGCAAGATCCTCGGGACTGGTAGGTCAGCCTTTCCAGGCTGACGTGTCGTGCGATGGAAGTCGGGCTGGAAAGCCCGACCTACTGTGCGTCGGCCAAGGTTCGCCCACTCGGGTAATAATAACGGAAGTGACGGGCGATTGCATCGAAGGATGGCTTCTATGGTCGAGTTGGAGAACGGTACACCACACGGCGGTCGAATAGACTGGGCCAACGCCGATGCCGTTGCCGGCCGGCCAACTGCCGTCTTTGGCCTGACTGCTTCGTAGGTGGTCGAACATGGCCGTGCGGTAGTCGCTCCAATTCTTGTCGTCGAGGCTGGACACGGCCTGGGCGTAAAAATAGTGGGCGAGGTCATCGCGGCCCAACTGGATGCTGCGGCCCACGGGAATCTCGGCCTGGCAATACTTGAACCATTTCGTGGACAATTCATCCTCTTTCTTTTTTCCCCACGCGTCCCGCAATCGCACTCCGGAAACACAGGCGAGCGCCGCCGCCGTGTCGAATGGCCGGCTGCGATTCTGCTCCGCCGGGGCCTTGTACTTGCCTATCGCCATCTTCAGATACTCCTGAGCATCTTTGATGGCTTCATTGGGAACGGGAATGCCCGCATTTTCGGCCGCCAGCAGCGCCTGTACCTGGATAACGGTCGCCGAAACAACGTCGAAATCGTGGCCTTCCGCCCTGGAGGTGTGATACCAGCCACGCTGAGTCGATTGGGCCTTGACGATGTACTTGACCGCTCGCGTCAGCGCCTCGTTGAGCTTGGACGCGACTGCAAGGTCGTTCTCGTTCATGTAGGCGCCGGCCAGAAAAATCGTGGCCAAACCGTGGCCTTCCATGTATCGGGCCGTTTCAGAGGAGTGCTCGGAGAAAATGAG
>Ga0182024_10010759_pt1 | contig 18586 bp, 18 predicted proteins | sample P32metaG_FD_120480 | JGI IMG/M metagenome (GOLD analysis project Ga0182024, IMG submission 120480) | Permafrost microbial communities from Stordalen Mire, Sweden - P3-2 metaG (Illumina Assembly) | ecosystem: Environmental > Terrestrial > Soil > Wetlands > Permafrost | place: Sweden: Stordalen... | reverse complement strand
TTGATTCGAAACATGTTGTCGAGGAGGAACACCATGAGCATCGCCGAACACGCAACCCACGAAGACCATGCACACGAGCACGGACCCGGGTGTGGCCACGCGTCCGCCCAGCACGACGACCATGTCGATTACTTCCACGACGGCCACGCCCACGTTGCGCACGACGGCCACTGGGACGAGTGTGATGAGCCCGCCCACGCGGCACACGGGGATCACGCCCACACGCACGGCGACGGCTGCGGTCATGAGGCGATCCCCCACGGAGACCACGTCGATTTCCTCCACGACGGGCACCGTCACGCCGCCCACGACGGCCACTGGGACGAGCACTGATCTGCGTGCCGGACGTCACGGCCACCAGACGCTTGGCCGATCGCCGCTCCTCCGTGACCGGCGGTGACGGCGCTTCCGTCGTCGAAGCCGCGTGATGGATGTGGTGCACCTGCGCGGTCGGACCAGATCGACCAGAGCGCGCCGTCGAGCAAACGGGAAGCGGCCGCTGAGCGGGCGGTCGAGTTCGGTCCGCGGTCGAAGTCCGTTCACCGTCCAAGCGCTGATGTGATCGCTCACGGCCGTGCTGTCACGGCGAGGTCGTCACGACCGGTGCGCGGCCGGCCGCGACGGCGTCAGCGATGCCCGGGTGTGCGTGTCGCCAGGCGTTCCAGGCCTGCGCGGCGGCATACGCCGTGGCGCTGATCGTTCCGACGAAGAATCCGATGGGCAGGTTCGTCGCATAGGACAGGGCGATCGCGGCCCAGACTGTTGCGACTGCGATGACGATCGAGGCTGCCATGGCCCCGTGCGGTGTGTTGGCCAGGGAGCGGGCCGCGGCCGCGGGTCCGATGAGGAGACTGAAGATGAGCAGCGAGCCGACGACGGGGACGGCCATGGTGGTGGTGAGCGCGACGACGACAAGGAACGCGAGTTCCATGCGGCGGGGCGAGATGCCGCGTGCTTCGGCGACGTCGGTCATGACTGACGACAGCAGTAGCGGCCGGTAGAGGATCACGATGGCGGCGATGCACCCGGCACCGATCGCCGCGGTGGGGAGGAGTTCGTTGTTGGCGACGCCGAGAACTTCGCCGAACAGGAGCGAGTAGATCTGGGGCGCGTATTCGGTCGTCATCGACAGGAAGAGGGCGCCGAGGCCGAGCATCATGACGATGACGAGCGCGGTGGCGACGTCTCGGCGGGCGCGGCGGCCGAGGGCGCTGATGGTGAGCGCGCCCAGGAGTGAGAACACTCCGAGGCCGACGATCGTGTTCACGCCGATGAGGCTGGCACCTGCGGCCCCCGCGAACGCTCCGTTGGGGAGTGCGTGCGCCGCGAACGCCGAGCCGCGCGTGACGGTGAAGAATCCGACGACGCCGGCGACGACCGCGACGATGGTCGCGGCTTCCCACGCGCGGATCATGAAGCCCGCGAACATCAGGCGGTGCGGGCTGCGGGCTGGCCGTCGGGGGCGCGGCTTCGTCGCGGGGAGGGGAGTTGGGCGGCGAGGTAGAACACCAGCACGAGGGTGACGACGAAGAAGCTGACCGGCCAGCCTTGATGGGTTGGTGGCCAGTAGTAGCTGTCGTAGGCGAGGAGGATCCCGATCCAGGTGGCCGCGACACCGACGGTGGCGGCGAGGACCATCGCCAGGCCGGTCCGTTTGGTCAGGCGGAGCGCGGTGGCGGCGGGCCCGACGAGCAACGCGGTCGACAAGATGGCACCGATCGTGACCGCCGACAGCGAGACCGCAATCGCGAGGGCGAAGAGGTAGCCGATGCCGACGACGCGCAGCGGGACACCGCGGGCGGCGGCGAGATCGGGACTGAGGGAACTCAACAGCAGGGGCCGGTACAGCACGACGACGACGCCGACGGCGGTGAGCGCGAAGACTGTGATGATCGGGACCATCGAGGCGGAGAGCTCGAAGATCGACCCGAACAGCACGTTGATCGTGGCGCCGGTGGTGCTGGTGGTTGTGGTGTCGAGGTACAAGAACAGGGCCGCGAGGCCGAGCGCCGCTCCGAGCACGATGCCGGTCGCGACGTCTCGTCCTCGGGGCCGGCGGATCCCGATGAGTTCCATCACGCCGGCGGCGACGAGGTTCATGGCGACGAACCCGTACAGCGGGCTGATTCCGAGCAGGAACGCGGCTGAGCCACCGGCCGTGCCGATATCGGCGAGCGCATGGCCGGCGAAGGACTGGCCGCGCACGACGGTGAAGGTGCCGACCACGCCGGACACGACGGCGACGACTCCGCCGACCATCAACGCGCGTTGCACCGGCGGATTCGAAAAGAATCCCGGCTCGAACACGGGGCCGAGCAACGCGAGTTCCGTCACGCCAACCCGACCGCTGCGTCGCGGCCTCCGTGTACGGCGACATCTTCGCGGGCCGCGACGACGAGGACGCGGTCTCGGACGTGGATGACGTCGACTTGGTGTCCGTACAGTCGACTTAACGCTTCGGTGCAGACCACCTGGTTGGTCGTGCCGCTCGCGACGCGTCCGGCGGCGACGTAGACGACGCGGTCCATGACCGGCAGCAGCGGGTTGACGTCATGCGCGGAGATCAGCACCGCGACGTGCTGGTCGGTCGCGATCCGGGACACGAGCGCGACGACTTCTTGTTCGCTGCGGATGTCCAGGTTCGCGAGCGGCTCGTCGAGCAGCAGGAGTCGGGGACGGCTGATGAGCGCGTGCGCGATCAGGATGCGTTGTTGCTCGCCGCCCGAAAGGTTCCCGATGCGGACGTCGGCGAAGCGGGTGGCGTCGACCGCGTCGAGCATCTCGTCGATCAACGCGTTCCGGGCGGCGGACGGTCGAGGGATTCCGAAGCGGTGGCCGTCCAGTCCGAGACCGACGAGGTCGCGGGCCCGTAACGGCATGTCGGGATCGAGCGCGATTTTTTGGGGGACGTAGCCGATGAGCGGGTTCTGTCGCGACGCGGCCCGTCCGCCGATGAGGACACGACCGGACGTGGCCGCCACCAATCCCAAGATGACCCGCAACAGGGTGGTTTTGCCGGCTCCGTTCGAGCCGATCAGCCCGGTGAACTCGCCGGCTTCGATACCGAAGGTGACGTCGTGCAGGACCTCGCGGCCGGACAGCGACACACTGACACCGTCGACGGCCAACAGGGTAGAGCCACGCATCTGGTCGGGCCCCCCGATCACAACTTCACCGTGGAGACGCCGTCGTCGACGGCGTTGCGGAGGGCGTTGATCTCGGCCAGCATCCACGACTGATAGTCGTGTCCGGGAGTCGGCATCGTCTCGTATACCCCGACGATCGGGATGTGCGCCTTCGACGCGGCCGCGATGAATGTCTGGGTGAGCGCGTCGGTGACTTGCTGGTTGTAGACGAACACCTTCACTTCGTGTTGTGTGAACAGGCGGGTTTGGAGGGCGACGTCCTGAGGGGCCGGGTCGACGCCGTTCATGATGTCGGCCTGGAACTGAAACGGGGTCAGGTTGTTCGTGCCGGCCGCTTCGAGCATGGTGTCCGCGACTGGTTCGGTGGTCGCGACCGGGGTATCCGGATCGCGGGTTTTGAACTGCGCGATCGCGTGCAGCCACGGGTTCAGCGAGCTGATGAACTTCGCGGCGTTGGCTTTGAAGTACGCGCCGTGAGCTGGCTGCACGCTCGCGAGATCGGAGGCCACGGTGTCAGCGACCTTCGGCATGGTCGTTGGGCTGTACCACAGGTGCGGGTTCGGTGTGCTGTCCGGCAGTCCCAACAGGTGCTGCACGTCGATCACCTGACGCGTCGAGTTCCCGGACGCGGATTCGATCTTGGTCATGAAGTCGTCGTAGCCGACTCCGTTTTGGATCACGAGCTGGGCGGCGCTGACCGACCGTGCCACCCTGGGACTCACCTCGTAGGTGTGCGGGTCGGTGTTGGGGTTGCTTTCTATCGACGTGACGGTCACGTACCGACCGCCGATCTGTGCGGCGACGTTGCCGTACTCGTTTTCCGCCGCCACGACCGCAATCGTCCCGGGCTTGGCGGGAGTGGCCGCCGGCGAAGCCGATCCGCACCCCACCGCCCCCAACAACGCGAGCACGGCCAGCGCACCAAACCCGGCGTTCGCGCCGATGCCACAGCTGCGAGCTCGCATGCCGCCCGCTCCTTCGGTTATCGGGAGTGATTGCAGACAAGGTAAACCGTAATCGGAACCAATACAAATAAGACCGTTCATGGCTTGCTGCTTATATAGGGGACTACTAATGTCTTTGGTGTGGCCCGGACCGAACCGCCCGACGCACTCGATGCGACGGTGGAGTTCCTCAAGGCGCTGGCATCCACGGTCCGCCTCGCGGTGATCGCGGAGTTGAGCGTCGGCCCCCGCTGCGTCCACGAACTCCAAGCCGCGCTGCGCTCCGACGCACGACAGATCAGTCAGCCACTGCTGTCGCAACACCTCAAGGTGCTGCGCGACGGCGGCCTCGTCACGACGACGCGCCGCGGCACCGAGATCACCTACGAACTCGCCGACCACCAGGTCGGACGACTCGTCCACGACGCGATACGACGTTCCAAGATCGAACAACGATGACGTGACAGACACGACATCCCGAACGAGCCTTGAACTGTCCGACCCACACACATTCGCAACGACCGCTCGGACCCTGGACGGCAATGCCCACCAACTCCGCTGAACAACCTGCCCGGTCTCCCCAAGAACGGTCGACGCGCCAAAAGCGCGCGCTCGCCGACGTGCTCGACGACGCGGGCGCGTTCCGCTCCGCGCAGGAACTGTTCACCGAGCTGCGGTCCCGCGGCGAGAAGGTCGGACTCACCACGATCTACAACCAACTGCGCGTCCTCGCCGAAACCGGTGCCGTCGACGCGTTACGAACTGACGACGGCGAAACCCTCTACCGACGGTGCAACACCGAAAACCACCACCACCATCTCGTCTGCCGCGACTGCGGACGCACGATCGAAATCGAAGGTCCCGAAGTCGAACGTTGGGCCGGCCAGGTCGCGGCTGCCCACGGCTTCGCCAACCTCACCCACACCATCGAAATCTTCGGAACCTGCACCGACTGCAGCCAGCCTGACGCGCCACCGCCGTAGCTCCTCGTCACAAATGGTCGAACGGGCGGATCAGCATGCTGAGACGACCGGCAGGTCGTCGAGTCGCCGTTGGGTCAGCCGAACGCACGTACCGCGTCCCGCTCAAGGGCCGGGAGATTCGACACGGCCCACCGGAGTACGACATCGGTCGCGTCGCGGTCGAACCGCGGCGTCGACATGCACCGCGACCGTCTCGGCGAGTCGGATCGTCACCCAGGCGTTTCGTGATGATTGGTCAGTGTGGTTTCGACGCTGAGGGTGGGGACGACGCGGTCGAGCCAGTGGGGAAACCACCAGTTGGCCTTGCCGAGGAGTTCCATGGTGGCCGGGACCAAGACGCAGCGCACGATGGTTGCGTCGACGAGCACCGCAACGGCAAGTCCGAGTCCAAACACCTTGAGGACGCGGAGGTCGCCGAGCACGAACGATCCGAAGACACACACCATGATCGCGGCCGCGGCGGTAATGACACGGCCGGTGGTCGCGAGTCCGTCGGCGACCGCAGTCGCGTTGTCGCCGGTGCGGCGCCATTCGTCGCGGATGCGTGACAGGAGGAACACCTCGTAGTCCATCGACAACCCGAAGAGGATGGTGAACAACATGAGAGGTATCCAAGGGTCGATCGGTCCGGTCTTGCCGATCCCGACCAGCGAGCCGAGCCATCCCCACTGGAAGACGGCGACGATGACGCCGTACGCGGCGCCGACCGACAACAGGTTCATGACCGCGGCTTTGAAGGGCACGGCAACGGATCGGAACACCGCCATCAGCAACAGGAACGAGAGGAGTACGACACCGGCGATGACCCACGGCAGTCGTCGCGCGAACTGGGCGGACGTGTCGATCGCGGCAGCGGTGACGCCACCGACGTACGCACGGACCTGTGTCCCGTGCGTGACCTCGGGAACGACATGCTCTCGGATGTCGGTCACGAGATGTTGGGTGCGGGCGTCTTGGGGCGATGTGGCCGGGATCACGATGGTGACCGCAGCATTGCCGGCCGTGTTGACCGACGCCGGGACCACGGCCGCGACGTCCGACGTCGCGGCGAGTCGTCGCGTGAGTTCGTCGAGCACGACGCGGTCGCCGCCGGTCGGAAGCTCCGTCGCGATCACGAGAGGTCCGTTCACGCCCGGCCCGAAGCCCTCGGCCAGCAGGTCGTACGCGCGTCGTGTGGTGACGTTGGTCGGGTTGTTCCCGTCATCGGTGAAACCGAGGTGCATCGAGAACAGCGGGACCGCGAGCAGGACGAGCACCGCGGCTGACGCGCCGGCCGCGAGCCACGCTCGACGCTGGATGACGCGGCTCCACCGATACCACAGCGACCGGGTGTCAGACGTCGAGCCCCGCTGCAACAAGCCAGGCAGGTGGAAACGATCGATCGCGCGGCCGGTGTAGCCGAGCACTGCGGGAAGCAGCGTGAGCGACGCCGCCATCACCAAGACCACCGCCGCGATCGCACCGAACGACAATCCGTACACGAAAGACGCTCCCAGCAACAGCATCCCGAGCAGGGAAATGACAACCGTGCAACCGGCGAAGAGCACGGCGCGGCCCGATGTCGTCAACGCGTTCGCGACCGCGTCGCGGGGTTCGTCACCGTCATGAAGGCGCTGCCGATACGTCGTCACGATGAACAGCGCGTAGTCGATCCCGACGCCGATACCGATCATCGCGGCGAGTTCGGTCCCGAACGTCGGGACGACAACCGTCCGGCTGAACAGATCGATGACACCGATCCCGACGCCGATGCCGAACAGGGCGGTCATGATCGGCAGCCCCATCGCGATCACCGAACCGAATGCGAGCAACAGAATCACGATCGCGGCAAGGATCCCGACCCCTTCGCTCGAACCCGGGCTCGCCGGAGCTGCCTTGTCGATCGGCGCGCCGCCCAGCTCGACTTGGAAACCCGGACGAGCCGCCGCACGCGCCGTGTCGATGACTTTTTGGATTCCGCCGGTGGTGAGGTCATCGGTCTGCTTGGCGAACTGCACCTGCGCGTACGCAACGTGTCCGTCGGGCGAGACCTGACCGAACACGCCGGCGTCGAACGGACCGCGCACATCGGTGACGTCGACGAGCGGCCGCACGCTTGCGTCAACGCGTTCGATCGCCGCGCGAGCTGTCGTGACCGAACCCGTCGTACGGAACACGATGTCGGCGCTGTCACCCGCACGGGTCGGGAACCGCTGACTCAAGATGTTCTGAGCAGTCTGCGACTCCGAGCGGCCACCGCCAAGCTTGTTCTCGAATCGTCCGCGCACCGCGAACGCTCCGAGCGCGATCACCGCGACGAGACCGACAACCCACAACGTCACGACCCGACGTCGATGATCGACACACCACAACGCAACCCGAGCCAGACGCGACATTTCGATCGTCACGACGTTCCGCTCACGGAAGTCCACTGTCACGTCGACACGTCCTTTCATTCCCATGCCCAAGCAGCGCACAAGCCTACGCGGCGCCGAAAACTCGATCCGGCTGCGAGTCCCGGACTTGGCGAGCCTCCGACCCCGGCGCTCAGCATGCGCCTCCGCGGCGAAGTGCTCGAGTCGCGTCACGAAATTGCGCGATGTGCGACGCTGAGGTGTCAGGTTCCAATTCCGTTGCTGCAGCCGGCGGGAACCGACGACCCCAATCGAACGAGTTCCCGTCCGGTCGGGTATCTGACCTTCGCGCGTGCCGCCGCCGCCGTCGTCGTCGGCGATCGGCCCTTCGAGCTGCACCCCTGCCTCGGACCAGTCCGCCGCGAGCTGATCCGCATCGTTCACGTGGAGGGAACGCGTACCGAACGGGTTGAGAGTCGGGCCGTTTGCCCGCGCCGCGATGGGTCGAAAGATGATCGCGATGGGCAACGGCGTCGGTGTCGTCCTCGAAGTCGATGATGAAGCCGAAGAGTTTGTTGTGCGCCGCCGCACCTTTCGCGTCGGCCGCCCCGAAGATTCAGCTCGCTCCCGACGACGCGCACCATCACGCCGTGCGCCGCGGTGTTCTCCACCGCTGGGGCCGACGTCCGAGCATCGTCGGCGCCTTGTCGTCCGGTCGCTCAGTTGACCGAAGCGAACGCTGACCGTACGGTAGCGAACCTTGTTCGAACATCGGGCCGGATGGCGTGCCGCCGGGCGGCAAGGGTCCAGGTACACGGCGGCGGAGTGTCCCGTGGCCGTCACACGCGTCGGAACCGGTCGAGGCGAACGTCGGAGGTGAAGTGCATGTCAGGGACAGGGGTGCTCCGACGTTGGGGCACGACGATGGTGGCCGTCGCATGTGTGGTGGCGGTCGGCGCTTGCAGTTCGTCGAGCAAGTCCGCGGCCACGAACACGGCTACGACGAACTCGAGCACGAGTACGTCGCAATCGCATACGACCACGACGCCAACGCAGGCGTCGCCCTTAGCCGTCACCTGGATGCCGGGCTTCGCCGCTCCCGGGACGCCGGCAACCTACGACAAGGTCGGTGTGATCAAGGTCGGTCCGGCCAACGCCAAGAACGTCTTGGTGCTGGAGCCGGGAACCTCGGCCGGAAGTGCCTACTTCGTGCCGCTCGCCAAGTGGATCGTGTCGACCGTCAGCGGCTGGCAGGTCTGGTCGGTCGAGCGCCGCGAGAACCTCCTCGAAGACCAGTCCGAGCTCAACTTGTTCAAGCAGGGCAAGGCATCGGCGACGCAGCTCTTCGATTACTACCTCGGCTATCTCAAGAACCCGGCTATCAAGCATCACTTCCAGCTCATCCCGAACTCGACGGTCGCGTTCGCGAAGCAGTGGGGAATGAACGTCGCAGTGCAGGACCTGCACGACGTCATCGAAGCCGCGAAGGCGCTCGGCGGGAAAGTCGTGCTCGGTGGCCACTCCCTCGGAGGGTCGGTTGTCACCGCGTACGCAACGTGGGACTTCAACGGCCACGCCGGCGCCGACGACCTCGCCGGTTTGGTCTACATCGACGGCGGCAGCGGCCCGAGCGCGATCAGCGCTGAGGCGGCGACGAGCGAACTGCAGTCCTTCGACGCTGCGAAGATGTCACCCTGGCTGTCGTTCGGTGGGATCGGCGCACCCTACGCCGGCGTCTTCAACGCCACCGGATCCGCGGCCGCGCTCCTCGACCCCAACGCACCTTCACTCGGTCAAACCTCAGGGCTGTTGCCCACAGACATCGTTCCCCCCGTACGGGTCACCAATGTCGGCCAGTACGGCTACGCACTCAACGTCGCGACCTCTCCGGTCGGCTTGCTCGCCGCCCAAGCCCACCTCGGCGTCGGCGTCGCAGCCGCCGGTCCCATACATGGTTGGAACGGCGCCGGCGCCCTCACGCCCATCACCAGGTACGAAACCATGTTCTCCGGGGTAGGCATGAACAATGTCGACGGCACCGAGTGGTACTTCCCTCAGCGTCTGACCGACGACACCGCCGCGGTCGACAACGGCAACGCCAACCCGGCGCAAGGCGTCCTCGACGTCGACGCGACCATGGGTCACGACCTTCCGAAGAACCTCCTCATCTATGCGTTCGGCGCGCGCCTCGGCGGGCCCGCCGTACTCCAAGGTGCGCGACTCCTCGCAGCCCAATCAGACATACCGGCGAGCAACCTCACCCTCGTGAATCGTCAAAGCACCTACGCGCACAACGACCCCGCCGGGGCCTACCCCAACAACGCGTTCTTCGATGACCTCGTCCCCTTCCTCAACAAGGTCAGCGCGAACGGCTGAGTCGGTCGCGACGCGGGTTCGAGCCGCGAATGTCCGTCTCACGGTGTGGTCGCAGTTGCGGCCAGGCCGTGTTCGAAGTTGTCGTCGGCATTGCCGTTCCAATATTCCACGAGACTCTTCCCAACTCCGCCAACGGTGTAGCTACCGACGGCGTAGCAGCTTGTCGTGCCCGGACACGACACCCCGTCGAGATCGTGGTACTCGAAGCCGGTCGGGTTGGGGCTTTTCAGGATCGACCAATGGTTCCCGGCCCAATGCTCCACCAGGGTTGTCCCAGCCGTGAAAACGGTGCAGCCCACCGCGAAACAGCTTGTGGTGCTCCGCCAAGACACTCCGCTCCGATAAGTATTCGGGTGTCCGACGGAACACCGACGCCGTTGCCCGGCTCGGGCCGCACATGATGGACGATTCCGCGACGACACGCGCGGCGCGTGTGCCGCCTCGACGTTTCGATAGACGGTTCGTAAACAACGCTTGAACGCTCGACGATTGTCGTGTGATGCAGCGGTCAACCGCGAATCAGACTGAAATCGGGACGTCACACTATGAGGGTGGTCGCCGCGAACGCCCAAACAATCCGGTCATCTCGATTCGGGTCGAGATTGATGTTCGGTGCCGTCATGCGGTTCGAGCGCGTCGCGCACGGGGTCCGAGTTCCCGGTACGCGAGACGAAACGCTGTCTGACGTCGATGCGGAAGCCTTGCTCGGGTCGTCGGTCTTGCACACGCGCAATGTTGTCGCGCCGGCGAAAGCCGCGCGGGCGGGAGCCGCGTTGACGAAAGCGTTGTCAGATCGAGTGCGTCGCCGGTCCGATTCGCGTGCGCGACAGACCTCGAACCGCGGGTTGCGGAGCGTCCAACGCGTACGATGGTCAGGCTTTGCGTTGGGGATCTCAGCGGCCGAGGCACAACATGACTGAGTACACCGTCGAGCCGGACGATCGGTGCTCGGCGTGCGGTTCGCCCGCCGTCATCATCTACAGGCAGCGACGCGACGCGAAAGGCGACGTGTCGCTGAGGATTCCACACGATGTGACCTGCTCAAACCCGGGGTGCATGCATTGTCCGCCCCTGTTGAGAAGTCAGATGCAACGGTCGTCGCTCCCTCAGAATGACCGCCTCACCTGACCGCGCGCCGCGAACGCGTTCGGATGACAGGTTGGGAACCTGCGACCCACGATGCAGTCGCGGCCGGTTGTCGCGGGCGAGGAACGAGACTTGAGCGCGCGAACGCGGCTGGTGCTCCGAAACTTGGAACGTCTGGGCGGGTCGCCACCCAGGTCGGCTTCGTGGCCGACGTTCGCCGACCCGAGGTAAAAGTTGTCGCGCTGCGAACCTTCAGGTTTGTTGTTGTGCGCGGCGACATTGTCGGCGGCGCGCCTCGTTGCGGAACGGCCTCATCGAGCCGCGTTCGTTGGCCGGGCGGATGAAGTGACGCACCAGACAGTGACGTTTCCGTTTGGAACGCTTGGACGACTACTCCCTTGACGAAAGATCGGCGGGTGCGGTCAGGACATGCGAGTGGGGTCGTCGCGGTCCCAGCCCGTGGGAGGTGTGAGCGATGGTCGTTCGTTTGGTCGGAACCCGTCGCGGCATGCCGCGACAAGGCAACGTCGGACCGCAACAAATCTTCGGGGTGCTGGTGAACGGCCAACGGCCTCTCGGCACAGCCGCACCGAGCGGCATGGCCTGCTGTGGGGCGGTCCGTGCGGGGAGGCCGGTCACCCAAGTCTCGGCCAGACCGTCGACATGTGCCGGGGCGGGTTCACATCTGACAGATTTCTCGAACGTTGGTCCGCACCGATATCACGATGTTTGGTCCCTGTCCGGCCACCATGGTCGATCCGCCCGTCGTGCGACTCGGTTCGTCGTGATGTCGGCATGAACGGGCGACCAGGCAAGCGAGGCGACGGTGTCGCCACAGAGGTTGCACGCTGTCCGAGGACGGGTTTCACTGGTATTTCGGGCCGGGCACACAGAGGGCCTCGGGGGTGGAGTAGGTGGCGGTGAGGCGGAGCGTGAGGCGGGCGCTGACGCGCACCGCCGTAGCGACGTTCGTTGCGCTGCTCGCCACCGCCGTGACCGCCGGCCCGGCGTGGGCGCAGCCACCGGATGCTCCGCCGGCGCCGTCGGCCGCGGCCGGGAACGGGCAGATTGTCGTGACGTTCGACGCGCCCGACAACGACGGCGGCAGCATGATCGTCGCGTACGACGCGACGTGCATGTCCTCGAACGGTGGGGTAACCGGAAGCGACAGCAATGACGGGACGGTGACGCCGATCGTCGTGACCGGCCTCACGAACGGCGCGAGCTACACCTGTACCGTCGACGCGTCCAACTCCGACGGCACGAGCGCCAAGTCGGACCCGTCGAGTCCTGCGGTTGTGCCGTCGACCGTTCCTGACGCGCCGGCGGCGCCGACCGTCACCGCCGGCGACACGCAGATCACCGTGGCGTTCAGTCCACCGGCCGACAACGGCAGTCCGATCACCGGCTACACCGCAACCTGTACCGCAGGCGCGAGTTCTGTCGCAGCCTCCGGATCGGATTCGCCGATCGTCGTGTCCGGCCTCGTCAACGGCACCAGCTACACGTGCACGGTCGACGCGACGAACAACGACGGGACGAGCGCCGAATCGGCGCCTTCCGCGGCGGCGGTTCCCGCGACTGTTCCCGACGCGCCGCCCGCACCGTCGGTGGTCGCCGCCAACACGCAGATCACCGTCACGTTCGTTGCCCCGGCCCAAGACGGCGGGAGCGCGATCACGAGTTTCACCGCGACCTGCACGGGAGGCAGCACGCCCGTTGCGGTCTCCGGGCCGGACTCGCCGATCGTCGTTGCCGGACTGGTCAGGGGCACGACATATACGTGCTCGGTGACCGCCACCAACGGGGTCGGCACCGGCCAGCCATCGCCCGGTTCGTCGGTCACCGTCCCAGCAACAGTTCCGAACGCACCGGCGCGACCTACCGTCGAGCGTGGGAACACGAACGTCACGGTGACGTTCACACCGCCCGCGGACAACGGCTCGCCGATCACGACCTACACCGCGACCTGCACTGGACTCTCGCCCACTAACCATGTGTCGTCGTCTGGGTCGAGATCGCCGATCATCGTGACAGGCCTCGCCAACGGCACCAAGTACACGTGCAAGGTCACCGCCACCAATGCGGTCGGTACCGGTCCCGCGTCGAGCGCCTCCCAATCGGTGATCCCGGCTGCGGTGCCCGACGCACCTCCCGCGCCGACGGTCGTGCGCGGTATCGGGACGATCGTCGTCTCGTTCTTCCGGGCAACCAATCACGGCTCGGCGATCATCGGTTACACCGCGACGTGCACGTCGACCAACGAGGGAAAAAGCGGTTCGAGGTCCGGACCGCATTCGCCGCTCACCGTCACCGGACTCACCAACGGTCGGACCTACCGCTGCGACGTGGCGGCCACCAACCGCGTCGGGACAGGACCGCGTTCGTTGCCTTCCGGCCCGACGATTCCGGGCACGGCACCGGCCGCGCCGACGATTGTCTCGGTCGCGTCGGGTCTGGCGCCCGGACCCATCGGACCGTTGATCGTCTCGTTCAAAGCGGGTTCCGACAACGGCACTCCGATCTCGTCGTACCGCGCGACGTGCACACCTCCGGGTGGCGCCGCGCAGGTCGTCACCAGTACCGGAACGCCGATCACCGTGACCGGCCTCACCACCGGCGTCACATACAAGTGCGGGGTGGTCGCGATCAGCGCGAGCGGCATCAGCGGATCATCGAGAACGCTCCTGGCGACGGTCGGCACGCCGGGAATACCGAAAATCTTGTCGATCAGCGCGCACCTCCACGGGCTGACACTCACGTTCGTCGTTCCAGCCAACAACGGAAACGTGATCTTGCACTACCACGCAGTCTGCACATCATCCAACGGCGGCGAGACGGCCAGCGAATTCGCGCGTGCGAGCCCGTTCCCGGTAGACGGCTTGACCCCCGGCGGGCGCTACTCGTGCACCTTGACCGCGATCAACCTGCGCGGCGCAAGCCCGCCGGCCACCGCCGGCCCGGTCAGAGTGCCCTTCTAACAGCTTCGATCAGCCCGGCGGTCTGGGCGCCGCCCGACCTCCCGACCTCGACGACGTGGCCTGCACGTCGACCATCAACGGCATCTCGTGCGCTTCGGGGCGCCTCGCTCCGACCGGCGAACCCCTGGCCGGGACGACGCCGCCACAGGATCCAGCGGTCGCGTCGGCGCGGCCGGCGACAGGAGTGCCGCGGGCGGACGGGACAACATTGTTAGCGTTGGAACTCGTGCCTAGCCGGCGTCGCGTCGCAAACGAGGACCGTCTTCGGTCGCTGGGCGACCAGATACAAGGCCGTGCCGTGACCACGAAACCGCGGGTCGCGCGGCCGAAACCGCACGCAACGTCGGGCGAATCACACCAGCGGCGCGGGAAACAGACCTGGGATCGGATGCGGACGCGCTGGCGGAATCTGCAGCGCAAGACGAAAGCAATGTTCATTGCGGGCGTCGCGGTCCTCGTCCTGATCGGCGCATCGACCGGTTATCTCGGATATCTCGACAGTTTGATCCATCGGATCACCGTCGGTGGGCTCACCTCAAGCAAAACTGCCGGCGTCGAGAACATCCTCCTGGTGGGGTCGACCTCGCGCTGCGTGCTGAAACACCAGAGCATCGCGTACGGCTTGTGCTCACAAGGCGTGACCGGTGTGAACAGCGACGTCATGATGATCCTGCATCTCAACTACGGCACGCATGCGGTGTCGATCTTGTCGATCCCGCGCGACCTGTTCGTCCCCAACGCCCACACGACCGGTGCCAACAAGATCGATGCTGCCCTCGGGCAAAGTCCGACACAACTCGTCGCCGCGGTCCAAGAGGACTTCGCGATCCCGATCCAGCATTACGTCGAGCTCAACTTCGACAGTTTCGCGTCGGTGGTCGACGCACTCGGAGGGATCAAGATGTATTTCCCTGAGCCGGTCTTCGACGCCTACTCAGGTCTGACCGTCACCGCGCCGGGCTGCATCCAACTCAATGGTGTACGTGCCTTGCAGGTCGTGCGGGCACGCCACCTCCAATACAAGGCCGCCGATGTGACGACATCCGACTACCACGCCTGGCCCCAAGAAGCGCAAAGCGACCTGGCCCGCATACGCCGCGACCACGAGTTCTTACGAGTCCTCGCCACCGCAGTCGCCCATCAAGGGCTCGGCAATCCGATCACCGACGCCAGACTTGTCGCCGGCGTCGCGCCCCAGCTCACCGTCGACGGTGGCCTGTCGATCTCCCACATGGTCCGTCTCGTCCGTACGTTCCATTCAGTCAATATCGGCTCGGCACCCGAACTGACCCTGCCCGTCATGACGTCTTCGGCGTCGCACTACTACTACCAGGGCAGCGACTACGGAAACATCGAGTTCCCCGCCGAACCGCAAGACCACGAGATCATCGACGCCGCGCTCGGCGTGAGCTCCAACACCGACACCATGACCGGCAAACCTCTACCCAAACCGCGTTCGATTACCGTCTCGGTCGTCAACGGCACCGGCATCGCGAACCAGGCGACCCGGACCGCGACCGCCCTCCACGCGCTCGGTTTCCACACCGTCGGCATCAGCGACGCGACACCCGTCGGGCCGCTCTCGGAAACGGTCGTGTACTCCTCGAGTCGGGCCACCCAAGCCGCAGCCGAAGCTGTCGCGCACGCATTCTCAGGTGCGGTCATCTTGGCCCGCGGCGCGACCACCCACGGCGCTCAAGTCACCGTCGTGACCGGGACCGCGTTCAGTGTGCACAAGCGCGCCCCGCGGCGCGTCGCCCCCCCCACCCGAACCACTGCCCACGTTCCGTCATCCCCGCCCGCGACCGCGACCACGATCGCGAACCCGCCGATCCCCACGTCCGGTTCATTCAGCGAGCCGACCCCAGCCACCGAAGGGCTGCAGCCCTGGGATCCCCGGTCGTGCACAAGTTCCGGACTCGCCGGACCCTAAACGACGGCCGCCGGCACGGGACGTCGACGTCCACATCCGGCGGCCGCGCAACTTTGTCCCGATGGACACGTCGGGTGCTGCGTGCCGGTGTCCGACCTTCTGGCTGCGACGCGGAACAGCCGACGTTGTCGGCACGGTCGGCGCCACGGGCTGGTTCAAGAACACCGTCGTGATGGTCGATGACGTGTGCGGTGCGGGCTGGCGGGATGCTTTGCGAGGATGGCGAGGCATGCAAGTACCCCGTGTCGAGCAACAGTCTGACGGTGTGACCGTGTCCGTCCCGGCCGGCGCCGCCGCGCGGCTCGGCGGCGACGATGCCGGCGCGGTCGCCCACCCGACGGCAGGTACGGACGTGACCCAAGACGGCGTCGCGTTCGCTCGGGTGGCGATCTTCGACCTCAAAGGTGACGGTCACATCGATCCGCGCAGCGTCCTCGACGGCGGTGACGCCACGCTGCTGGTACCCGAATATCCGTTGTACTTGTCGACCGACGCACGGGTTGTGCCGTCCGGCGGAACATCGGGCGCGGCGGCGAAGACGTCCTCCGGCGAGATCATCGCCGACGTCGTCGGCGGACCGGCCGGCAGCGTCCGCGCCGATCAGGCCATCGCGGCATATCGGAGTGTCGCCGATGGGACGGCACCCGCGCTGGCGTCCAACATCGACGCGGCTACACGTCGGGTGTGACGCCGAACGGGGCGTCGTCGGGGGACTGGTTGTCGCACACGGCACGCGTGGTCGACCCGTCGGCGCTGCACGCTGGGCTTGGAGACGTTGCGGGGCCCGGGCCCGGGATCTGACCAGCCCACGGAAGCCGGTCGTACGCAGTTCAAGCGGTCGACCATTCCGACGTCGCACCCGCGGCAGTCGAGCGGTCCGCCGCGCGCGGCGACTCCGCAAGACCGGATACGTACAATGGGTGTCGAGTCTGGAGTGTGACGATGTTCGACCTCGGCCCCGAAAAGATCATGATGATCTTGGCGGCGGTGTGCATCTTCTTGGGGCCGAAAGAGCTTCCGATGGCGGCACGCAAGATCGGCGCGGCGACGCGTCAACTCCGTTCGTTCCAAGACACGTTGCGAGCCGAGGTCAGTTCGGCATTGTCTCTCGACACCGAACCATCCGCCGACGCTGACGAGTCGGCGCCGCCGACCGCGCCGCCAGTCGTGGTCCATGAGCCGATACCCGAGGTCGGCGATTCGTTCATTTGACGCCCCGCGCGCCAGCGTCGCTCTTCGACGAAACATGTGACGGAGACAGCTGCCGTCGATGCACCGTGGTACGTCACTCCACCGTTCATGCGGGTAGCCGACGCGGACGGTCTGCGGACCGCCGCGACACGGAACAGATGTTGACGCTCGTGCACGTTGTCGTCGTCGTCGAAGCCCGTCGGCATTCGACGTCCCGCCCGGTGCGCTGACGCCTCTCAGCGTCGTCACGTCACGTCCGACACCAACGGATGTATGCACCCGCCGTGCCCCACCTGCATGGTCGCGACGCACGACAGCAGTCGCGGACGGCGTCCGCCCCGAACTCGCGGCTGTCGGCCAGGACTGACGAGTCGCCCGGCCTCGGCGGCACGAAACGCGTCGACCGGCCGGCGCGGGCCTGCCGACGCCAAACGTTCGACCCGACACGCCATCGGCCTGGACAACGGCCGACAACCATCGAGACACCCGCAGGTCGGATCCGTGGTCGAACCCGCCCAATCGGGACCTTGTCCCGCGATGAGGTGACTTCCGGCACTCGTCCGACCGGTGACATGAGCAGACCGTTGTCACGAGAGGACATCTTGAGCGGTCCTCGCAACAGAGGAGACCCCCATGGCCACGACATTCGAACCGCCAACGTCGGCGCCGTTACCGCCCACCCTCGCACGACTGGCAGTGCCTGCCGTCCCGACCCGACGCGTCCCGTCCGGATACGCGATGCGGTCCGAGCCGAGCGCGCCGTTGGTCGACCACACGCGGACGAACACGCCGACGAGTCAGCGGGTCGGCGCGGTCGGCCTGTTCGGGCTTCGTCTCGCGATCGGTTTCGAGTTCCTCTGGGCGTTCTTGGACAAGACGTTCGGGTTCGGCTACACGACATCCAGCGCGCAGGCGTGGATTCATGGCGGGTCGCCGACGCGCGGGTTTCTGTCCGGCGTCCACATCGGACCGTTGCAAGGGACGTTTCACTGGCTTGCCGGTATGACCGCAGTTGACTGGCTGTTCATGCTCGGCCTCCTCGGTGTCGGCGTCGCACTCATCTTGGGCGTCGCGCTCCGTCCCGCCGCGATCGCCGGCTGCACGATGCTCGCCATGATGTACGTCGCGACCTGGCCGTTCGCGAAGTTCGGCGGCGGTCAACCAACCGGCTCGACGAACCCGCTCGTCGACGACCACATCGTCAGCATCGTGGCGCTCATCGCGATCGGGGCCTTCGCCGCGTTCAGCGTGGGTGTCCTGAGCCGGCGTTGGTCCGCTCTGGCCATTGTGCGATCCCATTCCTGGCTCCGGTAGCGACAGCCGGCCGCCGTCGTCGGATCCGCGACCGTCCCGGACCTCGAGCCGGTCACGACGACGGACAACAAACTCGGCAGGCGACGGCCCGGTCGGCGAGCCGTGCCGGTGTCACGGGCCGTCGATCGGGCGGTCGCGGTGTTGTGACGGAGATTCCACCGGTTCGGTCGTCGGCCCGCCCGTTGGTGCTGTCGGACGTTCGGGATGGGGACTCGCGAAGCGGCTTCCGGCCGGGGGGTCGGAAGCCGCTGGTTCGCGCGGGTCGGTCGGGTCGGTTGGTCTGGGCCGACGCCGGTGTG
>Ga0182024_10010758_pt1 | contig 18586 bp, 19 predicted proteins | sample P32metaG_FD_120480 | JGI IMG/M metagenome (GOLD analysis project Ga0182024, IMG submission 120480) | Permafrost microbial communities from Stordalen Mire, Sweden - P3-2 metaG (Illumina Assembly) | ecosystem: Environmental > Terrestrial > Soil > Wetlands > Permafrost | place: Sweden: Stordalen... | reverse complement strand
CTCGAATAAGAAAGGCATGGGGAAGCGCACCATATCTTCATACCTGGAGGCGTAATAGCAGGCTTCTCCATTAATCCACGCCTGCCCCTGAATCTTGCAAACGAAGGAATGGAAATAAACAAAGGCCAATTGCAATTGCAGCATGCGCTGGGCCCAGGGCGCCGAAAGACGTGGAGCAAAGCCCGTTTGGCGCCAATCTTCCCTGGCAGCTCGAATTAAATTATCAATTGAAAGAGCATCGCCCGCATTGCTCATACATATGATCATCGTAGAAAATTTTATGAAATTGTCACCGCTGTTCTGATTCAGTTGAAAGTGATTGTCGAGCGACAAAATACACAACCACAGCGCCACACTGCTGAACCTGAAACAAAGCCCGAACATCATCATTATCGCCAGAATAATCATGACGATCACAAAGGCGTAGCGCCATTGTTCTCCAGGCGGTAAGAGCACCATCATATCGAAATATGGCTCCAGTCTCCACCAATAAGCAGCCATTTGATCGATAGGCACGATCGCATTGTCACCATAATAAAGTTTGAAGTCAGGCAAGAGCATGATCACCAGATCTTGCAAGATGATGATCGCCAGCGCAATCCGATAAAGCGCCAGTGGAAGGGGTGATCGCGGCGCAAAGAAAAACTCTTTCAAGTGGTTATAGAGAGAGACAAGACTCATTGCAAATCTTGCTCCTTCACCATGTAAATGAGGTTGACCATGTGATAGCCATGTAAACGCCACTGATCGCGTGGCACCCAGTTCTTCAGATCCGGTGGTGGCATTCGCGTCCAGTTACGAGAAATTGTCACCATAACTGGTTGATTGGCCGGGTTCAAATTGGCACGAGCAATAAATCGTGCTACTGCCGGCAAGAATTCTTCAAAACCAGGCCATGACAAATTATCGACGAAAAGCTTCCTCATTTTCTCCTTTTGGAAACGCCCGAGCAGATCGAGCTTCTCCATGCGGGGAAACTCATAATTCTTGGTCGATCCGTCAGCAAATGTGATTACGGCATTCATGTGCAGATTCACGTTGCGCACTTCTGGTGAGAACAGATTCCATGCCTGAATAAAGCCCACCGCCACCATAATCGGTCGCAGCCCTGTCAACACCCAATTTTTGAAAGGTCCATCAATGCTAATCCATATAGATATACAATAGAAATACAGCACGATCATTGCTATCAATAGTGCTTGGCGCATTTCTGAAAGTGGTGGTTGCAAGACAGCATGTTTATCTGCCTGTGCGACGCTCTTGAAGTGCGGCTCCATGTTCGGGTTCACAAAGCTCTTCTAATCCACATTTCTAAGTCTATCAGCAATTTTGAGATTCTCCTGCCGTTGCATGCTTGCTATTCCAGAGCGCCTCAGCTCCAGGAAAAAACAGAAGCGGCAAACAAATCCACAACTGCGGAATGGCCGCGCAAATTGAGCGCAGTGCGGCCATTCCATGAACGTCGCTTTCATTACTGCGCAATGTCAAATGGCTGCCTGACTGCCCATTCTCGTCCAAGCGAAGTCTTTTAAAATAATCAAGGCGGTGGAAAGTGCCAGCCCAGGAGAGACAAAACGGGCACTGCTGATCAAAAATGAGCGTCTTTTTTGAAGGTGGTAGTTTGCCGGCGAGATATGACTGAGTCTTGTCGAGGGCTTTTTGCAGATCCTCTGGCTCTATGAAAACCACATAGACAGCCACAAACATTTCCTCAAACAGGCCCAGGTTCATCATGTAAGCGATGCTAAGATGCAAAACCAGGCCGTTCAGCAAAATAAAGTAGCGTAACTCTTTGAACCAGACTAGGACCGCCAGCGAAAATTCGACAACCAGCGTATACCAGCAAAGAAGTCGGCAGACTAGAGCGCTTTCCATAAAGGGAAGAATGGGAAAACCAGTGAAGAACTCTTTATCACGCATGACTATGTAGACGGCAGAGCCGTCCACCCACTGGGTTCCACCAAGCTTGCCGAAGAACGTCTCCCAATAAGCAATTGCCAATTGCAGCTGCAACATTCGTTGCCCCCAGGGAGAAACAGGTTCTGGCAACGTTCCTTCCTTTTGCCAATCGCGACGGAAGTTCTTGATCAGACTGTCGACTGAAAGAGCCGCTCCAGGAGCTGAACAGGCAAGAAATAGGGAGGTGAGGCGCATCATTCCATCGCCGGCGTTGAGGTTGCCAGGACAATGATGGTACATCGACAGAAGAATCAGAAAGACAGTTAAGCTGCTGGCACGAGAGAACAATCCAATCGTCAGGGTTATGCTTGCTACTATCATCACGACCAAGAGGATGTACTTTGAATGATCATCTGGTAAGAGAAGAAAGAGATCAAACATAGGATTTGATTTCCAATTAGTAGCAATTTCGGCGTTGACACTAAGGGCGGCGTTGTTGCCGTAGTACAAAAGAAAGTCTGGCCACAACTGAAAAACCGCAGTATGAAGCACTATCAATCCCAAGAAAATCCTGAACACACACACTGGCATGGGTGATTGCGGTGTGAAAAAAAAGTTGCGCCAGTGCTGCCACAACCCGCGCAGAGTCATTTCAGATCCTCCGGCCGCACTTTGTACACGAAATAAGTGGCGTGACCGGCATCTGAGGGCAGATTTTCCCGGGACACCCAATTATCAATTGACGGAATCATGCTGTAGTTTATCGACAGTGTCACCAAGACTGGCTGATTGCTGGGGTTGAGATTGCAACGGGCGATATAGGCAGCGATATATGGCCAATAGTAGTTCAAAGTGGGGCGTTCCCAGGCATCGTGAAACGCTTTGTTCATGCGATGGCGGCAGAAACGCCGGAAGAGGTCATCGTAAAGATCAAGACGCGGTGGCTCAAACAATTTGGTCGAGCCATCAGCGAAGGTAATGGCGGAATTGAGGTAGAAATTTGTGTCTCGTACAATTGGACAGAACATCATCCAGGTTTGATCGATACCGAAGAACCTCATAATCGGACTGAAGACTGGCTTCAAAACCGTCTTGACCAGCGTATCCGGACTCAACCAGACAGCCACCATGACCAGAAAAGAGGCGGTGCAGAGACTGAGCCAGATCTGTTTTTGATTGTTCTTCACATAACCCGATGCTATTGTTTCTTTCGTACTTTTATAACCATTTTCTTCTCGTCAATGACGTGATCCCAACCGTCCCAGATGGCTGAGCCAAGCACTGGATACTCAGAAGTTCCTACCTGGTTGGCCTGAAAGCGAGCGCTACTGGTATCGACAATTTGAGCAGGGACATTGTTCGCCGAAATTGGGCCCAGACGTACTGACCTCAGCAAAACACTGGAGGTGGTGGTGAGCGTCGTTCCGGTTAGCTGTTGTTGCGAGTTACCACCGTTTAAATAGTCCGAATTGATGGCGCTGATTTGAGCGGTACTGAAAAGGCAAGAACTGTCACTACCATTCACTTGCATCGCCACCTGAGTTCCATCAACATAAACAGAGCCGATAAACATGTCTTTCACCTTGCTTATGGAAATCTCAGTCCATTTCTGCTCAGTGGCTGTCTGCAGCATTGCGCCGTTGGTTTCCGGTCTGATTTTGTACATAGTGCTCTGCCCTGTAGCTATGTCGTCGGCTGAGGCATCACTCTTGCGCACAAGAATGATTCTTGATTGCTTAGGATCAATGCGGTAAGCAAATCCGCGCAGATAGTCCTTTCCTAAGATAGGCATGGTTTGTGAGCTGACCAGATGCATGGGGAATGAGACCCGATGCACTGCACCGACAGAGACGGTGGTTTTCATGATTGGATCAGCCGCACCGCGGTCGTAATTAATGGCAGGACTTCCCAGTGCTTTCAGTGTATTGCGTCCCATCGAACTGCGGTTAGCTTGGGGATCGATTATAGCTCTGCAGCCGCCCACGGCGATGAAAGCATCAACCACCATCGATGCTCCGTGTCTGTCGAAGATCCAACTGTCTTGACTGGCCAGCTGGTTGACCGGGTTACCCAAATCTGGAGCCACATCCCAGGGTCTGGCCGTGCCCACATAGTCAGTGTTGGGATGAATTGCCCGCCACTGGCTCAAAAAGGCCGGTGCCAACTGTGCCAATGCCGTCTGTGAAAGCCTGCTGGCGTCAGTTCTTGGAAACCTGGACAGGATCTGTTCATATTCATGCGTTGCCAGAGCCTTATAGCCTAAACGATGCAGTGACACCGCATACAGGTAAGCGCTGGTGCTGTCGTATGGATTGTCTTGATGTTGCTTGCGCAAGAGCGGCATTGATTTGCGCAGATCGCCTGAATTAAAGAGCTGGAGTGCATATTCCTTATTGGGATCGGCAAGGATCTGCCCACTGGCACCAGATGTGGTGGCAACAATGATAGTCAGGGCAGCCAGAACCCCAGAAGTAAGGCTTCGTCTTGTACCGACTAAGTTAGATCTCAGGTTAAACATGTCAGTATCCCCAGTTTCGATAATAGTAATCAGTGGTCTTGATGTTGTGCAACAGCCAGTGGTTGGCAACATTTGTAGCAGTGCGCTGGGTGCTGTAGTAAAGTTCTAATTGGTTATTGTCTCCTTCGAGCGCATTGGCTTGGTCAGGGACTGTTGAGTCGAACCAACGTCGTGGATCTTCCACCACCTGCATTTTCTGGTATTGGTCGGCATTCTTAAGCTTCATGTCATTTGATGGGCATTTGAAGTGCAGCCAAAGATCGAAATATCCGCTCAGACTGCCACCACCAGTAAGGTCATTGACATGGGCTGGGGGGTTTTCGAAAGTTTCCTGATAAATTTTCAACGGTTTGACTGTATACGAGTCTTTCACCACATTTACGCCATGGTAGAGGGCAGCCACCGTAAGGCAGGTGACCAGCACCACAATGTGCCAGGTTTGTATTTTAAATCCAGATTTAGATTTGGGGGTGGCTGCGCCAGAGCGCATAACTCAACCTCGAACAGTCACGAATCTCAGTTTACCATTTTTAAACTGGCACAAGCCTCGCCTTCGCCACTGGCGCTAGCCTCCCATATATCTGGCCGGGCCTGATTTATCAGGTCTGAGTTGGGGAGTTTCTCCCCTATGCTGAGTTACCGTTTTCGATACATTGACAAGCTGTTCAACAAATCTCAAAAACGGCTGAAATCCTTTACTGGAAGTGGATTGTGGGGATCAGATCTGCCGCTGCGTTTAATCTCATGAGGCTTACAAAGTATCGAAAACGATGACCCGACATAGTGTCAGATCAGCACAGTTCAGCCACAGTTTAGACAGACCTCCCCTGGAAACTCCCTAGGCGAGCAGAATCTTGCGCGCTTTTGGATCTCTGAGCTTCCAGATCGCTGCATCGGTGACAAAATGATGGAAATTGAGGCACGCTTGTATACAGGTGGCAGCCGTGACCCATTTGATGGCAAAGGTAGTGTCGAGGAAACGAGGCACACCAACATAAATAAAGATGCCTGAAAGGAAGAGCAGTCCATACCATTTGAAGGCTGAGGGCGTTATAAACAACTTGGCGATTGTTCGTGGGTCAGTACCTTCAGCAAACCCTTTTTCTTTTAAGTAGAAAGCCAGAGCAACAGCGCAATATTGGCTGCCATGGAAAAATGCAGCCCCGTAGAACCACAACATTGAATTAGCAAAACCTGTGCTCAAGCCAATGGCAGCCACTGACAGGATAAGCATCAGTGATGGAATGGGGATCAATTTTCGTTCCGTGAAATATTTTCGTACAACGATAAAAGCAAATGCAGAGGTAAGGGCAATCATGGCAAAGCGACAGACATGAGAGACAATCTCAGGCACGCCCCAAAAAGGCAGGTTTACTCCATAAAATACTGGAGGGCTGAAATCTTTAAAGCATAAGATACGCGAGATGACAAAGAAAGAGATGGCCAGCATCATCCAGCGAAAGATTTCACGCTCTAATTTGCTCAAAAAATATCCGCGCTTGTAGCAGTAAATGAGGGAAATGCCAAAACTCTGGGAAGTGTAGTGTTGATAGACCCACATCATGTGCACATAGACAACCACCCCAGCGACATATGGCGCGTTGAAAGCCCAGACAAGCAAAAATATACTGACCCAGGGCAGATAGTAGGCGTAAAACTTGAACTGCTCTCTGCTGTGAGGAGTGGCATAGACTCTCATGTAAGTGGCTGCAGTATGCGGATCAGAGAAGAAGTGCGCCCCCAAAAGTCCGCCCACAACCAGCCACTTAGAAATTGCCAGATTGACTGTGCCTGGCAGCTGCGAAAATTGAGCATTTTGCGGCTCGGCTGGATTCCAACCAAAAAACACAACCTGCATGATCATCATTATCCAGACCATGCCGCCGGCAACAAAAAGGTGGTCAAACCAGGGGCTGACTATCCACGGGTGGGGTGAGGCCGCCACCACTGCCACCGCATCGGCCGGTTGGTTCGGCACTGCGGCCGTTGAATCAAATGTACTACTTACCAAGATTGTTTACCTGCTGGTGAGCGCCTCGGGAGCGCGTCTGTTCTCATTTTACTCGCCCACTGCTTTTTTGTAACCTCCTGGCTAAAGCAGTGGGCATCATGTTCTACAACGATCAGGCAAGCAGAAGTTTTCTGCATTTTGGATCTCTTAATCGCCAGATCGCCGCATCAGTGGCGAAATGGTGGAAGTTAAAGACAGCCAAACAGCAGCCTGCCACCATTCCGAAGTCGTAGCCTAGCTGATTGAAGAAATGGGGAATGCCCACATAAATGAACACTCCGGAAAGGATAATCACACCCATGTATTGGAAGGTGGAGGGCTTCCAGAAGAGCTTCGCCACTGCTGATGCGGGCGAGCCTTCCGGCAGTCCGCGCTCCTTCAAATAATAGGCCAGCGAAACAGCTATGTATTGGCTGCCATGAAAAAATGGTGGTCCATACATCCAGCACAAAGCGTTTAAGGTTCCTTCGCTGAAACCGATCAAGGCCACCGTGGCAATGATCAAAATTGATGGCAGCGGAGGCAGTTTCCGTTCCGTCACTGCTTTAAAGCACACCACCCAGGCAAAGGCAGCCGACATGATTACAAATGCAGCTAGCGCAACGTTGTAGAGCTCAACCGGCAATGGTCCCCAAAATGGCAGTTTGACACCATAGAATTGTGCCGGACTATGTTCTTTGAACGTGAGCATGCGCACAAAGATGAATATGATCATCGTATAGATGAACCAGCGATAAATCTCACGCTCTTTGGGCTTGAGCATGTATCCCCGCTTATAGCAGTAGATCAAGGAGATGCCAAAACTCTGAGCGGAATAATGCCAGAACACTGTGATCAAATAAAGATAGACAAGATCACCGGCACCACCTGGCGCCACGATCCCGTAAAAGAAGAGGGGCAAGAGTGCCACCGGCAGATACTTGGTGAAAAACTGGAACTTCTGTCGCGTTTCTTCAATTGGGAAGATGCGCAGGTATGTGGCTGCAGTATGTGAATCAGCAAAGAGATGCTGACCCAGCAAAGCGGTCAACAGCAAACCGCGCGATATCGGCTGACCCGCCATTGCATCCAACGGCACAGTCCAGCCCAAGAAAAAAACGTTCAGGCCGATCATAATCCAGACCAGCCCACCAAAAACTAACAAGGAGTCTACGACTGGATTGACAATCCACGGATAGGGTCCAGTCTGAGTCTGGACCGATTCTCTAGGCGCATCCGGGACCCCAGCGCCTGTCATACTACTACTGACCACTAGCACGTCCTTTAAATTGTGGGATGAAAGCTGACTTTCGCAACTCGGGATGTGTGAAAGTATGCCTATTCTTTTTTATTCTACCCTTACATTCAATCGTTAAACAGGATCAAGCGGCCAGGAAAAAGCGGCCTACTAAACATTGACGGATGTTTGCGGGTTTGCGGTTGAACTTCCTTTTTGAGCGCCAAGATAATAAGGCGCTGTTCGACGCACAGTTTCTTCAAAGGGAGTCTCTTTGAAGTCCAACTCTTCGCACGCCTTTTTTGAGCTGAAGAAGATCTTGTGCTGGCTCAGCCAGGCTACCTGTTTGGTTAAAGGGGGATTAGGCCAATATTGTTCGCACATCGCTCCAGCGAACACCAATAACGGGCCGGGAATAGTGAAAAGCGGCGGCCGAGAGCCGCTCACTTTAGCAAAAACTGCGCCTGCATCCTTGAAAGACAGATTTGCGCTCACCAGTGCATATCTTTCTCCCGTGCGACCTTTTGTCAGTGCCTTAATCTGGGCGTCAATAACATCGTTGATGTCCGAAAAAGTGACACCGCCTCCAGGAACGCCTATGAATGAGCCTTTCGACATTGCAGCAAAAATTGCATGATGGTGCGGATGAGTGTCACCCTCGCCAAAAATAATGCCTGGATTGAGTATGATTACAGGCAATCCTTCTTTGAAAAAATGACGTGCTTGCAACTCCGCCTCGTACTTAGAATCACAGTAGTTAAGCCCTTTGCCAAGCAAGTTGTACTCTTGCTCTTCAGTGCCAATTGTACCGGCGGCAGGAATGCCCATGGCGGCTACGGAACTGGTGTGAATGATCCGTTTGACGTTCTCTTTCATGGCAGCGGTGAAGATGTGACGCGAACCGAGAACGTTGACGCCAAACTGGCGCTGCACATCTTTCTTTCTGTAAGAGACCAGCCCGGCAAGGTGATAGATAACGTCGCAACCTTGCACCGCCGATGATACTTGTTCAGGATTGGTGATGTCGCCGTAAAAATGTTCTATTTTCAGATCGGCAAATTGGCTGGACGGTTGTGAGGCTCTGCCGAAGGTTCGTATATTGTGGCCGAGGTCGTGCAAGCGGCGAACTAATTTTGCTCCGATAAAACCGGTAGCGCCGGTGACGAGAATTTTCGCTGGCTTCTCTTCATCTGCCGGCTTCTGCGCCGGCTTCTCTTCATCTGCCGGCTTCTCTTCGTCTGCCAAACTCACCTGATAACCACCTGCTCCGATAGGACAAAGCCCAGCGCTGTCTTCTAACTCAAGATCGACAGCTGGGCACTGTCAGTATTGTAGCTGTCCAGAGCTCTCTTTACAGGCGTCAATTCAAGTTTCAGTTTACTAACCATGGCGTTGTCAACACAAATATTGTCGGCCAACGCCAATTTCACCTGATCTGAGCTGACCATCGGCACATCTTGTATCAGTTCACAAAAGGCGGCCGCAACTGTAGCCAGCATGGGCGGCAAAGAGACGATTGGTTTGTGCAGCTTGCAAGTTTCCATGAGCATTTCCACAAACTGCCTCATGTCGATCACTTCCGGTCCGCCAACTTCCAGAACCGCTCGCTCGCACCCGCCTTCGTTGGCGAGGCATTTGCAAATTGCGGAAACGATGTCGTCAATGAACAGGGGCTGCAACTTATTTTTGCCGCCGTTGATGAGAAGCACCACCTTCTTGCCCACAATCATTTCACGGTAGCGGCGCACCAGCTTGCTGTCGCGTTGCCCGAACGTGCGCCCAATCAAAAGGGGCGGCCGCAATATCGTGTAGTTGAGCCCGCTCGCTTTCACCACTTCCTCGGCTGCTGATTTTGTCGACTGATAGATATTATCGGCGTCGCTTCGCGCACCAAGGGTGGTGACCATGACCAGCCGACCGACATTAGCCAACCGGCACGCTTCAACGAGATTTCGCGTTTGTCCGACATGCAGATCGGACAGCGCCACGCCCTTCTTGGGAGCGACACTGCCAATCAGATGGACCACCGTTTTGCAGCCGCGCAAATGCTCAGCTGTGGCGTCTATATTGGCCAGGCTCAGATCGGCTGTAACCACTTGTGCTCCTGTACTCTTGATGATTTCAATGTCTTTTTGCCCGGCACCAGGATGGACAAGGGCGGCAACTCTACAGTTGAGGCGACCGAGTCTATCAATCAAGTGACTGCCCAGGTAGCCGGTGGCTCCATCGACGGCAATTGGTCCTTCAATCATTCCTTCATTCGCAGGTGACATTTTTTTCTTCCCCGGGAGCGCGGGCGTCGCGCCCGCTTGGGTTTGGTTTTGTCAGGATACTTTGGCCAGCAAAAGCGTCCTGCCGCTGGCGCTTGCCACCTTTGGTCAGCTTACGATAGATGCTCTTGATCAGAGTCACCTCGCCAACCTCGTTGCCCTGAGCGCGATGACCCAGGTACTGCAAAAAATAGCCAAAGAAAATCAAGGCTGAGCCGGTTGTGAATTGATGCGCGAAGAGCAAGTAAATGCCATAAAAAGCCGCCGGCACGCCAATGATGTGCAAAGCGGCATTGGTTGGGTTTTTATGGCGCTGGCAGTAATCGATGACAAAGGCGATTAGAGGATTCATCTGACTGAGGAACCACTCAACTGTTGTCGCTCATGGTTGCTGGCATTCTTGAACGTGGCAAGCGTATCGGCCATCCCCTGAGCAAAAGGAATTCTATCTGTGTAACCGAGCTCAACTTCCGCTTTCTTGATGCTGAAACCTTGATTTACAGCGGCCAGACGGAAGGCAGCGCGCGAGAAGCGGGCCAGCTTTCGTTGCCACTCAACCGGCAGCATGGGCGCCACAGACGATACCATCTGACAAAACAGTTTTGCCACCGCACCCGGTACCTGCTTGGTGACGCGAGGCAAGCCAAGCCCATCGGCGATAGCATCAAACAGCTCTTTCTTAGAGATAACCTGGCCATCTGTCAGGTTGAAGGCTTGCCCATAACTTTTCTCGTTCAAAAGAGCCAGCTCCACGGCTTTGCAAAGATTGCCGGCATAAATGACGTTGGTCTGCTTTTTCCCGCCGTCAATGAGCATGGCCTTGCCCGTGGCGATCGAGTTGATCAGGCGGGGCATCCAGGAGCGCTCGCGAGGTCCGTATATAAAGCCGGGTCGCAATGAAGTCACTTTTATCTCTTTGCTGCGCGACATGACAACGCGCTCTGCCTCGATTTTCGAGTCTGCATAAGACTCGCCACAGGGCTTTAGAGTTGCGGTCTCGTCGACGTCGAATTGATCGCCTTGCCCGGTGATCACCGAAAGACTGCTAATGAAAATGAATTGGCGCACGTTGGCAGTGCCTGCCGCAGCCAGGGCGTTCTTGGTGCCACCGACGTTAGTGGCAAAAATAAACTCACGCGATCCGAAAGGATCGACTGAGCCGGCGGCATGCACGACTACATCGCAGCCGGCAAACGCCCGCTCCAGGGTTTCAATCTGTGAGACATCGGCCTGGCGAATCTCGATTGAGTCTTTATATTTTTCAGCCAACTCTTGCAAAAACGCAGGGCTGTTGCGAACAACGGCGACCACGCCATAACCAAGGCCTGCCAGATGCTCAACCAGGTGTCCACCGACCAAGCCGCCGGCTCCAGTAACCGCAACTTTGGGTTTGCTTTGCAAAGAGTTGATTTGCTCATTCATTTTTGAAATTTTCTCGCCTGTTTTTGCCTGCCTGTTTTTGCCTGCCTATATTAAGCGTTTAAGGCAGCCAATCTGCCTGAGAATGTATTAGGACTGCTCAAAAGCGGAATCTTCACCTGCGCCTCCGGAGCCCCCTCCTCAACCCGCTGTTGTCTCAATCGCGTATAGGTGCCGTTTGGCAAGATGCGCAGCTCAGGCAGTCCAAGGCGTCTGGTGGCACGTTTGTCAGCATATTCAGGATTTTGCAGGTTCAACGAACGATCGAAAATACGAATAAATTCATTCGTCACCGATTCAGATAAAAAGGCGTTCAGTTCAGCGAAACAGACATAATTGGGCGGATATCCCAACTGCACCTCGGAAGTAAAATGGCTTATCTGCCCCAGATTCAACTGGCGCACCGTTTGATTGAGAGCGACCAGCACTTGCTCTTCCGTCAATTTTTCTCCGGTGATTGAGCTTATCCCTCCGCCTTTGCGGATGAACTGAATAACAGGAGTATTTTGCTCTGTGCCCACCACCTCAATCAAGTCGTTGATGTCGTAGCGATAAAGACCGGCATTGGTGGTGAAATAGATGAAATAGCGCCCGCCTTTTTGCAACTGATCGGCGGTGAGAAACTTTGGTGAGGAAGAATCGGCATCATCTTCGGCGACAAATTCAAAGAAGTGACTGGTGATAGCCAGCGCCCCGCCCGCCCCTTCATTCGACAAAGGAACCGAACCACGACCTTCGCTGGCCATGTAACCAAAATCGCGCACTTGAATGTTGCCAAAAGTTTCAGGCAGTCGCTGCAAGTAAAAGGACATAGGACCGCCCTTCCAGCAGCAAAGAGCATCAAGCTGCGGCCAGAGATCATGCGGTTTGAGAAAACTCTTTTGCTCGAGCAGCGCCTGCAATTGCATCGCTTTTTTGCGGTCTGGTTTCATATATGGTGCAAAGGCATGCGCCAGGGCTGCCGGTGGTGTATAGCGCGAATTGATGCCACCGTCACATAAGTCGGCGACCAGATCTTGGCCGTGTTCTCTCAGCTGCTCAGACAGCAAAAGCAAGCTGGATGGGTTGCAGCACAAAATTATGCGCACATCTTGGGCCATTGCCACCCGCAACATCAAATAATATTTGGCGTCGACATCTTTTATCTTGCACAACTCATATGGCACGGCAAAGTGCCGACGAATGATGGGCGACTGGCGCTTGTTCAAAACACCGGAAACGGCACCGTAAGGCAAACCGCATTCTACTCGACCTTCCTCGTCGTTGCTGGTGATAATCATGAACCGGCCCGGGGCAACGTTGGGGAAGTCTCTCACCATTTTGTAGTTGTGGATTTGAAAAGCGTGAGTGTAGTCTCTAAGATGCCCCTCCGTAATGGGCACGAATTTAGGTTCTGCTGTGGTACCACTAGTAATGGCAAACATAAACGGCTGCTCGGCCGTCAACTGATTTTTCGCCCCCGCTTTGAGAGCATTCACATAGGGGCGGAAATCTTCGTACACTCCTGGTGGCACGTACTTCTGGTAATCAGCGATGGAATGCACTCTCTCGAATTTATGCTTCTTTCCGAACTCAGTGCCTTCATTAGCTCTGATTATTTGCAAAAGCTTCTCTTCCTGAGCCACTCTGGGCTGTTGAAGGCCGCGGTTGAATTTGCGCACGTGGGTAAGCGTGCGATAAGCCTGTCCGATTTTTATATCAAGAGTGTTGAGCATTATGCCTCATTCGATTGACTGGCAGACCAGCCGCTGCGACTCGTCTTTTTGCCCGTGCGAGATTTTCACGCGCTCAAGACGTTCAGGGATTACCGTGATGCCTAATCCGGCTTTTTGCAAAACCCGTCCTTTTCCACCCCAGCCGACATTCAAGTTCTCTGCAGTAATGTCTTGCCGAAGCAGGAAAAAATTGTTGGAGCCTTCGTAGTTTTCAAAATCCGGAAAAAGTGATGCGAAGCTGCGCCCGGCTGCGCTCAAGATGCCTGACTCGCCCACTTGCGCACCCATCTGGCATTTAATCTTGGCCTGCTTTGCCACTGCGGCAATTTCACGAGCAGCCAGAATTCCTCCTACCTTCGAGAGCCTGATGTTGAAGGCACTGACAATTCCTTTCTCAGCCAGATGATGGGCATCACTGACTGTGCATAACGATTCATCAGCCATGACCAGCTCCGGGATATTGGCTGTGACGTAAGCCAATCCTTCCAGATCATCGGCGGGCACAGGTTGCTCGTAGGAGCTAACAGCAAATGCTCTCATTTTTTCTGCCGCCTGAATTGTTTGCTGCGCCGACCAGGCGCAATTAGCATCAACTCGCAGTTTGACTGAGGGTCCCAATATCTGCCTTGCTTTCCTGAGCTTAAAGAGATCGAACTCCAGGTCGCTGCCAACCTTTATTTTTACTGTCTTAAAGCCAAATGCTTTATAGAACCAGAGCACTGCATTTAGTGCTTTCGGTCCAGCAAAAGGAATCACCGCACCGTAAACAATATCAGTGATGGTCTGCCGCTGCCCTGACAAAAGTTGAGCCACGGTCAGATTTGCATTACGAGCTGCAGCATCCAAAACTGCTAACTCCAGAGCGCACCACGCCGCACCTCTGGCTTTTCGGTCCAAGCCTGCCTGCAGCCATTCGCTTTTCAAAAGGCTGAGCAACTGTGAGTTGTCGGCAAAAGTGCGGCCAACCAGTCTAGGTATAAACTCGTTCACAACCCCGGAAAGACAATCGTGAACACTTTCGCCGGTGACGTAATCGCGCGGCACGCCCTCACCGTATCCAGCGGATACGCGCGCACCATCTGCGATGACGGCCTTGACGATTAAATTTTGCGAATTAGAGCGAGACGCCAGGCTGTGCTTAAAAGAAAAGCGAAAGGGCAGATCGATCAGGTAAGCTTCAAGAGAAACGATTTTCATGGCGCCCGCACCCCAACACGATCACCAATCCAGCTGAGCAAAAGGGCGACATACTCGTCAAAATGATGAGCGTCAAAATCAATGCTGTGGGCGGCATCGGCAAAGAGCTTAAAGGTCTTGTCGGCAGACTGCACTTTAGCAAACCAACTCTTAAGGGCCGGTGTGTCCACGATCTGGTCACAACCTGTTTGCACCACAAGCAGTGGCAGCTGCAACCGGCGAGATGTTTTTTGGGCCAGCAAACCAAGCCAGAAATTCTCAAAGAAAAACGCAGGAGTGGCCTCAACCAATCTCAGCGGATCCTTTTCGATGTAATCAAGGTAAATGGGATTGTCCGTAAACATGGATGTCGTCAAGGGAATTAACATCGGGATAGCCATGTGCGCCCGTTTAAAGATGCAGTCAATGGCTATTTTGATCCTGGTAGAGAGGCCAACATCCGGTTTTGTGAAGATCGCCGGGCAGGTAAGAATCAACCCAGAAAGACCAGCGCCGGGCGGGCCGTCGCAGGCAGCGACTATTGTAGCCAGTTTCGCCCCCCAACAATTAGCCATTAAAAACAACGGTTGTTTGGGATGGTCCGTTCTCACCTTGGTAAGAACAAGATCAACATCTTCCAGCCAGCTTTTGTAACTTTTGACATGTCCGCGTTGATCAAGGTTCATGCCTGAACCACGCCGATCAATGCCGTAAACGCAAACCCCTTTTTCTTGCAAAAGCTCGGCGGTACGGGCGAACCAGAGGCTATGCCCCTCAATGCCATGTAAATAAATGAGAACAGGAGAATGAGAATGTGCGGGCCAAAATCTTGCTCCCAGTCTTTGCCCGTCTGAGCCGGAAATCCAAAGGATTTCAGACTGAGGTAGGCAAGAATGCAAAGCCTCTGACGCAGCAAAAGGAGTGGCAGCCTGGTCTTTCACGCAAGGAGTTACTCGAAGTTAGAGCCCAACCTTTCGTCCGTCAAAGACATAAAAAGGGCAACTCGCCTGAGTCTAGCACCCCTTTGCTTCCAACCGCTTGCCTTAATTACGTTTCGTGAGCAATAGGCAGAATATTAGCTGCTTGAAATCTAGCCCCAAGGCGCCCGTAGTAAAGTATTGTCTTCGCTCAATCGTCCACATTAAAGGTAACTCAACATGTCGTCCTTGCCTGCCTGGATGCCCCTGTTGCTCAGACAAATCAGTTGGGGTTGCTCGCACAGCCCGCTGTTGGCGGTTCGCGACGATAATGAAGAAGCCATAGAAGCAGGTCGAGTGATTTGCCGGGAGTTGTGGCCCTTCATTCAGCAGCTGCCCGAAAATATTTCGGCCGTGCGCTCGGCGGCTCCAGAGTCCATGGAAGCGGCTGCTAAGTTGTTAACCGAGTTGGCCGATGACGAGAGAATATATCAACAACTTTTCATTAAGCAATGCCATCTGGCCGGTCTCAAAACGGAAGAACTGGCGTCATCAAAAGTGAGTGCCTCAACTCAGCAGTTGTGTGATGCCATGTCCGCCTATTGCAAGAGCGATGATTATTACAAAGGCATACTTGCCGTGATTACAGCGGAGCTTGCCGCGACTGCATTTAGCCGGAACGCCTTGCCTTTGTTCGAGAAGTATTTTGCTATTCATGCCGGTTTATATTCGCACACCGACATAGAAGAAGGTCTTGCCTGGTTGAAATTGCATACCAAGCCCCAGACCAAACACGCATTGTGGCTGAAGCGTATGCTTGGCGACCTGGAAGCTCATTCCGAACAAAGGCTGCCCGAGCCTGTGGAGGCGATGCTTCACTCAATCTTTGTTTTCTGGCACTGTCCCACTACCACTGCTAATGCCATTCAGCCAGGAATGGATGTCACTTTCGCCACGAAGTCGTGACGAGCACACGAGGAAGATTAGATGTTTGGAATCAGTTTGAGAAGCAGACATAGTTTTACAGCCGCAGCCGCGGTTACGGCAATTCTTTTCTGCACTGTATCTGGTGCGCAGGGGCGGTCCCAGGGCAAGGAGTTGCTTGGCTCAGTAGGTGGGTTGTCGCAGGTCGCCGCCAGCGAGAGCATGAGAGATGGTGCCGGTTTGATTGAGAAATGGTTGAAGGCGTCTCAGAGTTATCCCAGCTACGAGTTTGATTACCAGATGACAGTCTACAAGCGTAGCGGGCAAGTGACTGAAACCGGTCATCTGCACTTCAAAAGACCGCGTATGCTCAAAATCGTGGAGACAGGCGGACCCCACAAGGGCGCCGTCGCCATTCTCGGAGCTAACGGCAAGGTACATGCGCATGCCGGTGGCGCTTTGAAATTCTTCTCTGTCGACCTGGCGCCAGATAGCGACTATCTCAAGTCAGCCAACGGATGGCCGATGGTCGAATCTGATTTCACTTCCCTGGCGCAGGCAGTAAAGGGCTACATTGCCAACGGCGACGTCCCTAAAGAAAGCGAACCAATGGTGGTGCCTAACCGATCAGAAAAACTGATTCTCTGGGAGCTTTACAAAGGCGGCGCCGGCGGCACCCTCTTCAAACGAGCATACTTTGATCCGGCCACCAATCTACCGGTTGAATGGTGGGATTATGTCGATGGAAAACTCTGGGCCCACAGCAATTGGACCAATTTCAAGGCAACGGAACTTGCGAACGCAGTCTTCACGATGAAAGGAGACAAATAGTGTTATTCAACACGCCTACTACGGTGGCGCTGGTTTTGCTGAGCATTGGCGCAATAGTGGCTGCACCTGTGCTGATAAAAGGATTTACCCGCCGCGGCAAGGGCGTTAAGTACGAGCAAAACTTTCTCATTCAACGCGCACCACAGTTGATGACACTTGTAAATGTCTTACTGATCACCGCCAGCATTCTCGCTTATAACAGTCTCGCCGGCATGTCGACCCTGGTTCCATTCTTTGCCCTTACGAGTACGGCACCAACCGGAGCCGCTCTGATCATTTCCTGGCTGGGAGTGGCAATTTTGTTGAGCGGGCTGATCTTCATGATCGGGGGCTGGTATTCGTTGGGAGAGTTCTTCTCTACAGACGCTGAGGTAATGGATAACCACACCGTTCGTGATACCGGACTGCTCAGCTTCGTCATGCATCCGGCCTACTCAGGAATCATCCAATCGCTGCTTGGCACCTCGCTGGCTGCCACTTCGCCTGTCAGCGCTCTCTTCACGGTTTGTGTGGTTGCGCCGTTATGGCTGCGCCGAGCCAAGTACGAAGAGCGACTGCTCATCGAAGCTCTTGGTCAAAGTTACAAAGATTATGCAGAAAATATGAAGTGGAGAAGGTTGGTTCCTCGCTTCTTTCCCATCGGCGTATAAGGGCCAATAACCGCTAAAAGACAGAGTTTTCTAATGGTGGCAAAAGCACTATTCAACCGTGCAATTGACATGGTAAGCTGGTTATCAAGTTAGAGAATTGCTGACTGTCAGCCTTTATCAGTCAGCTTAGGAGTCGACTTGTCAAGAAAAATAGAAAAGTCAGCCGCGGGCAAAGCCACCATATTTGCTACTACGGCCTTTTTGCTCGTGCTGAGCACGACCAGTCCGGCACAAGCTGGAAACTTCCTCGGGCAGCAAGATTCTCAAGCTAAAGAAACCCACGCAGCTGACGCCAAAAAAGGCGCTTGTGAGAAAGACCCCGCGCAAAGGGTGAAGGCACAGATTTTGATCAAGGCACCTCCGGAACTTGTCTGGTATTCGGTGCACGAAGAGAGAAAGCACGACCCTGACATGGCTTACAGCAAAGTCATCGAAGAAGGAGTGAACGAAAGCAAGCTAGAGCAGAAGTTCAACATCATACCGATCATCGGCTCTGCTACTTGTTTGATGCACCAGCATGAAGTGCCGTTGCAGCGCATCGACTACAAACTGATTAAGTCAGATCACTTGAAGGCGATGGAAGGCAGCTGGGTCTTCACACCAGCCGAGAATGGAAAAGCGACACTTTTGGAGCTTTCCACTCACCTTGATATGGGCATTCCATTCTCTAGAACTATCATCAATGGTTTTACGCAAAAGAAAATTGAAAGGCGCCTCGCTCATGTGAAGGAGCTGGCAGAGGATCTGCACAGCAAGAACGTTCAGGTCGCGGCCAACGGTGACATCAAGACCGAGTAAGTTCCAGACCGAGTGGTTCGAGACAGCTGGTTCGGGGCGCTTCGAGCGCACTAAGCTAAGTCGCCAATACGTGTGATTTTCGACGATGTATTGGATTTCCTGATCAAGGTGAGGGATGGGTTTTTGGCCCTACGCGATTTTCCGAGTAGAGGAGGAGTCACGTTGCTTTAGGTTCTCCTTGGCTGTTTCTGCCATTTCTAGCTTCGTGCCCGGTTAGGTTTACCATGACTTCGTGCTCCTCG
>Ga0182024_10010757_pt1 | contig 18588 bp, 36 predicted proteins | sample P32metaG_FD_120480 | JGI IMG/M metagenome (GOLD analysis project Ga0182024, IMG submission 120480) | Permafrost microbial communities from Stordalen Mire, Sweden - P3-2 metaG (Illumina Assembly) | ecosystem: Environmental > Terrestrial > Soil > Wetlands > Permafrost | place: Sweden: Stordalen... | reverse complement strand
TCCCCCTTGTGGGCAAGGGGTTTGATTGTTTTCAGCCACTTAGCAAACCCAAAAGCGACAAAAGCGGCATCCCTTAGCGACAGATTTTGAGCCTCTTTCGCACGACTCGCAACAGCCCGCTAACCATCGCGGCGCTTTTCGGCGCCGACTAATCGGCGGCGATCTATATTAGCCGTGCCCGTTGACGCGGGCTCAAAACCGAAAGGACCCTCCAATGCTCACGCCCGAAATCCGTTCCGAACGTGAACGCCTCCGCAAGCTCGCCGCGCGTCGCGGCTTCAAGCTCGCATCTGGCGCCGATGGCTACACGCTGACAAGCGTCAAGCTCGGCAACTGCCGCACCTATTCGAGCTTAGCGGCCGTCGCCAACGCGTTCAAAAATCCTGACCCTGTAGTGGTCCCGATGGACACCTATAAAGCGTGCTCGATTGCCGAAGGCTTTGACGGCGGCGAAGACGCAACCGACGAACAAAAGACCGCCGCGTGGCAATTCCTAATCGACACGGGCGCCGTCAATACCTTGCAAGGCTGGTACGGCCGCACGGCCGCTTCGCTCATCGAGCAAGGCATTTGCAAACCCCGCCGCATTGAGGCCGCCGCACAAGCGGCGTGAACGAGGGCCAGCGCCCCGCCGTGGTTGACGCCACGGCGGGACTTGGCAACGGGCCGCCAGTGCGCCCCGAAAGGACGGCGCCGACCGCACCCGCACCCGCCCCAAGCCTAGACGCGAGTTTGACGACTCGCAAGCAACCGAAAGGATTTTCCCGTGGCTACCATCATCTTGATTGCCATTGCCTGCCTTGGCGTTGGCTATGTCATCGGCCGCGCGCATAGCGTTGGCCGTCACCATGAGCACGCGTTCGGCCCGTGGCGTGATCGCGTGATCGGCGCGGCACTGTTGCCGCGTGCGCCGCACCTCCTCGAATTGACTGCGGAGGAGGTGACGCCGTGAGCACCATCCTAATCATCGCCGCGTGCATGTTGGGCGGGCAGGTTTACGGCGCTTGGCACACTGACAAGACGCGCGACCAAACCGACTTTGTGCGGCGCCTTCGCGACCGCGTGCGCCCGACGCTTCGCCTCATCCAAGGCGGCAAGGCATGAGCCCGCCCGTCATTGACGACCCGACACCGGACGATGCCGCGCGTGTCGAGTCCGCAATGCGGCGCGCTCGCATCCGCGCCGATCTAACAGCGGTTTGGTTGCAAGCTATTCTAGAAGCGGCGCCCCCCGACAGTGAAGCCGTTTGCTTGATCCGGGGCAGCATGGTTGTCCCGCTTTTTTGTCGGTTCGGTGATCGCATCAAAACTGCCGATGAGTTGCGGTTCATGCAACCGAGGCGCCAGCGATGAGCAAACATGACCAGCTAATGCGGGACGCTCGCGCCGCGTTTCGCCTCTCGCAAGCGGCACGGCGCCGCGTCAATGAAACGCTTATCAGATTGGAATTCCCGACACGCCCCAAGCCGATCTATATCGCGCTCGATTTTCACAACAGTTTTTCAATCGTCGCCGAAGACGAAGCGACCGGCGAGCTTGCCGGGATTGTGATCCCGTTCAAAAAGGCGCGCCGGTCATGACCGCGTTTGAAGACGCCTTGCGCGTGATCCTTGAAACGGCGCGGACCCATAAGGCCGTTGCCGTCGCCGAACGCTGCACCGTCGCGGATCAAGTCATAGCCGACGCCGTGCATTTTCTAAACAACGTCCGGCAAGCCCGCCTGATCTTCGCGGATAATGAAAGGGTCTAACAATGATCGACACCGGCACACTCGCGTCATGGTGTTTGCTGATTTGCATCGGCTTGCTGATCTATTTGCTTGTGACCCGAACGGGACCGGGCACGGCAATGCCGCAAGGCATCTTCGGGCACCTATTTGGAACACCGGCGGCGAGTCCGCCCGCTGATGACTTGCAATCGCATATCGCGGCACTGAGGGCGCAACTTGATCGGCTAGAGCAAGGCGGGCGAGCCGTGGCGCCCGCGCCCCTCGAACCGCAAGTGGCCGATGAGCTTGAACCGGCCGAACCATCGGCGCGGCATCTGCCGCTTAATGAGCGATACACCGCGCCCGCCATGGATCACATGACGGATCACAAGCCGACGACAACCGTTCTCGCCCGCGTATGGCCCATGTGCCGGGAATGGTTGGCGGACGCGCGCACCATGCGCCCGCAACCTGATCCGCTCCTAACAGCGGAGCAAACAAGAGAGGCGCGCGTCATTCAATCGGCGCTAGTGGAGCACGGCACGATAATCGAAACGACCATCCTAGAGGCATTGCGCGGAAGCCCGGACCACTGCGCATGGCAGGAACCGGCCTTTCGCGTTTCCTACATGGCGTCGCACACTCAAAAGGCGGGCACAGTCGAAGGCTGCGCACTTGCCGAGCTTCCTTATGGCGACGGCACCGAAGACAACCGCAAAATTCAAGTGGACCTAATCGCCTATGACAAACGGGCGAACGTGATCCGCGCCTATGAGATAAAGCGCCGATCCGATCCGGGCCAGTGGAGCGCGGCTAATCTCGCCCATGTGCAAATGCTCCTCCGCTCCTATGCGCGAACAAAAACAATCAACGGCGTGCCGCTCGATCCGGTCAAGGCGGAAACGTATCTGATTTGTTACTACAGCGACAGCCCCGCCACGAACAAGCTCACGCGTGACCAGCTAGACAAACATTTTGGCGTGCCGATTGTCGCGCATGTCGAGGAGGCAACCGCAAAATTCCGTGGCGAGCTTCAAGCATTGATCGCAACGCCATGACGAAAGAACAACAAATAGAGCGCGAGATTTTGGAGCACGGCACGGTCGAACAAATCCGCGCGCTCGCCGATGAGCTTCGCGAACTACGCGGCATTAAGCGCCCCGCGCCGACAACGCCTTGTGTCGTGATCCCGTTCCGAAAGCGGCGGCCATGAACGGCATTCTTTATTTGGTTGTGTTCCCGCTAGTCGTGTTGCGGATTTTTGAAATCGCAATGGAGCGGAGTCGCACGCCGTTCGATCCCAAGGCGCGCTATGACCATCGGCTACAGATGCACCGGCAGCAAAAACTAACTTACGAACTAGACGCCATCGCACGGCGAAACATTCAAGAGGCGTTCAAGGGCACCAAACAACGAAAGGCAAAACGATGACTACTGAATTACGCGACCTTGCCCGCTTGCGTTGGGACCGCGTGAACGATCTGCGCAGCCGTCGCGAGACATTCCGGCGCTTCGCATCCGCGTTCTTTTTCGGTCTCGCAATCTCAATGCTTGTCGCGCTCATCATTCAAACCGGCGTGCGGCACGCCGCGCGACCTATCGTCAATCCAATCGAGGAGGGCTTGGCCCATGAATAATTTTCCCTCATGGTATTGGACCGTTGTCCTTCCCGCGTGCGCTTTGTTTGATGCCATCTTTTACGCGGGCGCGGCGGTCATCATCCTTCGCAAGCTCCTCCCGAAAATCCGCGCACTGGTCACCGACCGGCACGGCAATGCGGCAATCGAGTTCGCAATTCTCGCGCCGGTCATGCTGCTAGTCGCTGGCCTTGTGGTTGACGGCGGACTCGGCTTGCAAGCCAAGCAATCTGTAATGAACGGCGCGATGCAAGCGGCCATCGCATCGGCGAACGGCAACGCGGACGGCGCGCAAGCGATCTTCGCCGCGAACCTCGTTGTGCAAGCGCAGTCACCGCAAGTCCAATGTTCTCAGAACGGGCAGACATGGCGATGCACCGGGACAGCTAACTACGCGTCTTCATTCTCAGGTCTAGCGGGCATCCCGCCGCTTTGGCCTATCAGCTATAGCGCCACGGCCGCCGTGCCGAGCGCGCCACCATCGTCCCCTTGATTGCCGGTCTGGTCACCGATGCCATCGGTGACCAAGCGGGCAACCACACAGCCCGACGTGGCAAGGGCTCGCGTTTCTCACGTGGCAGTCTGAGCGCGAGCCCGAGCACGTCAACCTAGCTAGGAGTCGAAAACATGACTGCACTCGCCAAGTTCTACCGTGATGAGAGGGCCGCGACCGCTTTGGAATACGGTTTAATTCTCGCGGGCATTTCAATCGTCATCATCACGTTCGTCAACCAAATCGGCATCACGCTTCAAGGCACGTTCTCATCGGTTTCGACGGCACTGAAATAAAAGGCATGGGGAAACGGCGCGGACTCGCCGCGCCGTTTTTCCTTTTCCGATCTAACAAGATAACCGCCATAACCCCAGGACCATTAACTAGGGTTGCCGGACTCGCCGATTTTTCGTAAGGTGCCATCGTTCACGCGACATGCGCAGGCGGCCCTAAATGGCACCGCGCGACCCGCGAAATCCCCCCGACTAAATACCATTCGGCCCGGCGCGTTTGCTCGCAAGAGCGGCCCGACTCCATACGGTAGCCCCATAGGCGCGCCGGGCCGAACTAACAAACAACGAGGCAACCCGTGCCGCGCACGCGTCCTATTTTTCCCGTGGCGTTGTCAATCCAATCGGCAAGCGCCGCTCTATCAATCCCGCGCCGCATAGTCGCGGAAGCGATCTTGCTTGGCGAGCTTGAAGCATACCAGGGCGCGGGCAAACGAATTCGCATCACCGTCGCGGACCTAACAGCATGGGTCAAGACATGGCCCCGAGCAAAAATCAAAAAGAGGAGTCCCCAATGACAGACAAGATTGACGCCGCACTACTCGCAAAGGCTTTTGTTGGAATGGACAAGGGCGCCGCGACCGCACGCGGGACAATCGTCCGGCTACTCGACGGCGATATGGACAAGGCCGAAGCACTCGCCCGCGAACATGGCCTCCAAAATTTCAGCGACTACGCCCACAAGGGCCGCGCGCTCACCGGCGAGTCGAAGGCGTTGGCGATGACATCCAAACTACAAGAGGATGTCGCGGGCACAAATCCATGGAAGCCGGACACGACAGACGCCAAAGGCCGCCCCGATTGGTCGCCCGCCGCGCGCAAAGCGCAAGCCGACAAGACGCGCGAAATGGGAGTGGAATTCGCAAGCCGACTCGCCGCAAGCGCGGGCACGTTCCTAGGATCACCGCGCCCGGGCGCGAAGGACTTGACGCCACGCTACGGCGTTAAAGACCAGCGCACGCAACCGAACTTGATGGAAAGCAAATGAACGGGGTCATGATCAAGACGCTAGACGAATTCGGCCGCGCCGTGGCGGAGGCCGAAAAGCATCGCGCGATCTTGCGCAAGCGTTTTGGACTCACTGACCATCAAATCGGAATGATGACCATGGCACGCCGCAAGCCGCGCAATGCCATGAGTGACTTTGCAGCGGCAACACTCGCCGCGAAAACGAAATTGGAGAAGCGCCGTGCGCAACAAATTTAGAACACATGGCCCCGACGTGTTGCAAACACAGCGGCCAAAAAAGATCACGCCCGGCCAAATCGGCGAAGGCAAGCTAGGCGTCTTCGATCACAAGGGGCGCTTGCGCGGTCAAGTCGGCAAGCTCGCCACGAATGCAACGGCGGCACGCTTCACCGGCACGCTTGACAACAAGCTCGGCAAAAAGGACGGGCGCCCGGCTTGGATTGGCGCCGCACCGGCCAAGCAAATAAAGCCGAGCGCGGATCAAGCGGCAATGACGCGACTCGCCGCAAGTCTTCGCGCGGCAAAAGGGAGCAACAAGTCATGAAAGACTCAAAAGGACACGGCAGCAACGCACGCGGTTCAATGGGCAAGCTCGACATAGGCGCGATGACCCCCGCCATGCAACGGATGATCGGCGCACATCGGGATATGAATGGTCGCCCTTTGCAAGAGGGCAATGTCGTCATGCATCCGGGATACCCGACCTATGGCAATGCGGTTGTAACCCGAACATTCAACGAGGCCGGAAGCGGGCGCCCGCTGGTCACAATCAAAACGACCAGCGGAATATCCGCGACGCATGATCCGCAATCGCTGATCCGCAAGGGGAGCAACAAGTCATGAAACGCATCAACCATATCAGCCACGGCCTAGGCGATGTCGTCACCGGGCACGCGCATTCCGACATCGCACGCGACGGCGCGCCGAAGAAAATTCACGCGATCAATGTGCATGACGGAATGCGCACGCGGAGCAAGAGCGGCTATCACGCGATGAGCGGTCATGAAGCATCGGCAATCGACTCGTTGACTGGTCAAGCGACCGTCCCCGGTTCGATCAAGAGCACGCCCGGCTATGGCAACAGCGGCGTGCAATCTGGTCACCCGTTCGCGAAGGCGCCCGGCGGCAAACGACTCGCGCCAGTACGCCCGGCATTCGGAATGAAGGACAAGGAAGGCCGTGACCTAGAGGAGCTTGGCCGCGCCATGCTTGCCCAAGCGATCAAAAACTAAGGGCACCGACATAGCGGGGCATCTGGAATAACGCACCACGGGCCATTTGTGAGGCTCGAATTTTGGGGAACGGTCATGGGAAACACCAATCACGACGAAAGAGGCCGGTTTGCATCCGGTAGCAACAGCGGCGCCGCGACCGGCGATCACTTGGCCGTAAGCCCGAGCACGGCGACGCGCAACGTGCCGGGCCATGGCAACGTGCCACGTAGCAAGCCCGTCGCGCGTCATGCCAACGCGCCAAGTGTAGGCACCGAAAACAGCGGCGGACGACTCAGCGAAGCGGCGCGCTCGAATATCATTCGCGGCAAGGCAATCGACGCCCGCCACTATGGCGTGGCGAACGATACCGGCGGCGAACGACTCCGCAGCGACACTCCGACCAAAACCGATTTTGGAAAACCGCAAGGCGGTTTCCAATCCAAGCCGGGCACGTTCCAAGTGCGCGCTCGCATCAAACAACACTAAGGGGAGGCCATCATGGCAGAATTGATTGTGGGCAGCAAAATGCCAGCGCAACCGGATGAGACGCTACCGCGTGATAATCCCCGCGTTCAAAACTACGGCGGCAAAAGCCCACTGACGCCGCTTGGCGCGAACTTGCGCGACTCGATCACCGATCCTGCCCGGGATAAAGTTTTGGCCGTTGGCACGTCCGGCCGTGGCGACATCATCCCGCTAGACGGCGATGACAAAATCCCGGCGAACTTGAAGGCGCGCGATCTTCCCGCCGATGGCTCAATGCAACGCCGGGTCGTTTCCGATGTCAGCTATCCGCTAGCGCACGGCATGACACGCCAGCAAGACCCGCAAAAGGCTATCGGCACGGTCAAGGCGCTTCCGTTGCGAAATCGCCGCAAGCTATCGGCCAACGGAATGCGGGCACTGGGTCGCAAAAAGTGAAACGAAAATGGAGCGCGGCGCGCACCGTCAACGTGCCGCGCATGATAAGCGGCGATGAAAAGATTTGGCATCACTACGCTTTGTGCATGGTCATCAATCGGCATGTGTCAGAATTTTTCGACGACGACGAGGTATCGAGCGCACTAAACAAAATGGCCGGGCGACTACCGTTGCCGTTCGGTTTTAATTTTCAATCATGGGAGTCCTCCAAATGAACTTGCCCCGATTGTTCTCAGATAAAGGCGAATTGATCACCGGAATTGACGCGTCGAAATTCGACGCGCCGACTCGCGCCCGCTATGGCGCCATCGCCACCGCGTATCAAGCAAACGCCGACGCGCAAGCCGAGCTAGACGCGACTTTCGATGAGGTGCAAGCCGCACTCGAAGGCGTCAAAAATACGGAAGCGTATGCGGACGCGCACTGGCCCAAGCAAACCTTTCAAGACTTGTGGAAAGAGAATTTTGGCGGCGGCCCGCGCAATCGAATGACGGGGCGCGGCTAACAATGAGTGTCACGCCCGAGCTTGATCTTATTTGGCTGCAAAAGCGCGCCGATTTGTGCGGCTGCTACGTCAACCGACACCCGGACGCGGACGTAACACGCGGCGGCGATCTTTATTTGCAAGAGCGGCGCACGCAACGGAATTTCGGGGACGTTCCGTCGCTGGTCAAATTCGCCACGGTCGCGGAGGTTGAGGCCGCCTTGACCGTAATCGAGCGTGAGCGGTTTCTAAAACGAGCTTAAGGAAAAGCCGGGCGCTACTGCCGCGCACGGCCCAAGGGGCGGGCGGCAAGCGGGGAAGCGGCCCGCCCGCCCCGAACTAAAAGAGCGGGCTAGCGCGCGTCCGCTACTAGGACCGGCGGGACGTTGCGCCCGCAATATCCCGCCGGTCTGCACTACCAAAGGTGACGACATGAACGACGCGGTATTTGGTGAAGGCGCCCCGCTAGAGCGCACTACACGTTTGAAAGTGAAATGGCCGCTCCGCGCCTTAAACCAAATTGAATGGGCGCTGATCACCGCTTGCGGCGAGGCGGAGTCAATGGCCGCGTGGCGGGCGCCAACGATCTACTTTGACGCTGACGACGGCTCATGGAACGCGGTTGATTATCTGGCGATCTACGGCGAGGCGTTCACGTTGCAAGAGGCAATCGAAATGCAAAATATAATTTTCGGCGACGTGCAAGAGCAATTCCGGCGCCAGATTATTGTTGCTCGCGAGTGCGGGGAGAACGCGACGCTAGAAGACTACATCGCCGCTTGCGCGGCGGAGCAAATAAACCCCCTCCTCGAAAGGATCAAGCTATGACCACAGGAAACAAGGAACGCGACACCCTCCTCGCAAACGCCATCAAACAATGCGACGCATTCCACGATGAGCGGACGCTCGAAAATGTCCGCGAAAAGCTCCCGCGCGACTTCGATCTTTTGGAGGAGGAATACATTGACGCGATGCAAGAGCTTCAAACGCTGGCGCATGTCGCGCCATCGCATCGCGTTACGGAAAGCGTCGCGGAGGCGCCCGCCGATGACACTAGGGGGAACGACGTTCCGTCATCGCCGCAAGCGCCTCCCGACGCCCCCACTATCACTCAAGCGCAAGCTCGCGCGGCCGTCGAAGCCGCTCACAAGCGACTCGGCGAAGGCCGCGTGCGCGTCAAGATCGCACAACAGAAACTAATGGACACAAAGGCGCGACTCGCCTTGTGCATTGAAGCATGGCGCCACAACGAGGACCCGCTGACACCCGAGCAACGGCAGGCACGCGAGCACCGAACTTATCTGGCGGCCGAACTAGCGCGCAAGCTAGCCGACGCTGACGCGGGAAAGCGGCCAACAAACAAAATGCGCACCGATAAATTCCCGGCGATTGACCCGGCGACCGGACGCGTAGGCCACAAGGGGAATTCACGCGGCGCATTCCCGAGCAACTATCAGCACCGCACCGTTGGCAAGCCCGGCGAATTCCAAGGCAAGTAAAATGCTACGGCTTTGGCGCATCTATTGGAGACATCTGACATGGCGAAAAAAGGTCCCGCCGGACTCCTAACGACCGATCATTTGGTGCGCATCCTTGACGCGCTAGTGGCTTCGCCAAAATGGGCGAAGGCCATGGCGACAATTCGCGCGAGCGAAGGGCTTGCGTTCAATTGGCGCGCACAATCCATTCATGCGGCGGAGGATAACGACACCTCATCCGTGTTTTTTGTCGAGTGGCGCGGCGTGTATGATTATTGGCATTGCCACGCGGGCCGTGCCCGAACTGAAAACATCATCACGTATGAAGCGACCGTGCGCGATCAAGCGTTGAATGGGATTGAGCATGTGGTTTTGGGGCCGGATCAAAAACCCGTCTACCGCGAAAATCCAAACTACATCGGCCGCGACGATGACTATGTGATGCTAAGCGAAGGCTGCAATCCGGGCGAGGTGGCACGGTATCGGCTGGCGCTTGATCCGATCACCAAACAACCGATCCCGCTGACTAAGATCGAACAAATACCGGCGCCTTTGCGCTTGCGGGTGCTCGAACAAGATCGGCGCTACGTTGAACGGAAAGAGATTGACTCGCATGTGACCGGCGAAATCACCGTGGCGAAACCGTTGCAACGGTTGCCCGGCGAAGCTCGCCCCGATGTCGCGCGACTCCGCCAACTCGCCGCACTGCCGCCCGATGAGCGGCGCAAGCAAATGGGCGCAAGCAAGGTGCCGCTTGACCAGCACGGGCACCGCACCATTGCAACCGGATTGCCGCCCGGCCGACGTGATGACGACTTGCCCGCGATCACTAAGCCGCAGCCGAGCCCCTACGTCGCGCCATATCGGGCGCCAGAGGCACCGCAGCCGCAGCCGCGCCCGTCCTATGCGCGCCCGACGCAACGCCTCGATACCGGCGAAGGCCGTGGCCGTGGCGATATTCCAGAAGGCGGGATGAAAGTCGTTTAAGCCATGGTCCGCATCAGCAAAAAATTCCCTGACCTTAGCAAGATGAGTGCCGAGCCCGGCTATTGCGCGCAAGGCGCTTCGATCTATAGCCGCCACGCGGCGGCGGGCGGGGGCGGAGGCTTGTCGGCAGAATTTCAGGATCACGCGTCCCCACATGACGCGAGCAAATGCGATTTGCTGATACGGCGCCACATGCACGAATTGCGAAAGCTCGAAAGAAAAATTGCGGCGGAGTCCGATCCAAAAATTGCCGGGAAGCTCGCCGCGCAACAAGACATCAAAATGAGATTTATCGCCAAGCTAAGGCGCGAGCAAATAGAGGCAACCAAATGAAGACAGGTCAACCACGACACAGCACCGACCCGAAGCGCACCGCGCAAGAGCGCGCCGAATATATGGCGCGGTACCACCACGACCGCAGGAAAAGCCGCCGACAATCGGCAATCCGTGCGAATGCGAGTCGGCTAGGTGGCGTTGTGTTTGGTTATTACGAAGTCGGTTGCCACAAGCTCCGCGACGGCAAAACGCCCATGTTCCCCGAACGTGTCACCGGCGAGAATTGGCAACCGGGAAAAGCGATGGCCGAAGTGAGCGCCGCACTTGCACGCCACGACCGGCGACAACGGCGGGCATCATGTTAACGATTGTTTGTTTGACACCGACTCGGCAGTGTGACTAGAAACGAGGAAGCCGCCCGCGTGGTCGCGCGGACGGCTTCAATTAACCTTCGGAAGGATACTCCGATGACCCTTGATACCAAAAGCCTGTCCCCGGCGCAAGAGGGGAAAATCACCCGCCAACTAGCGACCGCCGCGAGTCTCGACTTTGAGACATTCCGCGCCCGTGCGCTCAAGCATTCCTTTTTCCGTAAATGGTTCAAGGGACACTATGGCGTCGATCCGATTTTCGTTTCCGAGAAAATCACCCCCGACATCCGCACCGAATTCATGCGCGCATGGGACGCGGAGCTTCGCTTGATTGAGTGGCAAGCCAATGAGCAAGCCGAGCTAGAAGCGGCGGAGGCGCAAGAGGCCGAAGCGCCAGAGGACCCGGAAGACATCGGCCCGGACCTGCCGCTGATCCGCACGCGCCCGACAGTGCCAGAGGACGGCGAAGACCGCCGAACCGAACCGCGCGACGCGCCGACATCGTTTGCCGACTTTGCGGCGCCGCAACTGCCCGCCAAGCCTTACCCCGGCGAAGATGACCCGCGCGTGATCCTGCTAGGCGAATGGGTCACCAAATTTTACGCCCTGCCCGCCGACGATCAAGAGCAATGGAAAGACAATCACCTCGAACAAGCCGAATGGGCCGGGAACATGGCCCGTCTGGTTTACCTCGAACCAATCAACGGCGCCGACATCCCCGAGCACCTCGCCGAATTCGAGTCCTACACGGAAGGCGTTAGGCGCATCATCGCCAAAAGCGACAAGCGGCTTAAGGCGCGGGGACTCGATGAGGAGGAAGGCGACGCGGTTTATTTGGTGCCGCGCATGATCCCGGCCGATGGCCCGACGCTTTTTCACGGTCACCGCAAGTCTGGCAAGTCGTCACTCGCGCATAAGCTATCAGTGTGCATCACATGCGACCTTGATTTTGACGGCGTGCCGCTCCCGCATGGTGGCCGCGTTCTGTACGTGTCCGCCGACGCTGGCGCCCGCCGACGCGATGTCGCCATGCGGGTTAAGCAAATCTGCGCTCGCCTTGGCGTTCCCATGCCGACCGGCGACCGGCTGCAAGTGCTCGATAGTCCCGTGAACCTCACCGACGCGGAGGAGGTGGCGAAATTCCTAGCCGACAATCCGGGACCATGGGCGCTAGTGGTCATTGATCCGTTTTTCCGCTGTGTCGGCGACCGCGATCTAGCGCAAGCCACGACGGCTACCATGGCCGAAAACGGCTACACCCAAATCGCGGAGGAGTTCGGCGCGCCCGTGCTCATCATCCATCACGACACTAAGGACGGCAAAGCCTCCTATGGCAGCACGTTCATTGAAGCCGCTGGCGTGGCGGCCGTGCAATTCGTCCGCCATAGCAAGCCCGACGCGTACCGCGACGGTGACCGCGTGACGGCGACCGTGCAATGGTTGAAAAACGACAGCACGCCCGCCGACGCGTTCGAGTATTGGATCGAGGGCGCCTATCTGGCGACCAAAGCCGAGCGCGGCGCCGCTGGCGAGTCCGCCCACAAGCCGATTGCGCCACCCGCGCCGGATGAGCGTCCCGATATGCTGGCGCGACTGCCGACCACGGCTAGGGCTGTGAAGGGCTCTATAGATTTGGTTGACGACCTTATGCCCGCGCGACTCAGCAAGGGCAAAGGCGGCGGACGCGAGACGCTATGGCGCCGACTGCGCGAGCAATGGGAAGCGGCCGGGCGCATCGTGCAAGAGCACGGCACTATTCGCCGCGTCGAATGACCATGCCAGCGGCGACGCGTGGCAATGCCGCCGCTGGCTGATCCTAATTCACGATGAGAGACAGCGGCGGCCGGACTCGATACCGCCCGAGCGATAGCCGGATTGCGTCGCTCGCGAAGGCTCATTGACTCGATCCGCGCAAGCGGCGGCTAGGAAAAGCTCGCGGCGTGGTTACCGTTCAAGTTCATGCCGTCAGTCAAGCACCCCCTTAAGGGGGGTGCATTTGACGCCCGGATTTGACGGCTTGACGGCTTGACGGCTTGACGGCGTAACGCGATGAATTCTAAGGGGTTTTATTGAGGGTTTTTCGGAGGGGCTTTTTGACGGCATGGTGACGGCTTGACGGCTGACACCCTGATTTGACGGCTTCCCTTTTAGCGTAATTCGATTTTCTGCAACTGCCGTGATGGCAGGAGGGGCCGCATTAACCTTAATCGCTGTTAACCTTGTTGATGGCCCGGGGTGGTCATCAACCTTAATTTTCAACCTTTCCAATGACTTAACGGCCACGATAGCGACACCATTTAGCGGCTCACCATGCTAAGTCATTGATTTTGCACGCTATCCTCCCCCACCGGGGGGATCGGCTCGGTTAATTCTGTTTAGCTTAATTATTATCGTGAACGTCGCCGCCATGGCCATTAACCACGTTCAACCCTACGGATCGGCGAACGCGGGAGGCTCATAAGGACGGTGACCTGTAGGGGACGGGTAACCTTTAAGGACGGTGACCGGCGGCGGAGGGATTGCGAGCTACGGGGTAAGCATTCCCTAACCACCCCAAATTTGGAGCGGCCATGTGCCCCTATGTCCGCAGTCGCGGAGCACTCCGCCGCATCGACAATTTCACTAAAAAATAAACCGATTTTTCGGGGGCCGTCATCTGCTAGATTGATCGTCGCATGAGCGAAGACGGCTTTGTTGATTGGCTTCACCGATGGCAAGACATCATCGGCGCGATGATCGGCGCGTCCGGTGCGGCGGGTGGCGCGGTTTGGGCAGTCTATCTCACGCTCCGAAAACAGCGAAGGGACGAGACCGAAAAAGTCTCATCGGCTGTCGCGACCGAAGTCACGGCGCTAGCCAAGTACGTCATGGGTGCTGTCGAAATCTGCATCGACATCGCAAAGGGCGGTCGCAACGTACCGCAGGCCGATGCCGGTTACATCGTGCGCAAAGTGATTTCCGGCCCGACCGTCTACACCGCTGTAGCTGATCGCGTCGGATTGCTGCCGCATCCCGACGCGACCACGCAATTCTACTTGCGGATTGAGGAAGCCAAGGCAGGCGCTAGTGCAGTGGAGACCGCAGCGAAATTCCAATGGGCAGGCAGCGGCCTGGGGCCGTCGCCTATGACACGGGACCTTATATTGCCGATTGCGGACTCGCTCATCACAGCGTTGCAGCTAGCGCGGCCAATCATTGCCGACACCAAAGGCGGCCCGCAGTTAGAGCAACTGATACGAAAAGTTACCGTCAACCAAATTGACGAATGCTTGGCAAAGGCGAAGCTGACTTTTTCGGACGCAGAGTCTTTTGGCGACGCCGAGCGCACGGATTTGGGTGCTGTGTCCTAATGAGCGACAAGCAGGCACTTGAGCAGATGGCCAAAAGAAAACGGACAACACTAGGAACGATCATCGAGCACGATAAAGCCGCGAGGCTGGACCGAGTTCAGATGCTTTTCTTTTTGCGCTGGCTAGAGAAGCACCGGATCGTGAGGTTCGCCGCAGAGTTCTACCTCAAACACTTTAGATAAATCCGACTACTGCCAAGTCCCCGAGCCCGCCCCCGGCTGTTAACCGTCCCGAGCGATAGCACTCACCGGCACCTTGCCGGGCGCGCCGACGACTCCACATGACGCGGTAAGCCGTGGCGCGAGCTTCGGCCTAAGACCTGACCGGCGACCGGCACAGGCGAGGCAACGAGGTGACGCGATGAAGCTCTATCACTTTACCCCCGACGAAAATTTGCCGAGCATACGCAAGCACGGGCTACGGCCGCACGGTACGGAAGCCCTAGACGGCGCCAAGTGGGGCAAGGTTGTTTGGTTCACGACACATGCGCCGCGCCCCGGCGAGGCACGTGCATTGGTTGTCGAGATTGACCCGAGCGACTCGCGCCTAGAACGTGGCGAGCGTCTGGCCCTTGGCGACTGGTACGCGTATCGCGGCACGATCCCGCCGGATCAAATCGAATTCCCATGATCCATATCGAAGCAATCCGCGACCGGCCATCAGCGCCCCGGCTCGAACAACTAGCCGGGGTGTTCGAGCGTTTCGATATTGTCCCCTACATCCCGCCGTGCGACGGCGAGGGCCGCGTGATCCCCGGGCCTGATCCTGATCCCTGCTATGATGGCGTGTCCCGCTTTGTTTGGTGCAATGAAGGCGACGGCAAGCGGATCACGTTGGCGATCAATCTAGCCGACGATGCCAAGGCGCCCGAGCTTATCCGGGAGCTTCGCATGTGCGGCTTTGTCGCCAACGCCACGGGGACAACTCCCGCCGATCCTTGGGATGTGCGCTAGCTAGTCTTGGATGCGATGACATCTTGCATCCGTTGTGCCGTGACCGTTCGTAGCGATCATGGTCACTTTGGAAAGGTCATCTGCGAACAACAGTTCGTAGCGTTTATCATCTCCGCCCCAGACGTAGACGGTGCCAACGTAGGTTGCTCCCAAGATGGTATCGGCGACGAAACGGCCGCCGAGCATGACCCCCATCCGGCCATTCCTAATCAAGATGCCGCCATCACAATCAATGTATGACAGCGCGACTCGCGCTCTTTGCGCAACGTCCTCTTGGCCGTGCGCGCTCGACACGCACAGCAACGCGGCCAAAAGGATCGCGTTCTGAATTTTCATTAGCGACTACTCAATCCGCGTCACTTGCTCGGGACCGCTCATCCAATGCCGCGCCTCTAGCAATGTAAGTTCGCGGAGGTAAAGCCCGTAAGGTTTGGCAGTGTGCCCGACCAGATCGAAACACTCCGGCCCGGTTTGCCGGAGCGTTTCGAGGTACTGAAAGTCGTTACGGTAGAAGGATTTTTGCCACGTCATTTTGTTCAACCTTAGCTGTCCCCCGCCGCTACTATACCGACGCTTAACCATCCAATGCAATCGGGGCTGGCCGCCGCGACTCGCATGTGATCCGGTCACAATGCGAACGCCGTTGACGCGGCGACAACCGAGAGGAGAACAGCCTATGACGACGTTCACCAAAGAGCATCACGCGAAGATTGCGGGCGCAGTCCGCAACACGAAGATTGCGCATCCCGGAATGCTGCCCGAAGCGCTTGACACGCTTCAAGCGGAGCTTGCCAAAATTTTCGGGGCCGATGGTTCCGACTTTTCCCGTGGCGAGTTCAACGCGGCGTGCGACCCGGAACGAACGCAGCAACGCCGCACCGCGTAAGGCTCATCTGTCTGAGGCAACACGGCCGCCGCTTCCTGCCCCCAGGAGCGGCGGCCGATTGTTTGTTAGGGTGCCCCATGACCACACCGCTAGACCGCTTCCCCGCCTTCCTGACGTGGCGCAAGGCGCCAGCGCGCGACAAGGAAGGCATCGCACGCCAGCAATTGCGCGATGGCCTTATGCGCCAACTCTATGCCGAGTGCCGCGACGAACACGGCCGATGGTTGCTTAGCGACGGCGCAACGCTCGATGATGCTTATCAGCTAGGCGAGTGGATTAGAGACATGGGCGGCGACCCGTTGCCCGGCGCGCTCATAATTCAATGAAGCTAGCGGCGCCCGCGATAGCGGGCGCCGCATCATCCTTTGGTTAGATGCCGTCGATTTTGTCGATCCACTTTTTAAGGACCACGATCACCTTGGAGTATTTTTCGTGCTCATCTTGCGCGTGACCAAACAAGCGGCGCGACACGTTGTCGGGGCATTCGGCTTCATCCAAGAGCCCGATTGCACGGTGACGCAACGAGTGCAACGTTTTCTCCTCCGCCGTGATGCCGCAATCCCGCAGGAACGCGTTAAGCCGGTGCGAGGCGTCATTAGTGGTGCCAGAGAACAGCGGGGCGCCGATCTTCGCGGGCAAGTACGGCAACAGATGAGCCGGGAACGGCACGCGGCGCATAAGCGGCTTTTTGCCTTCGCGGCCTTTGCGCGAGACAACCTCACAGAACCTAATGCCGCTAAGCGTCTTTTCGCCTGCTATCTGGAACGCCTCATTAAGCCGCATCCCGGTTGTGCAAAGCGTGCGGAAAAGCAATTGATCGTCCGCACTGAGCTTGTGCAGGTTGGCCGCGCACGCCTTCAAGTCGTCAACGTCAAGCGCAACGCGTTCGGTCGAGTCGTCGCCTTCCTTCGCGACCACGGCCGCGAACGGGTTGGCGAAATCGCGCGGGAGCTTGCCGGTTTTGATGGCAAAATTAACGGCCGCATTCAACCGGACAAGGCGCTTATGGACGCTCGCGACTTTCAAGCCTTGCGCCTGATAGTACGTGACCAGGGCGCGGCCGTCTTCCCATGTGCATTGGCGAAACGGCTTGCCATTGGTCAATTGTCGAAAGAGCGACCATGTGGCCTCCGCTTCGCGGCGCGGATAGCCGATCACGTTCTTAAGGTTCAAATATGCGTCTAGTATTGCATCGTCACCCGACTTGCCAACGTGCCGCGCGGGCGCGGCCTCATCGTCTTCGCCGAACGTCCCGGCCGGTGCATCAAGTACGGCGCGGGTTAGAGAATGCAAATTCATCGGGCCGCCGACAAGCGACGGCAACGCGCGGCCGTTTGGTTCGGTGCGGAGGAGCTTTCCCGCCGCGTCATATATTGAAAGCTCATGGGCGCCCGCTACGATTTGCTCGCCATCGTGCTCGCCCGCGTAGGGCACTAAGCGGGGCTCAAAGCGGCGTTGCCATTCTGTTACGAATTGCAGCCGGGCTTGCGCTTGCTCATTCTTATGGGATTGGATGTAGGGCAACGCGAGCAATTCGGCTTGCGCGCGGTCGCTAGTGTGCAGCGACCTTTCAACCCGCTTCGCGCCTTGCGTCTTGACGTAGTAGGTATCGCCACGCTTGAAAATGTACCGGGACATGGGGACTCGCCTTTCGGGGTTCGGGGCCGCGTCAACGGCCTAGCGACACGACTTAGCGACAGGAACATAGCGACACACTTAGCGACATGCAAAACCCTTATGAAATCGGGGTTAATGAGCAATTCACGCGTTTTCACATTCCCCCTTGTGGGGAGGGGCAGGGGTGGGGGTCGGGAGGTCACGCGCAAACTTCGACGGATGCACATCGCGTCGTCGACGCCGTCACGTCACCTCCCGACCCCCCACCCAACCCTCCCCCACAAGGGGGGAGGGCTTAAAATCACGCCGCCGCTTGCTTCCCCCATAATGCCCGCGTCGCGATGCGCGCGCCTTCGGCGAGCGCTTTCAGCTTCGCCCACATGATGGTCGGGTGAACGCGGCGCGCGAACGGGCTTTGCGCAAAACCGCAATCGGTGCCGCCCATGACGTTCTCGCGGCCGACGATTTTGGCCAGCCGCACGATGCGCTCGGCGACCAGCTCGGGATGTTCGACGATGTTGGTGGCGTGGCTGATCACGCCCGGGATCAAAATTTTGCCGGGCGGCAGCTTCACTGTCTCCCAAACGCGCCATTCGTGGGCATGGCGCGGGTTGGCGGCTTCGAATGAATAGTGACCGGCGCGCACTTGCAGCAAGAGAGCGATGATGTCCTTCAGCGGCACGTCGAAGGCGTGCGGGCCGTTCCAGCTTCCCCAACAAATGTGATAGCGGGAGCGCTCCTCGGGGATGCCTTTGAGCGCGTGATTGAGCGCGTCGACGCGCAGCTGCGCCCAGCGCAGGTAATCCGCGTTCGACATCGGCGGCACCATGCGCTCGTGCATATAGGGCAGGAACGCATCGTCGATCTGCACATAGAGGCCGGCGTCGACGATGGCCTTGTATTCCTGGTGCAGCGCCTCGGCGAGCGCAAACAGATAGGCCTCCTCGTCCTTATA
>Ga0182024_10010756_pt1 | contig 18588 bp, 16 predicted proteins | sample P32metaG_FD_120480 | JGI IMG/M metagenome (GOLD analysis project Ga0182024, IMG submission 120480) | Permafrost microbial communities from Stordalen Mire, Sweden - P3-2 metaG (Illumina Assembly) | ecosystem: Environmental > Terrestrial > Soil > Wetlands > Permafrost | place: Sweden: Stordalen... | reverse complement strand
TCGGCGGTCATGGTGGTGCGCAGGGGCGCCGGCGTTTCGTCCTCGCCCGTCCAGCCGTCGTCGAAGGCCTCGCCGGTCAGCGTCTCGAACCGGCCCGAAGCGTTGGAGACGGCCCCGCGCCCGCGCGGCGGCATGGAAATAGCGGCCATGGTGGAAAAATAAACGCAAACCAGAACAAAGCAAGAACCAGGTTCAAGCCGGCCGTTCCGGTCGATCGAGCCTCTCCACCAGGGTCAGGAGATCCTCCCACGCCTTCTTCTTGGCGCCCGGTTGCCGCAGCAGAAAAGCCGGATGCAGGGTCGGCAGGGCGGGCAACTCGATCGCTCCGTCGGCCGATCGCCACTCGAACCAGCGGCCTCGGATGCTCAAAATCCCTTCGCCTCGCCCGAGGACCGATTTGGCCGCCGCCCCGCCGACCAGGAGGAGCAGCCTTGGCCGCACCAGAGCGATGGCCCTCTCCAGAAAGGGCGCGCACGCCTGCTGCTCGGCGAGCGTCGGGGTGCGGTTGCCGGGCGGCCGCCAAAAGACGGTGTTGGTGATGAAGACCCGTCCCTCCAGTTCCGCCGCGGCGATCATCCGGTCCAAGAGCTTGCCGGCGCGGCCGACGAAGGGGGCGCCCTGGACGTCTTCCTCCGCTCCGGGCGCCTCGCCGATGATCATCACCGGCGCATCCGGCGCGCCGCGCGCGAACACCGCCTGTCGCGCGCCGGCCGATTTCAGCGGGCAGCCGTCGAACCTCGCGATGGATGCCGCCAAGCCGGCGAGATCGGGCGCCTCCGCGGCGATCTTTCGCGCTTCGTCGTTGCTTCCCTGCGCATTCTTTACGCCAATTGGCGCTTTTTCGACCGAAAGCGCGACTGCCGCAGCGCTGTCCGGGCCGGGCCGAACCCGGCTCGCCGCCGCCATGCGGTCGATCGGCGTTTCGAGGTAACAGGTCTCCACGCCGCCCCCGGCCCAGAAGGCGAGCAGACTCTCGATGGCGCGAGGATCGGCGGTCATGCGGCAAGGCTTACACCGCCCGCGACCCGATGTAAGATGAATCGGGCAGGCGCCGGCGAGGGATATCACCAGCCATGAGCGAAGACGTCGAACGCGAGGCGATGGAGTATGACGTGGTTATCGTCGGCGCCGGGCCGGCGGGTCTTTCGGCCGCCATCCGGCTCAAGCAGCTCTCCGCCGAGGCGGGCGCCGAGATTTCCGTTGCGGTGGTGGAAAAGGGATCGGAGGTCGGCGCGCATATCCTCTCGGGCGCGGTCATCGATCCAAAGGCCCTGAACGAACTCATTCCTGACTGGAGGGAGCAGGGCGCGCCTCTGGAGACGCCGGTCGCCAAGGATCGTTTCCTCGCCCTCGGCCCGTCAGGCGACATCGAGATCCCGATGTTCCCCATGCCCAAGTTCATGCACAACCACGGCAACTACATCGCCTCGCTGGCCAATCTCTGCCGGTGGCTGGCGACGCACGCCGAGGCCTTGGGGGTGGAAGTCTATCCCGGCATGGCCGCCTCCGAGGCGGTCTACAACACCGACGGGTCGGTCAAGGGCGTGGTCGCCGGCGTGTTCGGCGTCGGCAAGAATGGCGAGCGCAAGGGCGACTATCAGAGCGGCCTCGAGCTGCACGCCAAATACACCTTCATCGCCGAAGGGGTCCGGGGATCTCTCGCCAAGGAGATTCAGGCCAAATTTCGTCTCTGCGAGGGCCGGGAGCCGCAAAAATTCGGCATCGGCCTCAAGGAGATATGGCAGGTCACCGACGAGGCCTTCGAGCCTGGCCTCGTGCAGCACACGGTCGGCTGGCCGCTGGACCGCGCCACCGGCGGCGGCAGCTTCATGTACCATTTCGGCGACCACTTCGTCGCGCTCGGCTTTGTGGTTCACCTGAACTACAAGAATCCTTGGCTGTCACCCTTCGACGAGTTCCAGCGTCTGAAGCATCATCCCGCGATCCGCCGCTATCTCGAGGGCGGCAAGCGGATTGCCTATGGCGCGCGGGCGATCACCGAAGGGGGCTTACAATCCATCCCGGCGCTGGCCTTCCCCGGGGGCGCGCTGATCGGTTGCAGCGCCGGTTTCGTGAACCTGCCGCGCATCAAGGGCAGTCACAACGCCATGAAGACCGGCATGATGGCCGCCGAAGCCGCCTTCGCGGCCATCCGGGCCGGCCGCGGCGGCGATACGCTCGTCGAGTATCAGACCGCCTTCGACGCCTCGTGGGTGCGCAAGGAACTCTACATCGTGCGCAACGCCAAACCTTTGTGGACGAGGTTCGGGACCTGGGTGGGCGGCGCTGTGGTGATGGCCGACCTGATCGTCAGCAATCTGACCGGCGGTTTCTCGTTCTTCGGCACGCTCAAGCACGGCAAGACCGACGCCGCATCGACCGGCCTCGCCAAGGATTACAAGCCGATCGTCTATCCCAAACCCGACGGCGTGCTCAGCTTCGACAAGCTCTCGAGCGTCTTTCTCTCGGCCACCAACCATGAGGAGGACCAGCCGGCGCACCTGAAGCTGAACGACCCTGAAATCCCGATCAAGGTCAATCTGCCTCTCTATGGCGAGCCGGCGCGTCTCTACTGTCCGGCAGGCGTTTACGAAGTGCTCTACGACGAGGCCGGACAACATCCTCGGTTCCAGATCAACGCCCAGAACTGCGTCCATTGCAAAACCTGCGACATCAAGGATCCGTCGCAAAATATCCGGTGGACGACCCCAGAGGGCGGCGGCGGGCCGAACTATCCCAATATGTAGGTCCCGCCAACCGGCGGACCGTCCTTGCGGACGCCACATTTCAGGGCCAAGGAGTTACGCCATGCTTGAGCCGCGCCGCCTCCTCGTCCTTCTGCCGCTGGCGGTGCTGACCGCCTGCGCCACGCCCTCCGCCAGGCTAGGGCCGGCGGGCGAGCTCGCGGCGAGCGCCGCGCCCGCGCCCCCGTCGCGGGACGATTCTTCCTATGGTCTTTTCCTGGCTGGACAGGCGGCCGTCAACGGCGGGCGGGGTCAAACGGCGGCCGCCTACTTCGGGCGCGCCGCGGCGCTCGATCCGGGCGCCGATGCGTCCCTGCTGGACACCCGCGCCTTCAGCGCTTCCCTGCTGGCCGGCGATGTGAAGCGGGCCTCGGCCATGGCGCCCACCGACCCGTCAATCGAGCCGGCCATGCGTCACCTGGGTGCGCTCGTGAGCGGGGTCGAAGCGCTGGCCGAGGGCGACGCCCGAGGCGCGCACGCCATTCTGACCGGCCCGAACGTCGGGGCGCCCCACCGCGCGGCGGCCGCGCTGCTTGCGCCCTGGGCGGCGGCGGCGGCCGGGGACACCGAGGGCGCGCTCGTTCATCCGGTCATCGCCGGCGAACCGATCGCGCAGTTCTTCGCCAACCTCGACCAGGGCAAGCTCTACGAGCGTCTCCACCGCTACGACGAGGCCGAGACGGCCTACCGCTCGCTGATCGCCGGCGGCGATCCGGGCGGCCTCGCCACCCTCAATCTGGGCGAGATGCTGGAGCGGCGCGGGCGCGCGGGCGACGCCGTCGCCATCTTCGATCAGGCCCTCGCCCGAAACCCCGGTGACCAGGCTCTGACCAGGGCGCGCGAGCGGGCCGCCGCGCACAAGGCGCCGCCGCCCTTGCCCTCCATCCGACAGTCCGCCGCCGAGGCGCTGATCGCCCCGGCCACCGTTTTGATCATCCAAAAGCAGGAGGAAGTCGCCCTGGCCTACCTGCGCCTGGCCTTGCGTCTCGATCCGGGACGCGACGAGGCCTGGATGCTGGTCGGGGACATCATGACCAATATCGGTGACCTTGACGCCGCCCGAGCCGCCTATCTGATGCCAAAGCACGGGTCGGAGCAGTTCGTCCCGGCGCGCGGCAAGCTCGCCTGGACCTATCAGGGCGACTCCGACAAGGCGACGGCGTTGAAGATCGCCCGCGAGACGTTCGCCGCCGCGCCGACCGATCAGGACGCGGGCTCCACACTTGCCGACCTGTTGCGAGCGGACGAACGCTACGACGAATCCGCCCAGGTGCTCGATCGCCTGATCGTCGGCGATGGCGACAAGGTGGATTGGCGTCTGCTCTATATGCGCGCGGTGGACCTTGAGGAGAGCGGGCGCTGGGCGGAGGCGGAGCGTGATCTCTCGGCGGCGCTGAAGCTCAATCCGAACGAGCCCGAGTTGCTGAACTTTCTGGGCTATTCGTGGATCGACCGCGGCGAAAAGCTGCCGCAGGCCATGGTCATGGTGAAAAGGGCCGTCGATCTGAATCCCCAGTCGGGCGCCATGCTCGATTCCCTGGGTTGGGGTTACTTCCGCCTGGGCGACTACCAGAGCGCGGTGGAGAAACTCGAGGCGGCTGTCGTGATCGAGGCCGGCGACCCGGACGTCAACAATCACTTAGGTGACGCCTACTGGCGCGTGGGGCGCTTGGAAGAGGCGCGGTTCCAGTGGCGCCGGGTCCTCACCCTTGAACCGTCGGCGAAACTGAAGGCCGAGGTGGAGGAGAAGCTCAGGTTCGGCCTCAACGGGGCCGCGAAGCCCGCGGTCGTCGCCGGTTCCTGAAGCGGCGCGCTCTGGCATGGCCAGCGAGCGCTTCGCGCCGGCGAAGGTGAACCTCTTTCTCCACGTCGGGCCGCTCGAGCCCAGCGGCTATCACCCGATCTGCAGTCTGATGGTCTTCGCCGACGTCGGCGATCGATTGAGCCTCTCGCCCGCCACGCGAATGACGTTCAACGTCGCCGGACCCTTCGCCGTCGGACTGGATGGGCGGAGCGACAATCTGGTTCCTCGCGCCCGCGACCGTTTGCTGGCGAGCCTTGGAAGGGCGCCGACACCCTTCGCCCTGACGCTCGACAAGCAATTGCCGATTGCCGCGGGCCTCGGCGGCGGCTCGGCGGATGCCGCCGCGACGCTCAACCTGATCGCCGAAGTTGCGACATCCTCCGGCGGCGGCGCGCCGGACCAGGACCGCCTCGACGCCATCGCGCGGGAGTTGGGGGCCGACGTCGCCGCTTGCCTGGGCTCGCGACCGGTTATCGCGGAAGGTTGGGGCGACCGCCTGACGCCCGCGCCTGAAATGCTTGCGTTGGACGCGGTTCTGGCCAACCCTGGCGCGCCGTCATTGACCGGAGCGGTCTACCGCGCTTTCGACGCCGCCCAAGGCGAGGCGCTGGCCGATCGACCCGAGCTGCCGCGCGCATTTCGATCCGGGCCGGCGCTCGCCACCTTTCTGCGCGCTTGTCGGAATGATCTCGAGGGTCCCGCCGCGGAGCTACAGCCTCTCATCGGCGAGACGCTGGCCGCCTTGCGCGGCGAGCGCGAGACGTTGGTGGCGCGCATGTCGGGCTCGGGCGCCAGCTGTTTTTCGCTGTGCTCGAGCCGTGGCGACGCGCGCCGGCTCGCCGATCGACTGGCCGCCGCCCACCCGACCTGGTGGATCCGCGCCTGCCGCCTCGGCGCGCCAGATTGCTTTGGCGCGACGCCTTCAGGATCGCCCGAGGTCTTCACGAACCCGTGATCGCGGCAACCAGGCGGGTCCTCACGCGTAGTGGACCAAGGCCGGCATTCGCGCCGGCTTGCAGATCAGCGAGGAAACCCGATGTCTTCCGCCAAAATGCTCGGCGCCGCCGCGGCGGTCGCCGTCTTCGCCCTTCCAGCCGTGGCCATGGGCCAAGCCCAGTCGATGCCCATGTCCGGATCGGCGGTCAATCCGCCCATGAGCGCTCCGAACGCCGGCGCGCCCGAAGAGTCCGCGCCCTCAGCCCAGTCGACCGGCGTCAACACCGCCGGGGTCGCGCTCAGCGCTTCGCAGTTGCCGCCCGGCCAGGCGCAGGCTCTGGCGCAGGGGGATAACACCCTGGTCACCAATGGCCCGGTCCCCGATACGCCGGCTAATCGCGCCAAATACGGTAAGCCCATGTCTCACGCCGGGAAGAGAACCGCTCCAGCGGGCAATTGACGAAACCGGCGCGCACCTGTTTACGCTACCGCGGAGGGGGCCGTTGGCGGCCTCCTCCAACAGAGGACACTCATGGCTCTTTCACGCTTGTTCATCGCCGCCGCGGCGGCGAGTCTAATCGCCTGCCCGATCGGGGCGCTCGCCCAAACTGCGCCGCCGGCCGCCGCCGCGCCTACGCCCGCCATTCCGGCGTCGCCGCATGTCGTGGCCAATGGGAATATAATCTCGACCCTGCAGGGGTCGGGCCATTTCGCCATTCTACTCAAGGCTCTGGACACCGCTAATCTCACCGCAACGCTGGCCAAAGCGCCGGACATCACGCTGTTCGCGCCCACCGACGAGGCTTTCAAGGCTCTGCCGGCCGGCCTGCTGAACGGCCTGATGATGCCGAGCAACGCCCCGATTCTTCAGAAGGTGCTGATCTATCACCTGGTCAACCTCAACCTGGATTCCAGCAAGATAAAGGGCGCCAAGGGGCCCGTGCCATCCGTGGAAAATGGCAAGCTGGTAGTCGATGGCAGCGGTCCGGTGCTGAAGGTAAACGACGCCGACATCATCCAGAGCGACGTTCACGCCACCAACGGCTTCATCCAGGTGGTGGACAAGGTGCTGATCCCCACCGACGTCACCCTGCCCACCGCATCGGCGGCCGCGACGCCGCCGGCGACGCTGTCCGGCGGCTGACGCGCGCGATTGCTTGAAGCTCAGCTCGGCGGGCCTTAAGGTCCGCCGACTTTTTTGCGCCTGCGAGCCGCCCGTTTCTCCGCGTCAATGACTGCGTCCAAACCCTTGTCCTTTCAGGATATTATCCTGCGACTCCACGAATTTTGGAGTGCGCGCGGGTGTGTGATTCTGCAGCCCTATGACGTGGAGATGGGGGCCGGCACCCTGCACCCGGCCACTGTATTGCGCGCCTTAGGACCCAAGCCGTGGCGGGCGGCCTACGTTCAGCCCTCCAGGCGTCCCTCGGACGGACGGTATGGCGACAACCCCAACCGTCTTCGACAGTTCCACCAATACCAGGTCATTCTGAAGCCCAATCCGCCGGACATGCAGGATCTCTACCTCGCCTCCCTGGGCGCGGTGGGAATCGACTGCACGCTCCACGACATCCGCTTCGTCGAGGACGACTGGGAGAACGCCACCGTCGGAGCCTGGGGCCTAGGCTGGGAGGTCTGGTGCGACGGCATGGAAGTGAGCCAGTACACCTACTTCCAGCAGGTCGGAGGCCTGGATGTTCACCCTGTCTCGGGGGAGTTGACCTACGGGCTCGAACGGCTGGCGCTCTACGTCCAGGGCGTCGACAATGTCTACGATCTGGCCTTCAACGATCCTCAGAGCGCCGATTTCAAGACTTACGGCGAGGTGTTTCTGGAAAACGAGCGGGAATTCTCGGCCTTTGAATTCGAACAGGCGGAGGTTGAAGTCCTGAAGCGCCAGTTCGAGGACATGGAGCGCGCCGTCGCCGCTCTTCTGCGCGCGCGGGGCCGTCAGGAACAATCCCTGGTCCTGCCCGCTTACGACCACGTTTTGAAGGCCTCGCACCTGTTCAACCTGATGGATGCGCGCGGTGCCATCGCGGTGGCCGAGCGCCAGAGCTACATCGGACGCATCCGCGATCTGTGCAGAACCTGCGCGCTTGTCTGGGTGGAGATGGAAGAGGCCGGGGCCTAGGGGATGCCGCAGCTTCTACTCGAACTCTTCTCGGAGGACATTCCCGCGCGCATGCAGGTCGGCGCGGCTCGGGATCTGGGGCGTCTGGCCCGCGAACGACTGGGCCACGCCGAGCTGGCGTTCGACCTGGTGCGCGCCTTCGCCGGACTTCGACGTCTGACCCTCGTGGTGGACGGCTTGCCCGGCGCGCAGGACAATCGACTGGAAGAGCGCAAGGGTCCGCGCCTTGGCGCCCCAGAGAGCGCGATCGAGGGATTCGCGCGATCCGCCGGCGTCGCGCGCGCGTCGCTCGCGGAACGCGAAGGCGCCTATTTCGCCACCATCGCCCGGCAAGGCCGCCCCACGGCGGAGATTCTCGCCGAGATGGTCCCCGCGATCGTGCGCGCCTTTCCGTGGCCCAAGTCCATGACCTGGGGGACGGGCCGGCTCCGCTGGGTTCGCCCCCTGCAGCGCATTATTTGCGTGTTCGACCGGGGGCTCGTCGCGTTCGACCTCGATGGGCTCGCCGCCGGCGACCTGAGCGAAGGTCACCGCTTCATGGGCGAAGCCGGGCCGTTTCGCGCCCGGGACTTCGATGAATACCGCCAGGCGCTCAGCGGCCGCTTTGTGGTGCTCGAAGCGGAGGAGCGCGCGCGGCTCATAAGCGAAGGCGGGCGGGCGCTGTGCGCCGCGCGCGGCCTCGAACTGGTCGAAGACGAGGGGCTTCTTAGGGAAGTGGCCGGCATGGTCGAATGGCCGGTCCCCCTGCTAGGCGTCATGGATCCGGCGTTTCTCGATTTGCCGGCGGAGGTGATCCGCACCTCCATGCGGACTCATCAGCGTTATTTCGCGGTCCGTCGCGAGGATGGGTCGCTCTCGCCGCACTTCGTCGCGGTGGCCAATATTGAGGCCCCCGATGGAGGAGCGCTCATCGCGGCGGGCAACGCCCGGGTCCTCTCGGCCAGACTGAACGACGCGCGCTTCTTCTGGGATGAGGACCGCAGGATTCCACTGGAAAGCCGACTGGAGAAACTCAAGGGCGTCACCTTCCACGCCAAGCTCGGCACGATGTACGAGCGAGTCGAACGCATTGAGGCCCTGGCGCGTCAGCTCGCGCCCATCCTCGGCGCCGATCCTGCCTTGGCGGCTTCGGCCGCGCGCTTGGCCAAGGCCGATCTCGCCACCGCCATGGTCGGGGAGTTTCCCGAGCTGCAGGGGATCATGGGGGGGTACTACGCCAGCGCCGAGGGATTGGACGGCGAGGTCGCCGCCGCCATCCGCGATCATTACAAACCGCAGGGCCCGGGCGACGGGCTTCCGCGGGGGGCGGTAGGCGCGGCCGTCGCCCTGGCGGACAAGCTGGACAGCCTGGTGGGATTCTTCGAGATCGGCGAAAAGCCGACGGGCTCGCGGGACCCCTTCGCACTTCGCCGCACCGCGCTGGGGGTCATCCGCGTCATCCTCGCCAAGGGCGTCGCGCTGAACCTGCGCCCATTGATCGCCTACGCCGGAGTTGGGGTGGCCGGCTCGGTGATCGGGCACGTTTCGGATTCGCGGATGAACGCCCTCAGCTACAAGCAGGCGGTGGCGGCGTTCGCCGATCCCGCCGCCGAATTCGCCGCCGCCGACGCTCTGGAAGCGGTCTTCCGCGCCGTGGGAGGCGAGCCGCCGCACAAGGCGCTGGAATTCTGGCGTGGTATCGACGACGCCGCGTGGATTGAGGAAATCCTGGGCTTCGTCATGGACCGCCTGAAGGTTCTCCTGCGTGACGAGGGCGCGCGCCATGACGTGTGCGACGCGGCGCTGGCCCTCGGCGATGACGACCTTGTCCGCACGGTGGCGCGTGTGCGGGCGCTGGAAGCCTTCGTCGCCACCGACGATGGGGCCAACCTGCTGGCCGGTTATAAGCGGGCGATCAATCTTCTCAGCGCCGAGGCCAGGAAGGGGCCCTTGCCTGAAGGCGAGCCGCGGTGGGGATCAGGCCTCCCCGCGCCCGAGATCGCCCTGATCGACGCGCTGGGCCTCGCCCGGCCGCGAATCGACGCCGCCCTGAGGGACGAGAACTTCGCCGCCGCTCTTGGCGCGCTCGCCGCCTTGCGCGCGCCGGTGGACGCCTTCTTCGAGGGGGTGCTGGTGAATTCGCCGATCCTTGAGGAGCGCGACAACCGGCTGAGGCTCCTGGCGCAAGTGCGCGCCGCCATGGGCCTGGTGGCGGACTTCTCCCTTATTTCAGGCTAGGGGAAGCTATGGCCATGACAGTGGGCGACGCGGTCGAGAAACGTTGGGTCTATTCCTTCGGCGGCGGCGTGGCCGACGGGGCCGCGGCCATGAAGGATCTGCTGGGCGGCAAGGGCGCCAATCTGGCGGAGATGTCGGCTCTGGGCCTGCCCGTCCCGCCGGGTTTCACCGTCACGACAGAGGTTTGCAGCCGCTTCTATGCCAATGACGGCGCCTATCCCGCCGAGTTGAGGGACCAGGCTTCGCAGGCGCTGGCCGCCGTTGAATCGCTGGTTGGCAAGAGGTTCGGCGACCCGGTCAATCCCCTGCTGGTGTCGGTGCGTTCGGGCGCGCGCGCCTCCATGCCCGGCATGATGGACACGGTGCTCAACCTGGGCCTCAACGACGAGACGGCCGAGGGGCTGGCGCGCCTGGCGGGAGACGAGCGCTTCGCCTTCGACAGCTATCGCCGCTTCATTCAGATGTATTCCAACGTGGTCCTGGGCCTGGACCATCATATGTTCGAGGAGATCCTCGACGACAAAAAGGACGCTCTGGGAGTTACCGTCGACACTGCCCTCGAGGCCGAGGACTGGCGCGCCGTGGTGGCCGAATACAAGGCGGCGGTCGACCGCGAGTTGGGCGGGGCCTTCCCCCAGGATCCGCGCGATCAGCTGTGGGGCGCCATCGCCGCGGTGTTACGCAGCTGGAACAATGACCGGGCCAAATTCTATCGCCGCATGCATGATATCCCGGACGCCTGGGGCACCGCGGTCACGGTGCAATCCATGGTGTTCGGCAATATGGGGGAAAGCAGCGCCACCGGCGTCGCCTTCACCCGCAATCCTTCCACGGGGGAGCGCCGCCTCTACGGCGAGTTCCTCATCAACGCCCAAGGCGAGGATGTGGTGGCCGGGATCCGCACGCCCCAGCCCCTCACCCGCGCCGCGCGCGAGGAAATGGGCGAAACCATGCTCTCAATGGAAGAGGCCATGCCCACGGTCTTCGGCCAGTTCAGCGAAGTGGTCGGCGCCCTGGAAAGCCACTACCGCGATGTGCAGGATATCGAGTTCACCGTGGAACGCGGCCGCCTTTACTTGCTGCAGACGCGGCGCGCAAAGCGCACGGCCAAGGCCGCTCTTAAGATCGCCATCGATCTGGCCGGCGAGGGCCTCATCACGCGGGGCGAGGCCATCCTGCGCATCGACGCCGCCTCACTGGACCAGCTTCTCCATCCGACCATCGATCCGGCCGCGGCCCGCGAGGTGATCGCCATGGGCCTGCCGGCCTCTCCCGGCGCCGCCACCGGCAAGATCGTCTTCACCGCGGCGGCGGCCGAGCGGGAAAGCGCCGGCGGCGAGGCCGTGATCCTGGTGCGCGAAGAGACATCGCCGGAGGATATTCGGGGCATGGACGCGGCGCGCGGCATCGTCACCGCGCGGGGGGGCATGACCAGCCACGCCGCGGTCGTGGCGCGCGGCATGGGCCGCCCGTGCGTCTCGGGGGCCGGAGAAATTCAGATCGATTCCAAGGCCGGCGAAATGCGGGCGCGGGGGCGCGTGTTCAGGGCCGGCGAAGTGATCACCATCGACGGCTCGCGCGGAGAAGTCGTCGCCGGCGCCGTGGCCATGGTCGAGCCGGAACTGTCGGGCGATTTCGCCACCCTGATGATCTGGGCCGACGAGGCTCGCCGCCTGGAAGTCCGCGCCAACGCCGAGACGGCGGTGGACGCCGCCGCCGCCCTCCGCTTCGGGGCCGAGGGCATCGGCCTGGTTCGCACCGAGCACATGTTCTTCGACCCCGCGCGTATCGCCGCCGTCCGCGAGATGATCCTCGCCGACGACGAGCACGGCCGCCGCGCTGCTCTGGCCAAGATCCATCCCATGCAGAAGGGCGATTTCGTCGAACTGCTGAACATCATGGACGGCCGGCCCATCACGTTTCGCCTGCTCGACCCGCCGTTGCACGAGTTCCTGCCGCACGGCGAAGCCGACCTGGCCGAGGTGGCGCGGGCCACCGGCCTGGACGCCGCCACGCTCCTGCGCCGCGCCCGGGAGCTTCGCGAGACTAACCCGATGCTCGGCCACCGCGGCTGCCGCCTGGGCGTCTCCTTTCCGGAGATCTACGAGATGCAGGTGCGGGCCATCATAGAGGCCGCCTGCGAGGTCGCCGCTTCGGGCAAGCCCGCGCCTTGCCCCGAGATCATGCATCCCCTGGTCGCCAAGGGCGAGGAAATGAACTTCCTGCGCGCCCTGACCGACCGCGTGGCGCGCGAGGTGATGGAGGAGCAGGGCCGCGTTATCGACTACCGGGTCGGCGCCATGATCGAACTGCCGCGGGCCGCCTTGTGCGCCGGCGACCTGGCGGCGGGCGCCGAATTCTTCTCCTTCGGCACCAACGACCTCACCCAGACCACCTTCGGCATCAGCCGCGACGATTCGGGGCGCTTCCTCAACACCTATATCGACAAGGCCATCTTCGCACGGGACCCGTTCGTCACCCTCGATATCGAAGGGGTCGGCGAACTCATCCGCATGGCCGCCGAACGGGGACGCGCGGTTCGCCCGGAGATCAAGCTCGGCATCTGCGGCGAGCACGGCGGCGATCCCGCCTCCATCGCCTTTTGCGAAGAGGTCGGTCTCGATTACGTCAGCTGTTCGGCTTATCGAGTGCCGATAGCGCGATTGGCGGCAGCCCAGGCTGCCTTGGCAAACAAAGGGCAGGGCGACTGATGTCGGATTCACCGTTGGAGGAGCTGGAGGCCCGTGAACACGCCATCCAGGCGGCCGAGGCGATCGAGGCCAAGGACAGCTTGCTCTCGCAAGTGACGCTGACCATCGCGGTCATGGCCGTCGTGGCGGCCATCGGCGCCAGCCTGGAGACCACCGAGGGCGACAAGACCATCGTCGCCAAGAACGACGCCGTGCTGGCCCAGAACCAGGCCACCGACGCCTGGAACTACTTTCAGGCCAAGAGCACCAAAAAGAACCTCTACACTATCGCCGCCGACCAGGGCGGCCCCAAGGCGGGCGCCTACGCCAAGGAGGTGGCCAAGAACGTCGCCGACCAGGCCAAGATCCAGAAGCAGGCCAAGGGTTTCGAAGCCGCCCGCGACCGGGCCAGCGAACAGGCCGAAGTCCACGAGCGCCGCCACGGCCGCCTGACTATCGCCTCGACCCTGCTGCACATGGCCATCGCCATCGCCACCCTGGCCATCATCCTCCACCGCCGCTGGCCCTGGCTCGCCGCTCTGGCGCTGACGGCCGGCGGGCTGGGCCTAGCGGTGTTCGCGTATCTGTAGAGCCTTCGGCGAAAAGAGGCCCGGCGGAAGAGGATCTCGGATTACGGCTGCGACCTATGCGGTGTCCCGCCCCCGGCAGGGACCCCTACCGCTTCCTCACGAACACCGTCCCCGCCGAGTAGCCGGCGCCGAAGGAGCAGATCAGGCCCACCTCGCCGGGCTTGAAGTCGTCGCTCTTGCGGTGAAAGGCGATGATCGAGCCGGCCGAGCTGGTGTTGGCGAACTCATCGAGGATGATGACGTTTTCCTCCGGCGTCGGCTCGCGGCCGAGAACCCGGCGGCCGATCAGTTCGTTCATGTTGATGTTGGCCTGATGCAGCCAGAGGCGCTTGAGGGCGGTCGGATCGAGACCCAGATCGGCCGCGTGGTCGAGGATCATTTGCGAGACGAGCGGCACGACCTCGCGGAAAACCTTGCGGCCCTCCTGGACGAAGAGTTTGTCCTCCGCCCCGACGGCCTCCGGTGCGCAGCGGTTGAGGAACCCGAAATTGTTGCGGATGTGGTTGGAAAACTGCGTCTTCAGGCGCGCGCCCAAGATATCCCAGCCGCCGGACGCCTGGTCGGCCGCCTCGACGATCACCGCCGTCGCCACGTCGCCGAAGATGAAGTGGCTGTCGCGGTCGCGAAAATTGAGGTGCCCGGAGGTGATCTCGGGATTGACCACCAGGACGGCCCGCGCCTCGCCGGCGGCGATATAGTCGGCCGCCGTCTTGATGGCGAAGGTGGCCGACGAGCAGGCCACGTTCATGTCGTATCCGAAGCCCCCGGCGCCGAGGGCCTCCTGCACCTCGATGGCCATGGCCGGATAGGCGCGCTGCATGTTGGAAGCGGCGCAGATCACCGCGTCGATGCCGGCCGCCGGCTTTGCCCAGCGGCCCAGCGCGTCCTTGGCCGCCGCCACGGCGATTTCGGCCAGGATGGAAATTTCCTCATTGGGACGTTCGGGGATGTTGGGCCGCATCACCGCCGGATCTGTGACACCCGTCTTGTCGACCACGTAGCGCGACTTGATTCCGGAGGCCTTCTCGATGAACTCCACCGACGAGGGGATCAAAGCCTGGATGGCGCCCGCGGCGATGGCCGCCGCGTGCTCGGAGTTGAAGGTCTCAACATAAGCGTTGAAGGCCGCCACCAGCTCGGCGTTCGAGACGCTTTGCGGCGGCGTGTAGAGGCCCGTGGCGGCGATGACGGCGTGGCGCAAGACGGGTCCTCCAGGCAAGGTGCGTGGCCGGACGTGTTAGCACGGCCTTCGCGTTGCGACCCCCTCCGGCGGCTTCGCCGCCGCGGCGCTCTTGCGCCGTGACGGAGCGGGCCCCTACTCCCGCAGCAGGGGCAAGGAGAGGCCGGGGGCGGGGCCGGCGGTGAGCAGTTCGCGGCGGAAGCGGAAGAGTTCGGCTGGCCGTCCGCCGGTGTCGGCGTCCATCCGCCCCAGCCCCTCCACCAGCGCGGTGCGCTCCACCACCCGGCGAAAGTTCTGCTTGTGCAGGGGGACGCCGGCGATCGCCTCCACCGCGCGTTGCAAGGCCGAGAGCGTGAACGCCTCGCCCATCAGTTCGAACACCACCGGGCGATATTTCAGCTTGCCGCGCAGGCGCCCCAGGCCCGTGGCCAGGATGCGTCGGTGGTCGGAGATCATCGGTTCGCCCAGCGCGGGCGTGAGCGCCGTCGGCTCGGCCGGCGCCCCGCCTTGGGCGCGGTCGCGGTCGCGGGCCCCCTCGGGCGCCAGGCCCGCCTCATAGAGAAGTTCGTAGCGCTCCAGCACCCTCTCTTCGTTCCAGCGCGCGCCATCCAGAGCAAAGAGCAGCCTGGCGCGACCCCGGCGGACTTCGGATCGGCCCGACCAGCCGGCCAGCGCCGGGGCGATCACCTGGTCGATCAGTTCGGGGCGGCCGCCGCGCCAATCCTCCCACGGGAAAAACCTTGACCACGGCGACCAGGCCGTGTCGGGCGCGCGGGTGTCCACCACCGAGGGGGCCAGGGCAAGGTAGCCCACCGAGATCACCCGCGCTTCGCCGGCCCCCACGTCGGCGCGCGGCGCGTCGCGTCCCTTGTCGCCGAAGGTGTACAGCTGTTCGACATATCCCAGTTCGAACCGCGTCTGCCGGGTCACGAACTCGCGTAGCGCCAGTTCGAAGGTGCGATGGTCGAGCGGATCGAAGGGTCCGAAGGGCAAGCCCTCCAGGGTCGAGGCGCGCTCGGTCCGGCTGTCCCGGGGCCGCACGGTGAGCACGCAACCGCCGCCTTCACGCAGAGCGATGATCACCGCCGATAGCCCGATGACGACCGGCGTGGTCATTCGGTGTCGAAGGCGGTCGGGGTCGGCGCATAGCCGGCCGCCTCGGAGAGCGTGTGGTAGCGCTGCAGGTAGCGCGCTTCGGCCTCGCGTGGCGCCGATGGCTCGATGATCAGCCGATAGCCGCGCGGCGGCGTCCCGAACAGCTCCAGCGCCTCGGCGTGGCCGAACCCCGCCAACTGCGTCGCTTCGAAGAAGGCGCTGGCCCGGTCGGCCGCCTTGATCAGATTCCTGATCGGCCCCGGCGTGCGCGCCGGCAGGCCGAAGCGCAGGTGGATCGCGCTCTCCAGTCGCTCCTCGAAGGTGCGGTAGTCGAATCCCAAGGCGGTCTTGAACGGTGAGATCATATCGCCGATGACGAATTCCGGGGCGTCGTGCAGCAGGGCCGCCAAGCGCCAGCGTGGCGCGAGGCCGGCGTGCAGGTGGGCGGCGATCTCCTCCACCACAACCGAATGCTGGGCCACGCTGAAGGCATGATCGCCAATGGTCTGGCCGTTCCACCGCGCCACGCGCGCCAAGCCGTGGGCGATGTCCTCGATTTCGATGTCCATGGGCGAGGGATCGAGCAGATCGAGCCGCCGGCCCGACAGCATCCGCTGCCAGGCGCGAGGCGGGGCGGGGTGTATGCGCCGCCTATGCAGCCCTTTCGCCACCGGGCCGTTCCTCCCATCGCAGGGTGGCCAGATGGCGCATCGCTTGACAAAGATCAATGCGCGGGACCGAGTCTCCTTGCGGGTCGCGGCAGAGAGAGGCGCCGAGGATGAACTGGGCGAGGATCATGGCGCCGCTTTCGGGCGGCGAGGGGGATCGGCGGATCGTCGCCGCCGCCGCGGCGCTCGCCGCGCCGTTCGAGGCCGAATTGGCGGCCATCCACGCGCCGGCGGATGTGGCCGATCTCATCCCGTGGATGGGCGACGGGTTCATGGGCGGGGTGCAGGCGACGGCGATCGAGAGCATCCGCCAGGCCTGCGCCGAAGGCGAGCGGGCGGCGCGCGCCGCGCTCGAGGCCTGCCCCTACGAGCGCAAGAGCTTCGTTTCACTGCAGTCGCCCGTGTGGGCGGCTCTGGCCATGCAGGGTCGGCTTTCGGACGTGCTGGTGTTCGACGATGCGGCGGCGCGCGGCAAGGGACCTCTGGCCGAGACTTTCAAGCAGATCGTGGCCGGCGAACAGCGGCCGACGGTGGTCGCCAGGGCGGGATTGAAAGTGGGCGGCGTGGTGGCTGTCGCCTGGGACGGCGGCAAGGAAGCAAGCCGCGCCATGCGCACCGCCCTGCCGCTTCTTCAGAGGGCCGAGCGGGTGGTGGTTCTCACCGCTCCGGCCGCCTCGTCACGCAAGTTCGATCCGGCCATGCTGGCGGCCTTCCTTGCCGCCCGGGAGGTGGCTTGCGAAGTCCAGGCGCTCACCGACACGGGCGACGCCGCGGCGGCCCTGGTCCGGGCCGCCAAAGCGATCGGCGCGGACCTGCTGGTCGCCGGCGCGTTCGGCCACGCTCGCCTGCGCGAGTTCATCTTTGGCGGCGCGACGCGCACCTTCCTCTGCGCCGACGGCCCGTCGCTCTTCCTGTCACACTGACCTTTATTTCTTCACGGAGCTTTCATGCCCCTTTCGCGCATCGTCATGAGACTGGCCCGCAATCCGGGCACGGAGTTCGCCGGCGGCGACGACCATCGCGGCTACGCGCTGAGCGCGCCATTGACGGCCGACGGGCGCCTCGACGCCGCCGCCTACGCCAAGGTCAAGGACGCCTGCCTGGTCCGCCGTTTCGCCCCCGACGAGGATCCGGCCGACGGACATCTCGCCAAGCGCCGCGGCCGCTGGTTTTTCGACTACGAGCAAGGCGATGCCGCCGACGACGAGCCCGTCTATCGCCTGGGCGACCACCGCTTCGTGGTCGGCGAATACGTCACCGTCACCGACGAGGACGGCCGTCCCCTGACCTACAAGGTCGTGGAGGTGACCGGGGCCTAGACCAAGCGGGCTTGCATCGGCAAGCCCAGGGTGAAATTGGGGCGCCCTCGCCCGCTGATCCCAAGTCGCGGCGGGCCGCCTACCCCCCCACGTTGAGATTCAACAGCTTGCGCACATCGTGGTTCAGGCTGTCGTGATCGTCGGATTTCACTTTCATGGAAGCGACCACCAGCGGGCCGGCAGCCGGTCCGCGCGCCTGGTAACCAACCATTTTGTAGCCGTTGGGCCCGGGCGAGTCGGACGCCAGGATGAAGGACTGCCGCACCCCCGAGCCCGGCTCGTTGACGCTGATCTGGGCGCCGTTGTCGCTGGCGTCCACGGCGACGCCCGGTTTCGTGGCCGAGACCGCCACATTGCCATTCTGGTCGGCTGCGGTGGCGGACTTGCCCCCGTCGGCGCCGTTGATCTGGACCGAAGCGTGGTCGCTGTCGCCCTGGTCGTGACCGCGGGCATGGATGTGGATGCCGGGCAGATCGATGTCGACGCGATCGTTGTCCGGCCCGCCGCCGGCGCCAGCGCCAGCCGCCGCGGGCATCTCGGTTCTAAGTTGCGCTTCGAGCGGCGCCAGAGCGCTCTTGGGCGTCTGGCCTGAAAGATCGATCAGTTGCAGAGTGACTTCATCGCCGTTGTCGTCACCGTAGAGGCAGGTCTTGCCGTCCCCGGCCGCGCTCTTGCGCGTCAGGTCGCCCTGACTATCGGGACAGTTCAGGCTGGAGATGGTGCGCAGCGCCGCGGTTTCCTCATGATGGCGATGAGGTAGCGTGCAGGCGGCCAACACCAGAGCGGCCACGCCGACGCCCCCCGCGATCGTCGCAAATCTCGTCATCGACCCGTCTCCTTGTTCACTTCAAAGAGAAGGTGTGGCCAAGCGCGCGCCTCCGGTCCAGTGAATTTGCGGTAAGGCGCGCTCTACTGCTGCCCGGGCCGCGCTCCGGATCCCTCGCGCCGGGCCAGGAAAGCGAGGCGCTCGAAAAGGTGAACGTCCTGCTCGTTCTTGAGCAACGCGCCGTGCAGGGGCGGGATCAGCTTGGTCGGGTCGCGCTCGCGCAGGGCGGTGTCGTCGATGTCCTCCACCATCAAAAGTTTCAGCCAATCGAGCAGTTCGGAGGTCGAGGGCTTCTTCTTGAGGCCCGGCACCTTGCGCATGTCGTAGAAGATGCGCAGCGCCTCGGCGACCAGCTTCTGCTTGATCCCCGGATAGTGCACGTCGA
>Ga0182024_10010755_pt1 | contig 18590 bp, 17 predicted proteins | sample P32metaG_FD_120480 | JGI IMG/M metagenome (GOLD analysis project Ga0182024, IMG submission 120480) | Permafrost microbial communities from Stordalen Mire, Sweden - P3-2 metaG (Illumina Assembly) | ecosystem: Environmental > Terrestrial > Soil > Wetlands > Permafrost | place: Sweden: Stordalen... | reverse complement strand
CCACCGCCGCCGTCATGGGATTGCCCACAGGGCAGTACGGATCGAACGGCAGTTATGCGGTCGCCGGTAAGCAGGTGATGCGGGAGGGCGAGAAGCTGCCCGAATCCAATTGGGCGCTAACGAGCCCCAACTACTTCGCCGCGATGCACATTCCGCTGCTCGGCGGGCGCGACTTCACAGCGCAGGATCAGTACGGCGCGCCGGGTGTCGTCATCATCAGTGAGAGCGCCGCGCGGCAAAGCCTCCCGGGGGAGGATCCCATTGGGCGCCAACTGCTGTGCGGCCTCGATGAGGCGACCATGAAACCGATGACCATCGTCGGCGTGGTGGGCGATGTGAGGCAGAGCTCGCCAGGGTCCGCGCCTCTGCCGACTCTTTACATGCCGATGGAACAGCACCCTTATCATTCGAATGAATTGCAGGTGATTGTGCGGACTGGCTCCGCGCCGTCCGCGATGACGTCCGCGGTTCGGAAAGCGGCTTACGATCTGAATCCGGAGATGGCCGTGAAATTCACGACGATGGATGAAATGGTCTCCGATTCGATCGCCGCTCCGCGCTTCCGGACATTTCTCGCGAGTACGTTCGCGCTTCTGGCGCTGCTGATGGCGATGGCGGGGATTTACGGCGTCATGAGCTACGTCGTCACGCAGCGAACCTCCGAACTGGGGCTTCGCATGGCGCTGGGCGCCGCACGAGGGGACGTCATCGGCTTGGTTCTTTCGCGCGCGGCGGTGCTGGCGGCCGGGGGGCTTGCTATCGGCGCAGGATTGTCGCTGGCGGTTTCGCGACTGGTCGGCGCGATGCTGTTTGGACTCGAAGCTACAGACCCCGCTACCTACGCAATGGTTCTGCTGTCGGTGGCGGGCATTGCGATTTTCGCGGCGGCGGGACCGGCGTGGCGCGCCTCGCGCATCGATCCGATGGTGGCGCTGCGGCAGGAGTGATGGGGACGATCGACGGGCGCTAAGCTGTCCCAGCGACATCGTTACCAGTAATACCATCGCCGAATCCCCGCCCTCACGGGACGGGGTTATAACCCCTGGCGTCAGTCAGGGGATTCAACCGGTAACGAAATCGCTGGTGGTCGATGTTGGCAACGCTTCTGCGGTTGAGTACCGCTCCCTGCGGTCACGGCTCAGTTAGCAAGCGTCTGGGCGGCGGCTGGAGTGATCGGGCTTGGATTTTCGCGTCTATCCGCATGCTGACGCATGGCGGCTCGGCGTGGAGGTCGATGCTGTCGACGCTATCATCAGTCCACATCCTCTCGAAGTCCGTTGTCTACCGATAGCGCGAACACGGTAGCATGTCGGTAGAAGGAAATCCGTGACGATTCTTTTTAATCGACGACAGGCGCTGGCCGCACTGGCCGGCGGGTTGACCTATGCGCAGACTCGGGATCTGGATATTGCGAAGGGGCCATTTCAGGGGACTCGCGAATCGCTGAAGGCTTATCGTACGCCGGAGTGGTTTCGCGACGCGAAGTTTGGGATCTGGGCGCACTGGGGTCCGCAATCGGCGCCGGAGGCCGGCGACTGGTATGCGCGCAACATGTACATGGAAGGGAGCGCGCAGTACAAATTTCACGTCGAGCATTACGGGCATCCGTCGAAGGTCGGGTTCAAAGATGTGATCACGACGTTCAAAGCGGAGAAGTGGGACCCCGAGCATCTGATGGATTTGTACGCGAAAGCGGGCGCGAAATACTTCGTGAGCATGGGTGTGCATCACGACAATTTTGACATGTGGAATTCCCGGTATCAGACGCGATGGAATGCGGCAAAGGCTGGTCCGAAGAAAGATATCGTCGGGATGTGGAAGCAGGCGGCGCGCAAGCGGGGGTTACGCTTCGGCGTAAGCGAGCATCTTTCCAATAGCTTCGATTGGCTGGCACCGTCGCATCTGAGCGATAAGGCGGGACAGTTCGCGGGCGTTCCTTATGACGGGACGGATCCGCAGGATTCGGATCTTTATCACAGCTACGAAGGCATGCCCGCCGATTTCGCGCAGACGGCGAAGGCAATGGGCCGCGTGGCGCCCGATCGATGGAAGGAGCAATACTTCAATCGGATTCGCGACCTTCTCGACCAGCATCAGCCGGACCTTCTTTATACCGACGGCGCGATTCCGTTCGATGAGTATGGCTTGAGCCTGGTGGCGCATGAGTTCAACCTGAGTGCGAAGTCGCATGGCGGCAAGGTCGAGTCGGTTTGCAACAGCAAAGCCGCTAGGGACTGCGCCGAAGGAACCTGCGTGCTGGACCTGGAGCGCGGCCTGGTGAATAAGATCTGGCCCGATCCGTGGCAAACCGATACCTGCATCGGCAACTGGCATTACAAGAAAGGGATCACCTACAAGAGGCCGAAGACGATCGTGGATATGCTGGTCGACATTGTGAGCCGCAATGGAAATTTGCTCCTTAACTTTCCGCTCCCGGGAAGTGGGGAGTTGGATGCGGAGGAGTCGCAGATTCTTTCCTCGATCACTTCCTGGATGCATGTGAACAGCGAGGGGATTCACGGGACGCGTCCATGGAAAGTTTATGGCGAAGGGCCGAGTTTATTGAACACCGAGGCGGGTGCGGCGTTCAATGAAAAGAATCGCAAGGAGCTCTCGGCGGAGGAGGTTCGATTTACTTCCAAAGACAAGAATGTTTACGCGTTCGTGATGGGCTTTCCCGGGGAGAGCGTTCTCAAGTCGTTTGACAGGAAGGTTCACAACGTCGAACTGCTGGGACATAAAGGGAAGCTGAAGTGGTCGCAGGATGAGGCTGGGCTTAAGGTGGCGATGCCGACGGAGAAGCCTTGCGAGTACGCGGTGACGCTGAAGATTCACGCAGACTACCTATAATCCCCAGGCTTACGCCAGGGGTTATAACCCCGACCCGTGAGGGCGGGGATCGACACTGAGCCGTGACTGTCTGCTAGTGGAACAATCGTCCTCGCAGTTGGGCTGCGGTGAACTCACTGCCCCGCACTAACTCGAGAAGCTTCCGCTCTCTCGCGAGAATCTGATCGACCAGATCGTGCAGACGATCGCGGCCGGACTCGGGCACTGTGATCAAGCCGTTCTCATCGGCATGCACCATATCGCCGGGGCGGATCGTCGCGCCGGCGATCTCGACCGGAGTGCCGGTGCGGACGATGCGGTAATTGGCATGGCTCGCGACTGCGCCGCGTGCGAAGTAATGAAAACCAATTTTGCGGACGGCGGAGAGATCGCGCACGCCGCAATCGCTGACCAGGCCGATTGCGCCCAGACGAGTGAAAATGGTCGCCATCACTTCGCCGGCGTGAGTTGCGCGGTCGCGATCGCCCCCAATTTCCTGCATCACCACGACGGCCGGCTTGGGCGAAGCTTCCACCGCTTCGAACAGCTCGACGAACGCTTCTTCCGATTTAGGAGAACCGAGTGTCACGGTTTCAGCCTGCGCGGTGACGGCGTAACCGCACATGGGTCCGAACTCCGGGAACAGGCATTTCAGGTCGAGAGATGCGTACCCTTCGGCGCGCGGGCGCAACGTCAATAGCTCAATCGCGTTGGCGAGTGTTGCGGTATCCACGGTTTTTAGATAGGCGATTAATTCTGCGTCTTTCACAAGTTCATGATAAACGTACAATGGGACAAACATGAACCAGCCGTTACGCGGGTTGATCACTCCGCTTGCCACGCCGCTCGCGCTGTCCGGTCGAGCGGAGCCCACTCTCGATGTTCCTGCTCTGGAGCGATTGATAGATCATGTCATCGACGGACGTGTGACCGGAATTTTTCTGCTCGGCTCGACCGGCGAGTTTTCTTCATTTGGCCGCGAAATGCGCCAGGACATTATTCGCCGTGCATGCGCCCTCGTGAACCGGCGTGTGCCGGTAATGGCGGGCATCACCGACACCGCGATTTCCGAGACTCTGCGCCTCGCCGACACCGCGATGGAAGCCGACGCGGACGCGGTGGTGCTGGCCGCGCCATACTATTTCGAGCATTCGCAGGACGATCTGTTCCGCTATCTCGAACTGATAACGGAGAAGCTTGCCCTGCCGCTGTTTCTCTACAATATTCCGCACCTCACCAAAACCTCGTTCGATCCGGAGACCGTGCGCCGCGCCGCGGATTTGCCCGGCGTGGTTGGCCTCAAGGACAGCACCGGCGATCTGAAGTATCTGGAGCGGACGGTGGAGTTGCTGCGCGATCGTCCGGAGTTCAGCATTCTGATCGGACCCGAAGACATGCTGCTCGAAGGCATGAAGCGCGGCGCGATCGGCGGCGTCTGCGGCGGCTCGAATTTAAATCCCAGGCTGTTCGTCGAGCTTTACAACGCGATTTTTCGTGGCGACATGAAACATGCCGAAGCCTTGCAGGACTCCGTGCAGCGGATGAACCGCGCGCTCTATCACACAGGGTTCCCGGGCAGCAGTTATTTGCGCGGGATCAAAGCAGCGCTGGCGCTCGCAGGGATTTGCCGTCCGGAACCGGCGCCTCCATACGCGCCGTTTACGGAAGCCGAATATGCGCTACTCGAAGAGGGGTATCGGACACTCAAGCTGGTTTCTTAAGTTGATACACGACGTTCTCCAGGATGGTTCCGCCGTAATCCACACTCCGCCTGCCTGTCGCAATGCCGCCGATTTTCTCCACGGCCTTTTGCGATCGGAGATTCTCTGGACCGACGACAAAGATGACGGCATCGACAAACTGAAATGCGTGATCCAGCATGAGACGCTTCATCTCGCCGTTGTAAATGCCGCCCCAATGGGAGCGGGCCAAGAACGTCCAGCCGATTTCGATTTCCCGTTTCGCCGGATCGTATCCGAAGTAGCGCGACGAGCCGACAATCTTCTGAGTCTTTCTGTCTATCGCAACAAATGCTCCGCCCGACTCCAACGCTCCCGCAAAAAATTCCTTGAAAACTTTTTCTTCATAGCGATTGTGAGCGGGATGCTGCTCCCAGATCATCGGGTCTGAAGCCACGGCGAACAAATCTTCCCAATCGTCGGGGTGAAGAGGGCGCAGTTCGAGCAGGTCGCCGGCAAGCTGAGGTTGTAATTCGAAATCGCTCACTGTGGCAGAGCCCAGGAAAACAGCACGCCTCCCGCGCTGGTTACGACATACTGCCGGCCGTCCAGTTCGTGTGTGATGGGCGAACTTTGCATCGGCGATCCCGCGCCCGCGTGCCATAGCGTCTTACCGTCGCTGGTCCGCAAAGCGAGAACGTTGCCCAGTGCATCGCCGGTAAAGATCAGCCCTGAGTCCGTGGTCAACACGCCCGCGCCTGCGCCATTAGGTCCGAGGTCGTGACTCCATCGAATCGCACCGGTCTGATAGTCGATCGCCTCGAGCACCGCTTTCGCCCAGACGTCGTAGTCCGCGCCAGCCCAGCCAAAGCTCCCGTCGGCTGGTTTCGCGAAATAGATGCCGTAGCTGGGATGCGCATCGACGATGAAGAGTCCGGTTTTTATATCGAAACTTGGGCTCCGGTAATTGGTGAGACCGCCTTCGTTGGGCGCAATCAGGCGCCCGTCCGGTGCTGGTTCTTTAGCAGGATTCGGAATCGGCTGGCCTTTCTTGTCCACTCCGATGGTCCAGTTCACGGGACCGAAGGTAGTGGTGAGCAGGCTTTCTCCACTGGTTCGATCGAGCACGAAGAAGTAGCCGTTGCGCGAGGTCTGCATCAGCATCTTGCGTGGCTTGCCCTTGAAATCCGCGTCGACCAGCACGGGCGTTTCCACCGCGTCCCAATCGTGAGTGTCGTGTGGCGAAGGTTGAAAGGACCATGACAATTTCCCGGTGTCCGGATTGATCGCGACGATGCTGCAGGTGTAAAGATCGTCGCCGGGACGCTGTTTGCCGTTCAACACCGGCGTCGGATTACCCGTGCCCCAATAAATCAAGTTGAGCGATGGATCGTAAGTTCCGGTCATCCAGGTCATGCCGCCGGTTGTGGCGTCGGGCGTTCCCGCGGGAGGCGTGCTGTCCCATCTCCACTGCGTTTTGCCGGTTTCGGGATCGATCGATTTGAGAAACCCGGTAAGATTATCGAAGTCGCCGGAGACGCCCACGATCACGTGATTGCGCACAATCAGTGGAGACATCGTCGTCCAATAGCCCTTCTGCGAATCGGCCACCACGACGTTCCAGCGCACCGTGCCGTCGCTTGCGTTCAGGCAGATCAGATGCGCGTCCGGCGTCATGAAATAGAGCCAGTCCTTATACATCGATACCCCGCGCGACCCGATGTGAAAACCCTTGTTGGCCGGAGCCGTGTAATGCCAGACCTGATGCCCGGAGCGCGCATCGACCGCCCACACGTTATCGGTGACCGTAATATAGAGGATGCCGTCAACCAGCAGAGGCGAGCACTTGATTTGCTGTTGCTGTCCCGTTTGAAAGGCCCACGCGAGGCCCAACTGCCTGACGTTTTCCTGCGTGATTCCGGTAAGCTTGCTGTGGCGCTGCCCGGAATAATCGCCGTGATAAGCGGGCCAGCTATCGGAGGGCGGGTTCAGGAGCATGCCCGGGTCCACGCCTTGGGCGATCGCAATACCGGCAAAACAAAATGCAATGAAGAAACGTGTCATAAGATCTCTAACGCAGCGTTTGCAGATACGCCATCAGGTTGTGAATATCGTCGTCCGAATATTTCGCGAGCAGGTCCGCATGCGCTTCGGCCGGCGCGTCGATCGAGAATTTCACTTGTTTAGTGGGCCAACTCCGGTAGCGATGCGCGGCGTCGCGCAGCCCGATGGTGAACTCATCCTGATAGGCGAGCTCTCCCATAACCTTCTCCCCCGAGGGAAGCGTGATCGTAATCCGAGCCTTCGCGCCTCTCGGATAGAGAAAGCGCTCTTCCAGCTTCAACCCTTCAAAACGCGTGGCGACGCCAGCCAGGTCGCCCGTTGGAGAATGACACGATGCGCACTTCCCCACCCCGTTGAAGTAAACCTTACCCGCTTCGACGTTGCCTGTTTGCAAATCCGCAGTCTCCACCCCGCGCCTCTTTCCCACCTGCGCCTCCGCCTTGGTTTTCTGATCGTGAATAAACGCGACCAGCGCGGCGACCTCGGCGTCAGGCAAAGAGAATCGCGGCATCCCCTTTTCAGGACGGCCTTCGCGAATGACGGGTGCGATCCTGTCGCCTCCCACATCGGCCGCAACCAGTTTGGAGCGCGTCAAATCGGGGCCGTCCTCACCTCCCGCAGCGTCCCGGCCATGACAGAAGGCGCATTGCTGCTGGAACAGCGGACCGCCGCGCTCCAAGGGGTTTTGCGCGGTCATGAAGGAAACGCTCCCCAGCAAAGTTACCAAGCAAGTTCGCAACAAAGACATAAAGACCGAGGCTACCATAAGCCTATCCGCTCCCTGACGGTCACGGCTCAGCTTCCACGCTGAGCCGCCATGCGTGAGCATGCGGGTAGACGTCGTCCACTAGTGTAAGCTCGGCCATATGAACGTTGTCGAAGCCCACTACGCCGAGCCCGGACTTTTGGAGCGAGTGCGGGAAGCGCTGCGCCAGAGCGGGCTGAACCCGGATACCCTGAATCAGTCCGACCTTGCGAAACTGGATCAGTTCCATGTCGGCGGACTAGACGCAACTAACGCGCTCGCCCGCTTAGCCGGGATTCGCGAAACCGATCGTGTGCTCGATTTAGGCTCGGGAGTCGGCGGCCCATCGAGACATCTCGCGTCGACCTTCGGATGTCATGTTACGGGCCTCGACCTGACCGACGAGTATTGTCAGGTCGCCGACATGTTAGCGCGCGCAACCGGCCTGTCTCACCTGGTCGCTTACCAGAAAGGAGACGCGCTTCATGCACCCTTTGACGATGCGACATTCGACGTCGTCTGGACGCAGCATGCCGCGATGAACATCGAAGATAAACGCGGACTGTATCGCGAGATATTCCGTCTCCTCAAACCCGGAGGCCGGCTTGCCATCCACGATATCGTCGCCCAAACAGGTGAGTTGCGTTACCCGGTCCCCTGGGCGAGCCGCGCCGATTTCAGCTTCCTCATTTCCGAGCGGGACATGGAGAGCGCATTAGCCGCCGAGGGTTTTCGAACCATCGTTTCGCAGGATGTTACGAAAGATGGCATCGAGGCACTCCGGCAGGTCGCCGGCAAGGCCGCCTCGCCCGGCTTCGGACTCCGCACATTGATGGGACCGGAATTTCCGGTGATGATCGCCAATCTTGTCGCCAACCTTCAGAGCGGAGCGTGTCGTGTGGTCCACGGGACCTACACAAATAAGTAGTTGACGGCCTCTGTCGAAGCACTTACAATGCTCCAATGATCAAAAAACTGGCATTTGCTCCTATGATTGCTTCCTTGCTCCTTATCGGAGGCATCGCCATCGCCGAACAGCCGGCCCAGAATGTCTCTAAGGGAAAACATCCGAATCTCGCCGCCGCACAACGCTTGAGTAACCAGGCCTTCGAGAAGATCACCGCGGCACAGCAAGCTAACGAATGGGATATGCAAGGCCACGCCAAGAAGGCGAAGGATCTGCTGGAACAGGCCAACAACGAGCTCAAGCAAGCGGCCCAGTCGGCAAACAAGAATAAATAATTACGCTTTCGCGAGCGCCGTTGTCTGCCGCGCAATCAATTTGGTGCCGACGCGATATTCGCGCCCGGCGCGCGATGGATCGGCCATCATCGTCCACAGCGCCTGAAAAGCCACCCGTCCAATCTCGATGCGAGGCACGGAAACGGTGGTCAATGCCGGCTGCGTAAACTCCGCGAACAGAATATCGTCGAATCCCACCACCGATAAATCCTCGGGCACGCGCAAACCTCCGTCGTAGGCGCGATGCAACACGCCGATCGCGGTCAAGTCGTTTCCCGCAACGATCGCGGTCGGCGTCGAACCCGTCAGCAGTTTCGCGCACGCAAAATATCCGCCCTTCACCGTGAAGTCCGCATCGATCGTCGCCGGCGCTTCGAGCCCCATCTGAACCGCACTCTCCAGGAACGCGTCCTTTCGCCGTTTCGCCGAGTGCAGATGCACCGGACCGCCAATATAAGCGATGCGCCGGTGTCCGAGCCTGGTGAGATGCTCGAGCGCCTCCACGATACCGTGCTCGTAATCGAGCACGATATTGCTGATCGAAGTATCCACTCGACCCAGATCCAGGTATACCGCGGCGACGCCATGTTCGGCGAGCAGATTCACAATCGCCGGATCGATCTGCGACGTCAGAACCGCCACGCCCGGCACTTGCAGCCCCATCACGCGCTTCACCGAATTCAGAGTTCGCTGCGCGTCGTAATTGGTATTGAGAACCAGCGCGTCCATGTTGTTCAGCAGCGCCTGCTCCTGAAACGCGGCCGTCACTTCGGGGAAAAAGGGATTGCGGATGTCGGAGATAATGAGGCCGAGCAAGCTGCTTCGTCCGCGCGCCAGATCCCGCCCCGCCTGATTCTGCGAGTAGCCCAGAACCTGAATCGCATCGAGCACCCGCTGCCGCGTTTCCGCCTTGGAGTCACGGGTCCCGTTCAGAACGTGCGATACGGTAGCGGTCGATACTCCAGCCTTCGCGGCCACCTCGCGAATGCCCACCTTGCGCTTCAAGAGAACAGTGTAAGCGTTTGCCGTAAACGATGCAATCCTCGGGACCCACGCTCTCTCCTTGACAGTCTAGGAGAACCGCGTTATCCTCTTCCTAGATCTTCTAGGAGAACCGCATGGCCAAGCCGCTCGACCTCTTGCAAGGCACGCTCGACATGCTCATCTTAAAAGCAATTTCTCTCGGCCCTCTCCACGGCTACGGAATCCTCCTGCGCATCCAGCAAATTTCCAAGGATCGCCTCGAAATCCAACAGGGCTCCCTCTACCCCGCCCTCTATCGCCTCGAACACCAGGGCTGGATCGCGAGCGTTTGGGGCGAATCGGAAAATAACCGCAAGGCAAAATATTACAGCCTCACCGCCCGGGGCAAGCGTCAGCTCCAGTTGGAGGCTGAAAACTGGAACCGCATGACCGACGTCATCGGAGGCATTCTAAGTACCGCGAAGGAGGAATTATGAACTTCTTCAAAAATCTTTTCCAGCGCCGCCAGATGGAATCCGAAATGGACACTGAGCTTCGCTTTCACATCGACAGTTTCACCGCCGACCTCATCCGTCAAGGTATCCCCAGCGACGAAGCCCTCCGCCGAGCCCGCATGGAGTTCGGAGCGATCGAGGCGAAAAAAGAAGAGTGCCGCGAATCGCTCGGCCTCCGTCTCTGGGACGAACTCCGCGGCGATTGCCGCTATGGCGTGCGCATGATGAAGCAGAACCCCGGCTTCACAGCGGTTGCCGTAGTCTCACTCGGTCTCGGCATCGGCGCCAACACCGCGATCTTCACCTTCGCGCAGGAAATCTTATTGAAGACGATGGCGGTGCCTCATTCCGAACGCTTGCGAATGCTCAATTGGGCGGTCGTCGATCCGAAGGCGCATTTTCCCGGCCCTGCTTGGGGAAGCTTCGGTCCGGGCCTCGCCTCGCCGTTCCCTTATCGGCTCTACCAGGAAATGCGCCGCCACAACGAAGTGCTGGACGATCTGGTCGCATTCAAAGATGTGTATCACTTGAGCGCGACCGTCAACGGCCAGGCGGAGCCGGTCGACGGCATGTTGGTTTCGGGGAACTTCTACCGGAGCATCGCACCGAAGATGATCGCGGGACGCCCTATCGCCCCAGAAGACGATTCCTTATCGGCGAGCCCCGTCGTCGTGATCAGCGACGCCTATTGGGCGCGGCGCTTCGGCCGATCCGCCGAGGCCTTGGGCAAGATCATTAGCCTGAATCGCGTTCCTGTCACGATTATCGGAGTCAATGCTCCCGAATTCAAAGGCGCCAAGGCCGGCGGTACTTACGAGATTTTTTTCCCGCTGAGCCTCCAACCGCAAGTGCTGCCGATCCGTGACGGTTCCTTGCTGGCCATCGACAACTATTGGTGGCTCATGGTCATGGGTCGGCTGAAGGCCGGCGTTACGGATCAAGCCGCCGGCATCGCCCTGGAAGCAGGCTTCCGCAATGCGTTTCACGCAACAATGCCTGAGAAAAAAGACTTCCCGCATTTCTCGATCATCAAAGGCAGCCGCGGGCTGGATCGCCGCCAACTCGAGTTCACCAAGCCGATCTATTTGCTGCTCGCTTTGGCCGGACTCGTTCTATTGATCGCCTGCGCCAACCTCGCGAATCTCCTGCTCGCCCGATCCACCACGCGCCAGCGCGAGATGAGCCTTCGTCTCGCCATGGGCGCCACCCGTTCGCGCGTGATGCGCCAGGTTCTGACGGAAGCAATGCTGCTCGCCTCGCTCGGCGGCGCAGCCGGTTTGCTGCTCGGCTATTGGGGCCGAAACTTCATCCCGAGCCTCTTCGACGATTCCTGGCATCCCAGCGGCATCGATCCGCAAATGGATTGGCGCGTCTTCGCTTTTGCTTTCGCGATTACGCTGATCACCGGACTCCTCTTCGGAGTTGCGCCCGCATGGCGCAGCACGCGCGCCGACGTGAATTCCGGCCTCCAAGAAACCGGACGCATGAGTACCGGCCGCCCGCGGGCATTTCTCGGCAAGGCGCTCGTCGTATGCCAAGTCTCGCTCTCGCTGCTTCTCCTGGTCGGCGCGGGATTATTCCTCCGCACGCTGCTGAATCTGCGGACTACGGCAATAGGTTTCAACCCCGAACATATTCTTCTCTTCGATATAAACCCGCCGCGGTCGCAATATCCGTGGCCGAAGGGCGTTGCGCTCTATCAGCGAATTGAAGAGAAACTTGCGATCCTTCCCGGCGTTCAATCCGTCACCCTCTCCGCAGAGCCTCTGCTCGCCAACTCGATGGACCGCAATTGTTTTCGTCCCACCGGAAAACCGCCGGGCCCTGCGGAGCAGGACCCTCCCTGGACCAACAGCGTCGGACCGAATTTCTTTGAAACGTTTGGTATTCCGATTGTCAACGGGCGCAGTTTCACCGCTCGCGATAACCACAGTGTTCCGGACGTCGCCATCGTCAATCGGCGGTTTGCCAGGGAATCTTTTCCAAATGAAAACCCCGTCGGCCGGACGATCACGTCGTGCGAACGCGGCGATAATCCCACGCCGATCGAAATCGTCGGCGTCAGTGCAGACGCCAAATATAGCGATATTCGCGGCGAAGCCCCGCCGACGATTTACTTTTCCTTTCCGCAAGACAATAAGGGAAGGGCGACCTTCGAACTCAAAACCGCCGCCAGCACTCCCAGCATCGTCGCTGAAATTCGCGAAGTCGTCCGCTCCATCGACAAAGATCTTCCAGTGCAGGAAGTCCGCACCCAAACCCAGCAAATAGAAGCAACTCTCTCCCAGGAACGCGTCTTTGCCACCCTCACCAGCGGCTTCGGCATCCTCGCGCTGATTCTCGCTAGCATAGGAATCTACGGCATCATGAGCTACACCGTCTCTCGCCGCACCAATGAAATCGGCATCCGCATGGCCTTAGGAGCCCGCTCGACCGTGGTCCTCTCGATGGTCCTTCGCGAAACATTACTGCTCGCGCTCATAGGCATCGCCGCCGGATTAGCCTCCGCGGCAGCGGTAACCCGTCTGGCCGCGACCATGCTTTACAATCTAAAACCGACCGACCCGCTAACGTTCGTTGCCGCCGCATTCCTTCTGACGATCATCGCCCTGGCCTCCGGCTTCATCCCCGCCCGCCGCGCCTCGAGTGTCGACCCGATGCACGCCCTCCGTCACGAATGACTATCCAGATCTTCGGAGTGAAAAGCTCGCAAGCCACCCGCGCCGCCGAACGCTTCTTCAAAGAGCGCCGAACGCCCGTCCAGTTCGTCGACCTGCAAAAAAAGCCCATGTCCCAAGGCGAAATCAAACGCTTCATCGACCGGTTCACGCTCGCGGCGCTGGTCGACCGCGAAAATCCCTCCATCAAATATCTCCGTCTCTCCGACTCCGAATTATTGGCCAAAATCGAGCAGGACCCCAAACTCCTGCACCTCCCTCTGGTCCGCTCGGCCAAAGTCTTAAGCATCGGCCACGACGAGGATTCCTGGAAATCCATGCTGACCTAGCAACCGCTTTGTGGGGCAGGTTGCCAACCTGCGGACCGATTGTTAATCGGTCCATCCGGGCGCAGCCCGGACGTCTGCGAATCGCCGACGTCCGCGTCCCAGGTATATGATAAAAACCATGCCCGCCACCCGCCGCAAATTCCTGAGTTATTCCGCAGCCCTAGCCACCGCCTCCTTGACCCAAGCGGCCGTCCCCCGCGAACCCGGCGTCAAACTGAAACTCGCCCTCAACGCCTACTCCTTCGACAAGCCCCTCATGGCCCACACCATGACCCTCGACGACGTCATCCACTTCTGCGCCCAGCAGCGCGTCGACGCTCTGGACGCCACCGGCTACTATTTCCCCGGCTACCCCAAAGCTCCGCCCGACGAATATGTCTACAACCTGAAACGCACTGCCTTCCTCAACGGAGTCCAACTCAGCGGCACCGGCGTCCGCAACGATTTCGCCGTCCCCGACGCCACCGCGCGGAAGCGCGACATGCAAATGGTGAAGGATTGGATTGAAGTCGCGAGCAAGCTAGGCGCCCCCGTAATCCGCGTCTTCAGCGGACGCACGCGTCCCGAAGGCCATACCTTCGATCAGGTCCTCGAATGGATGATCCCCGAGTTCCAGGAGTGCGCCGAATACGGCAAGCAGCACGGCGTAATCCTCGGCCTGCAACAACACAACGATTTTTTGAAGACGGCAGACGAGACCATTCGCGTGATCAACGCCGTCAACTCTCCTTGGTTCGGAGACATCCTGGACGTAGGAAGCCTCCGCACGAACGATCCCTATCAGGAGATCGAAAAGCTGGTGCCCTACGCCGTCTCCTGGCAACTCAAAGAGAAGGTAGGTTACGGCACCAGGGAAGTGAACACCGACCTCAAGCAGATCAAGTCGATCATCGATAAAATCGGCTACCGGGGCGTCCTTCCCTTCGAAGCATTAGGCACCGGCGACCCACGCGAAAGAGTCGCCAGCTTCCTCCAACAAATCCGCACCGTCTTCGCCCTCTAACCCGTTCGCATGCTCGCATGGCCGCTCGCTATCACGCTCTGGCTTCTCTTTGCGTCGCGTGCCACCACGTCTGCCGCATGGCGTGGAAACCGAACCGCCATGCGTGAGCATGCGGACAGACGTAGAAAATCTCGATCTTTGTGTTAACTTCTTAAATACCCCCTCGCCTCCGCCAGCGGCACTTCCATAGCCCCACCAGTCTCCACCACCAGCTTCGCCTCCACAATCTCCTCAAACTCCTCGCGAATTTTCCGGTATAACTCAACCGTCCGATTCTTCGCCGGATGCCTGCGCGCCTGCTCGATTCTCCTCTCCGCCACACTTTCAGAACACACGCACTCGATAATCCGCCAAGGCGTCCCGAGCCTCTCCGCCGCCTGAATCGCATTCCTGATTTGATAGGTTTTGGAAAACGTGCGCCCGTCAAAAAACACCGTCAACTTCTTATGCCGCGTCAATAAATATTCCGCCGTCCGCTGCATCAAATCCTGAACGAAATCGTCCTGCCCGGTCGAGTACTCGACAAACGCCGCGGGAAACAGATCCGCTCGAAGAATGTCTTTGTTCAGCACAATCCCGCCCATCTCGTCCGCTAATGCGCGCGATAACGTACTTTTCCCCGTCCCTGGTAAACCAGCCATCACGACGACCATCGGACCACTATGATAAAGAAATGGAATCCTCCGTCGCTGCTCCTCCCGAGCATCCCTCCGTAGTTGAGCTGGAAAGGCAGTATCTACTACAAAACTACGCGCGCTTCCCGCTCGTCATCCATCGCGGCAAAGGCTGCTATGTCTATGACACCGCCGGCAAGCGCTATCTCGACCTGATCGCCGGCATCGGCGTCAACGCGCTGGGCTACGCACATCCGCGTCTCACCAAGGTCATCCGCGAGCAGGCCGGATTGCTGCTGCACATTTCCAATCTTTACTACCACGAGTATCAAGGCCCTCTCGCCGAGCGCATCGTGAAAGTCAGCGGCCTCGATCGGGTCTTTTTCTCCAACTCCGGCACCGAGTCGATGGAGGGCGCATTGAAAATGGTGCGCGCCCATGGAACCAAAATCGATCCGGCAAAACATCAAGTCGTCTCGCTCGAAAATTCCTTTCACGGCCGGACGTTCGGCGCTCTCTCGATCACTGGACAGGAGAGATACCGCCGCGATTTCGAGCCTCTGGTCCCCGGCGCGCGCTTTGTCCCGCGCAACGATTGCACCGCGCTCGAACAAGTGGTGAATGAGCACACTGCCGGAATCGTGCTGGAGCTGGTGCAAGGCGAAGGCGGCGTTTTTCCGATGACGCAGGAGTATGTGCGCAAAGCCCGAGAACTAGCCGACCGCTACAATGCCCTGTTAGTGTTCGACGAAATCCAGTGCGGCGTCGGCCGCCCCGGAACCTACTTCGCCTATCAGATGTTCGATCCGGTCATCCTGCCCGACGTAATGGTCGCGGCCAAACCCTTAGCGTGCGGAATCCCTCTGGGTTTCATCGCGGCGAATGAACGCGCCGCCGTCTCGATCGCCTCCGGCATGCACGGCTCCACTTTCGGCGGAGGACCCCTGGCATGCAGAGTCGCTCTGGAATTCTTCGATATTCTCGACCCTCTGCTTCCCAAAATAGTAGAGACCGGCTGCTATTTCCGAATGAAACTGACCGAACTGGCCAAGCGCTACGGCTTCATCAAAGAGGTCCGCGGAGTAGGTCTCATGATCGGCGTCGACCTGGACATGCCCGGCAAACAAATCGTGTTGGACGCCATGGCCGAAGGCCTTCTCATCAACTGCACCCACGACACCGTGATCAGAATGTTGCCCCCCTACATCCTGACCGAGCAAGATGTAGATCGCGCAATCACAGTCCTGAATCGCGTCTTCAAAAAAGTGAAGGCTATCTAGCACGCCGACAACCGAACCCCGACTGTAAAGGAGGGGACGCCCATAGTTTTCTTTGCGAGCTTAGCGCCTTTGCGTGAATTTCTTTGCCGAATAAAAAACTCCGGCTTCCCGATATTGACATCGACTGCGACGTCGAAAAATCCAATCATCATCTCCTCCCAGCTCTGCTGCCCATAACTGACATCGACGGACGGGTCGGGATTGCGCGGATTGTTCGGCGAATTATCAAATGTGCCCCAACACTGCAGGCGCATTCCCTTCCTAAGCGGAATAGGCGTTTTCAGGCGATAAGAAAGCTGCCAAAAGAAGTCATAATTAGGGACGTTTAAGAGCGTTTTGAAGCCCTTATTAGCGTCATTAAGGGCAAATAAGAACGATTTACCGCGCAGATGCATGTGCGGAAAGACGCTCAACAGCAGAGCATCGTTCGGAATCGACCCCCAGGCGGTCACTCGATAATCCTTTTCCCCGGCTGGTATTAAGAAATGGTCATTATTAAGCTGGAGCGTCAGCACCCGCTTCTCCGGCGGCTTTTTCGCAAACACCAAAGCAATCGCCGTCCGGTCCGAGGCGGCTTTCCCTTTCGGCGTGTAATGAATCTCCAATACCAGGTCTGACCCCGCTTTGATCAGCTTCGCCATCCCCTCCGGCCACGAATCGGGTGTCGACCCCGGCGCGTAAACCGTTAAAATATCAGCCTTTGTCGGTCCATGAGTCCAGGTCGACCCGGGTTCCCGGATATAAACCACAATATGATGCACCACCGTTCGATCTCCCGGCCTGACCTCAACCCCCTGCACCCACCGATCTTCCCTAAAGCCTGTAGGTACAAGAAAGTATTGATATTCGACAGCACCGGAAGCCGGAACCTCAAACGGCTTGGCCATAGCGAGTTCGAGATCCTGATTCAGCCCTCCGGTCCACGTCTTTTCCGGGGGGCCATCTCTTAAATCCCCCTTCTCCGCGCCAGTATCTGCCCATTTTGCAAGGACTTCGATCTCCGAAGCGCTAAGCGACCGGTCATTAGAAAAGTGCCCGCAACAAGGATCGGCCGGCCACGGAGGCATCTTGCGCGATCGAACCTGATCCCGAATCGCCTTAGCCCAAGGCCGAGTTTCCTCATAAGTACGCAGCGGCATCGGAGCCATCTGCCCCGGGCGATGGCATTCCTGGCAATGATTTTGGAGGATCGGAAGGACGTCGCGAAAAAAAGTCACGGCCAGCACCGCCGCTTGCATACCTCCTAATATATATGCTTCTCAGGCGTCTTGACGGGGGATTGCAAAAGGCGCATGATTGATTACATGAAGTTCCAGATTTCATTGGCGGTTTTGCTGGTCGGTGCAACTTCGGCGTGGGCGCAGCAGGTCATTTCTGCGCACTCCGGCGTGATTCACTTCGTCGAGGGGACGGTCACTCTCGATGGGCAGCCGGTCCAGCCGAAATTTGCCGAGTTTCCGGACGTGAAAAACGGACAGACGCTCGCTGCCGAAGACGGTCGCGCGGAGGTTCTGCTCACGCCTGGCGTGATTCTCCGCATCGCGGAAAACAGCTCCTTTCAGATGGTCTCGAACAGCCGCTCCGACACGCGCCTTTCTATTTTGACCGGTTCGGCGATCGTCGAAGTCGGCGAACTCCTGGCGTCGAACGCCATCACGGTGCTTTATAACGATGCCCATATCGAACTCGTGAAAAAGGGCCTCTACAGGATCGATTCGGACCCGGGCAAACTTCGCGTTTACGACGGCGAAGCGCGGGTTACCGCAGGAAACCAGACGCTGCTGGCCCGCAAAGGCCGCGAAGTTCTTCTGGGCGCCGTGCTCGATATGAACGGCTTCGATGTGAAGGATACCGACGCGTTTCTGCGCTGGGCCTCTCGCCGGTCTGAGTATCTGGCACAAGCGAATATCTCTTCAGCCCGGTCCGCTTCGAGTCTGGGTTATGCCGGCTCCAGCTACGGGTCAGGTTACGGTTATGGCTCCGGCATGATGGGCGGTATGGGCAACTGGGCGTATAACCCGTGGTACGGGATGTTTACTTTCATGCCCTACGGGAACAACATGTATTACAGCCCGTTCGGCTATCCCTTTTATAGCCCGACCAACGTTGGCTATTTCGTGCCTTCCAACGGTTTCAGCGGCAGCGCTTTTCCGGTCACCGCCAGCGGTCTCTCGCCTCATTACGGCGGCAACGGCACTGTGACCATGGCGCCCCGCGGATCGTACGGCAGCAGCAATGGCGGAACGGCGGGCAGTGCAGCGCGCGGCAGTTATGGAAGCAGCGGTTTGAGCAGCGGCGGAACTAGCAGTGGCGCGAGCAGCGGCGGTGGAATGAGCAGTGGCGCCGGCGGTCATGCAGGTGGTTCGGCCGGCGGTATGGGCGGCGGCCGCAAATAATCGCCGGAAATTACCGTAAATTCTTAAAGAGCTTGCCGGACTATAAGCCGGTTTCTGTACTCCGTTTCCGAAGCGACAGTCATTCATCTTCCCTTATAAAAGGGGGGCCGTCGATCTCTCAACGGCTCCAGCGACCTACCCGGAAGTCTTAACGGAGCGGGCCGCTCCTCCTCCCCTATTTGGTCTTGCTCCGCATGGGGTTTGCCCTGCCGGCGCGCATTACTGCTGCCGCGGTGCGCTCTTACCGCACCTT